>Ga0111538_10004911_pt1 | contig 18399 bp, 13 predicted proteins | sample SoiMethybrSBSTD1_FD_79669 | JGI IMG/M metagenome (GOLD analysis project Ga0111538, IMG submission 79669) | Bulk soil microbial communities from a Populus tree surrounding site in Tennessee, USA - Soil MetaG P. TD hybrid SBSTD1 (version 2)... | ecosystem: Environmental > Terrestrial > Soil >...
GACCTCCACCATCCGACATCCGACCTCCAGTCATGTGCGCTCCTGCACCAGGACGGTGGGGACCGTGCTTCCCCCGCCGGCAGTCACGTTAAGCAGCACCGCGGTCGACACGCGCGTCAAGAGGCCCTCCATGTATTCCCCGTTGGTCACGAACGGTGCGGTGTCGTATTGACGGTCTATCAACTCGACGCGCTCGTCCACCCAGCTCGGATACGGCTCACTCGGGATCTCGACGCGCTCCTGCACGATGTGCGGCGTCTGGAGCGCGGTGCGCACTGCCGTCTCCCACGTCGCCGCGTCCACGGTCCAGCCGAGCACGATTCCCTTCCCGCCGTATTCATCGTTCGGCTTGAGGACGAGCCATTCCCGCAGGTCCAGCATCAGCCGCATCAGGTCGACTTCGGCGCCGCGCCACGTCGTGATCCGCTCAGCGACCACTCTCGTCCATGGGATGCAATCGGCGATGGCCAGTCGTTCGGCCGTCGTGAACATCCCGGCGTTCGCTTCATCGCTCAGCACCGCCAGCGACGCCTTCTTGTGCAGGATCTTGCAGCGGAATCCGTTGACGAGGCAGACCGCGCGCTCGCGCACGGCGCGAACGACGGGCGAGTCGAGGCCGCACTGCTCGATCAGCTCGGAGATGAGCACGCGTTTGTAGATGAGATCCGCGGGCGCGCCCTGCACGAACAGTTTTCCACCACGGTATTCAGCGTTCCGCGGGTCGTCGATGACGCATTCGAGCCCGATCTCGCGGAAGTGCGCCTGGAACAGCTCGAACTCGGTTCGCGTCGGGACATCGAGCCAGTCGAGGATCGCGATGCGTGGCCTGGAACGTCCGCTCGAGAACTCGTGCCACGCGTCCAGCAGCGCGCCGGTGACGCCGTGTCGCGATGGCACCGGCACAACGTCGTGCGTGCGGCTGAACTCGCGCATCGCCGGCAGGTCCTGGAATGCCTCGGTCAGCGCGTCCCCGTACGCCGCGCCGGCCGGCGTCTCGGCGTTGTATTCGGTGAGGCCTAACGAGTTGCTCCCCGGGGAAAGGAAGAAGTCCAGGCGCGACGTCGGGCTGGCACGGGAGTAACCCGGATCATCGGCGAGCAGCATCTCCTCCCAGTCGAGGAGCCCGAACTGCCCGCGAAAGAGTGCATCGCTCATGGCGCGTTCGTGCACCCGTCGGAACGCGGACATGAGGGGCAGAATGCGCCGCTGCAGCCTGGTGTACTCGTCCACGCTCATGAGGCGCGGCCGGAGGACGGTGCAGAGAGGCCGGTCGCCGAAGACGAGACCACGTTTCGTCAGCATCCGCTCGAGGTGCTCGTGGCTCGACTCGGCGATCTCGGGAGTCAGGAGGGCGTGGTAGGACTCTACCATGGATGTCAGATGTCGGAGGTCGGAGGCCGGATCAACTGCTTTCCGATCGGATCCGAATTGATCGGATGTGGCAGACTATCCGACATCTGACATCCGACATCCGACCTCCTGTTCAGAAGAAAGCGGTCCATCGCAATTCCGTCGCCTGAGGCCGCGGATTGAGCGCATACCGTATTGCCATGTCCGCCATCTTCTGCACCGCCCACTCGAAGTAAATCGGCGTCAGCGAATACACGTCCATGTCCGGCGCGGGATTCATGAAGTCGATGGCGTACGGTACGCCGCCGCGCACCGCGAACTCGATGGAGTTCATGTCGTAGCCCAGCGCATTCACGATCGTCTTCGCGTCCTTGATGATCCGCGCGCCAAGTTCGGGCGTCAGGTGTTCGTGCTCGACCAGGTACTTCCGCTGCCGCGGGTCGTACTTCATCGGCAGAATCTCCTCGCGCCCGATGCAAAGGCAGCGCACGAACTGGTCCCACGCGATGAACTCCTGGACGATCATCGTCAGGAGCCCTGACTGGTCGTAGTGGTAGATCAGCTCATCGAGCGAGTTGCAGACATGGACCTGCTTCCACCCGCCGCCGTGCGCGTCCTTGAGGACACACGGCATCCCGACGTAGTCGAGGATCGCGCCCCAGTCGAGCGGATACTTGAGATTCCGCAGGCTTTCACCGGGGACGATGCCGGGAACGTAGTCCTTGTTAGGCAGCAGGACCGTCTTTGGCGACGCGACGCCGAGCTTCGAGACGAGGAGCGCGCCGAAATACTTGTCGTCGGCCGTCCACATGAACGGGTTGTTGACGACGGTCTTCCCCTCGAGCACGGCCTTCTTCAGGTACGAGCGGTACATCGGGACCTCGTGCGAGATCCGGTCGATGAGGACGTCGTACGGAACCGGGTTGTCGAAGAATTCGCCGCCGACCTTGGCATATTCGGCCACGACGCCGGCCTTGCGGCGATTCACTTCCTCGATGAAGGCGGGAGGCCAGCTCCATTCTCTCCCCACAAAAAGGCCTACGCGTTTGGTCATTGGATCAGTTCTTGGCGAGTGGATGGCCGATGGGCGATGGCAGATGGGGGATAACTGCCCTGTTGCAGGTGTCCCCTATCGCCCATCCGCCATCCCCCATCCTGTTCTTAATCGTGCCCACCGACGTAGCGAACGATCATTTGCTCCCAATACGGCCAGTCATGCGCGTGACCATCCCAGATCCTCAGCGCGTTCCCAATCCCCTTGTTCCACAGGATGGTCGAGAACTCGACGTTCTCCTCGAAGTTCGGGTCGCCGCGGCCGATCGCGATGATGATGTCCTGCCGACGAAACGCCGCCAGCCGGCCGGGATCGTCTTCGTGCTGCATGAAATCGAACGGGTTGCACGCGTAGACATTCGCGTCCGAGTATCCGCCGGTCATCCCCTTGATGTCGTACATCCCGCTCAACCCGATCACGCGATGAAAGAGGGTCGGGTTCCTGAGCGCGATGCTCATCGCGTGAAAGCCGCCGAAGCTCGCGCCGGTCGCCATGACGAACGGGTTCGCGTTCACGTGCGCCGTGAAGGGCAACAGCTCGTCGCGGATGTACCGGTCGTACTGCAGGTGCAGCCAGGCGCGATGCCCCGGGTGCGCCTTCTTGTCGTACCAGCTCAGGTCGTGGTTGTGGTCGAGGCACCAGAGCTGGAGCCAGCCACGCTCGATGTGCTCGCGCAGCACGTCCGGCATGTACCGGTTCGGCCACTCGTTATGGTTGCCCATCGTGGTCGGGAACGCGAGCAGCCGCGCGCCGCCCTCGCCGAACCACCGCACGTGCATCGTGCGGCCGATCGCGGGGGAATGCCACGAACGATGGTGGCCGGGCATGCGGGTGCTCACGTCAGGTCCCGCCGGCGTTGAGTGTACCTGGCATCGCGACTGCGAACGTAGTTCGCGGGCTCAGCGAAGCGGAAGGTGCGACCTGATCAACGTCGACAGCGGCGCGATCGGTGTCACGCAGCTGATACCTTGCAAAGGTAGAGAAGTCGAATCATCGGCTTCGAGTCGTGTCGCTCCACGACTCAATCCTGGCGAAGAGCGCTGCGCCTCTCGGATCGGCGCGAAGACCATCGAACATGACTTGCCTTTCCCAATTGTGGAGCGGGTCGTGTTGCGCTACGGCGCGGTCGAGCCAATCGAGACCGTGCGCCCGGTCTCCAAGGGCGTCGTAGAGCATTGCAATCCCGGCGGCGATCACGGGCTCACGGGTCGAGCGATCCAGAAGCTCGGCAAGCAATGCCTCAGCCTTGGCTCGTTGGCCGTTGTTGGCATACGCGGTGCCAAGAAGCGCGACTGACCAGGACTGTCGACTCGTCATCCGTTCCAGGTACCGCGTCGCATACTCAACCGCTTCCTTCGCTCGGTGCCGGCCGAGCTCAGTGAAGGCCTGGTTACGATACGCATTGGCATAGTTCGGCAAGAAATCGCGTAGCTGACGGCCAATGGAGTCTGCCTCGGCAAATCGGTGGGCCGCGTTCAAGCTGCTGGTGAGTGACGAGTAGAGCACTCCGGAAGTTGGATCCAGCTCGAGCGACTTCTTTCCTTCCGCAATCGCCTCGTCGAACCTCTTGCCACGCGCCAGGAGAATGCCGAGAAACTGGTGCGCGGTAGCGAATGAGGAGTCCAGTTCAATGGCGCGCCTCAGCTCTCGTTCAGCACTGGCATTCCGATACATGTTGAGGTGCGCAAAGCCGAGTGCCGTGTGCCCCTCGGCAGACGTCGAGTCGAGTTCAATCGCCGTGCGAGCCGCCTTCTCCGCTTGCGCGATCATCGCAGAGTTGTTGACGTCGGCGTAGTTGGGAATGACACCATAAGCCAGCGCGAGGCCGGCGTGCGCCTGCGCGTAGTTCGGGTCCTTCGCGATCGCCTGCTCGAAGAGAGAGATCGCCTGCTGGATGTTCTGGTAAACGCGCCGGTTCCACTGATGCAGGCCCTTCAGGTACAATGCGTGCGCCTCAGTGCTCGTTGTCGCGACTCGCGCCAGCTTTGCCTTGTCGCCTTTGCCAAGGCTCACGCGCAGTGCCCCGGCGATAGCGCGGGCGATGGAATCATGGATCGCAAAGACGTCCTTGAAATCCACGTCGTCGTACTGCTCCGACCACTGCTGCGTCAAGCTGTCCGCGTTGAGGAGACGCACATTGATGCGTATGCGGCTTCCAACATGGCGTACCTCGCCCTCGAGCAGAGAGCTGACCCCAAGTCGCTGACCGATGGCCCGCAGGTCATCCTTCAAGTCGCGGACGGCAGCCTTCGCAACAGTCGACGACTTGACGCTGAATCCGGAGATCGCGGCGAGTTTGTCGGTAACTTCCGTCGTCATCCCCTCGGTGAAGGGCTCATCCTCAGGCGCTCCGCTGAACGGGAGCACTGCGATTGATTTTGGTGTGTCGGTCGCTGACGTGTGATCAGCGGTCAGTGTCATGATCACGCCCGCGGTGACGACCAGGACGGCCAGCGCCGTACCCGCCAGAACAGGCCAACGTCGGATCCCTCGAGACCGAGCGGTCGCCTCTGACGACGGAGCCGCCGCGGACAGGCCCGTGCCCGGGGTAACGATGTTTTCCAGCGCGCGCGCGATCTCTCCGGCGCTCTGCGGCCGGTCGGCGGGCCGCTTGGCCAGGCACCGCATAACGAGTTGCGCGAGCGCCGGTGGGAGCGCCTCGCGCCGGCGATCCACGGGCTCGGGCTCTTCCGTCACATGCGCAGCCAGCGTCGCACTGGGCGGCCGTCCAGCAAACGGCGGTTGCCCCGTGAGCAGCTCGTACGCCATCACGCCAAATGCGTAGATGTCCGCACGGTGGTCGGTCAGCGGATCGGCACTGGCCTGTTCCGGCGCCATGTACGCCGGCGTGCCAAGGGCGACCCCGAACGTCGTCAGGTTCGACCCTTCGGCATTCGTGGAGGCTGACAGGGCCTTCGCCACACCGAAGTCCGTGACCATCGCCGATCCACCCGAGAGGAGCACGTTGTCGGGCTTGATGTCGCGATGAACGACGCCGTGCTGGTGCGCGTACGCGAGCGCGCGGGCCACCTCCTTCAGCACACCGATGGTTTCAGAGATGGGGAGCTCACGTTCGCGGATCAGGCGTGCGCGCAGGCTCTCACCGTCGATGAACGGCATCGTGTAGTACGGGAGGCCACCAGCATCGCCCGCCGACAGAAGCTGGACGATGTGCGCCTGCTGCAACTGCGCCGCCACGGTGATCTCCCGCTTGAAGCGCTCTATCGACACCTGCGCCGCGGTATCCGGCGGCAGCACCTTGATGACGACGCGACGCCCGAGCGCGGCTTCAGTCGCGACGAACACACGAGACATGCCGCCGCCGCCGAGTTCTCGCTCGATGACGTAAGCGTTACCCAGCGAGGACTGCAGCTGATCGCGCAACTCGCCCGACACCAGCACTCTCCGGCCAGGGGTTAAAGAGCCGGGCTAATGTAGGATGGCGTCTATGAAGGGGCCAGCGTTGCGCCCGGGACTCAAGAGCAACGTAGTCATCGCGTTCCGCGACGGCCGGGTCGGACATTGGAGTGCGCAAACATGGCGCTGCACGGCGGGACTCCGGAAGTCCTGCAGTGCCTCTGCCGGCGTTCAGGTTCCGCCCAGGAGAAAAGGGAGCGCGGACCGCAGCCGCCGCCCCCACGCCGCCTCGTTATGCACCCCGCCCCTGTCCTCGACCCACATGAGGTCCTCGCCACGCCGGTAGCCCTTCGCGACGAGGAGGTCGCGCATCGTACGCGCGTTGGCCAGCGTGCCTTCGCCTTCGCGCGTGCCAACGTCCAGGTAGATGCGCCCGTCCACGAAGCCGGCCGCTTCGACGAAGCGGAAGATCTCCCCATGGCCGAACCAGAGTGCCGGACTCAGGACCGCCGCGAAACCATAACGAGTGGGCTCGCGAAAAAAGCCGTACAGGCTGATCAGTCCACCGAGCGACGACCCGCCGATGCCCGTGCCTTCGGGCCCGCGAATCGTGCGATATCGCTCGTCGATCATCGGCTTGATGGTACCTTCGAGCCAATCGAGGTAGGCGTCACCCAGGCCGCCACCAATTCGGCCATCAACGAACGGCGAATACTCCTGCATCCGGTGGATGCCGGCGTTCGGGATCCCGACCACGATCGCGCGCCGGCCCTTGCGTGGCGCCCTGGCCAGCGCCGAATCCACGCCCCACTCGCCCGCGAATGACGTGGTCGGATCGAAGAGGTTCTGGCCGTCGTGCATGTACAGGACCGGATACGGCTTGTCGGACTTGTCGTACGACGACGGCAGGTAGACCAGGATGTCGCGCTGGTTGTGGAGCTCATGACTCTCGACGCGCGGAATGACGTCGAGACGGCCGGGGGCACTGCGACGGCGTGCCTTCCATTTCTCCAGGAATCGAGTGCTCTGCGACATGCGCAGGGAAACCTAGACACCTGATCGCGTCACGTGCAGAACGCGCGACGGGGTGGATTCGAGAGCAGGCGCGCTGTTGATTGGTCGCCATGACGGCACAACCCACGCGTGTCGCGCACATACTCGGCAGCCTCGAATACGCCGGATTGCAGCGCACCGTCCTGGCGCTGATTCGCCAGCTCCCGGCCTATGCGCACACCGTGATCGTCAACTCCAGCAACCGCGGGCCGATGCACGAGGAGTTCTCGTCGGTCAGCCAGGTGATCCCGTGCTCATACAAGCGCGGTTCTCTGGTTGATGGCGCGCGATACCTGCCTCGACTCGTAACGACGCTCAGGGAGTGTGAGACGCAAGTCGTGCTGGCGCATCTCTTCGGCAATCACGCGCTGGTCTCCCTCGCCGGATGGCGAGCGGGCGTTTCCGCGATCTACGGCGTTTCAGCCAACGATCCTGTCCACTACGCCGGTTCGCGCTGGCAGCCGATGGCTCTTGCGCAGTTGGCGCGCCCATTCTGCCGTGGAGAAATCGCTGTCTCGAACTCGGTCGCGCGTGTGCTGAGGAGCGCGCTGCTGCTTCCCGCCCGTCGCGTGCACGTCGTGCCAAATGGACTCGCCGTGGAAGAGATTTCAGCACGCGCCGACGCCGGCAGGATCGGCACCATCGATGCCGCGTTCGATCATCACCTGCTGATGGTCGCGTGGATCGCGCGCGCCAAGGATCACGAGACCGCCATCCGCGCGCTCGCCGCGCTCCGTCGCCGTGGGCTCAGTGTCTGCCTCCGCTTCGCCGGCGGCGCCTATCGTCAGGCGCGGCAGGTGCGCCTCGAGGAACTCGCGGCGACGCTCGGCGTTTCCGGTGCGGTGCAGTTCCTTGGAATCCGCGACGACATCCCGGAACTGATGGGCGCGAGCGACGTCGTCGTACATGCCACGCACAGCGAGGGACTGCCGATCACGATCCTCGAGGCATTCGCGGCCCGGACTCCCGTCGTCGCGAGTGACATTCCCGCGTGCCGGGAAGCTCTCGACGGCGGTCAGTGCGGCCTCCTCGTGCCGCCGAGGGATCACGTCGCCATGGCCGATGCGATCGAGTTGCTGCTGCGCAATCCCGGACGCGGACTTGCCCTGGCCGACCAGGCGTTCAACCGGGTCCAGGAGCACTACCACACGAAACACATGGCGGCCGGATACGCGAAGCTGATCGAAGCGGCCGTCGCGTCCTGACCTCCGTTGAGGGCAAGGGGTTCGTCCCTCGCCCTCGCTCTCATCCCTCGCTAGAAAGCCAGCAGCGGAAAGTCCGGCGGGAGGCCGAGGAAGATCTGGCCGGCGCTTTCCAGCTTGTTCTCCGACGCGAACCCGTGGTTGCGCAACGTGTGCGCGTCGCGGAAGTACCGCTCGATAGGGCTGCGCACGTAGATGCCCGTCGTCCCCGAGAGGCGCTGGATCAGGTCCGTCACTTCCGCCGACGTGCTCGCCGCATGCACGCCGGCGATGAGCAGCTCGGCACGATGCTCGAGCGTGTTAGGCTCGCCGGCGATCGTGCGGGACCACGCATGCTCGAGCGACTGCGTGAAGAACGCGCGGGCCGAGCGCCACTTCGCTTCGGCGGTGGCAACGCCAGCCTGTGCGACGCCCCGATCGCGCACCGTCTTCTGTGATCCCATCGGAACCTTGCCCTGCGCCAGCTTCAGGAATTCGTCGATCGCGTTGCGTGCCGTGGAGAGGAGCACCGCCGCGCTGAACAGCGAAATGATCGGCACGGCCGGGAAGCGGTAGAGCGGACCCTGGAAGTGCTTTCCGCGCTGGAACTCCGGCGTGACGGCGAACGCTCGCCGCGACGGCACGAACACGTCCTTGAACGCGGCGTCGGCACTGTCGGTGCCGCGCATGCCCAGCGAATGCCACGTGTCGAGGATCTCGAGCTCGGAGGTCGAAAGCAGCGCGGCGATCATCGCCGGGCCGAACTCGGTCATCCTCGGCTGGTTGCCGTCCATGATGAACGCGCTGAACAGCATCCACTTCGTATCGCTGATCATGCTGGCCAGCGGCACGCGTCCCGTTAGGCGGTAGCCGCCCTCGACCTCGACGGCTTGCTGGGGCGGGTGAAATGCCGCCCCGACGAGCACACCATTGGCGTTCCCGTGGTAGACCTCCTCGACACCGTCTTCGTGGAACCTCGCGCTCCACCAGGCATTCACGTTCCCCGACTGGAGCGCCCACCCCGCGGCGCTGTCGGCGCGCGCAACTTCCTCGACGACGCGGAACGCCGTCAGCGGATCGACCTCGAGGCCGCCAAGTGACCGAGGCGCGAAGAGACCCTGGAAGCCCGCATTGGCCAGCGCCTCGAAGACCGGCTTCGCCACCCGGCGCTGCTTTTCCATCCCTTCCGCGTGTTCACGGATGACAGGCGCGAGACGTCGTGCCCGTTCGATGAGATCGTCGGTGGGACGATCACGAGCTGGCGCAACGACCGGCGCCCCGGTGACAGGTGTCTGGATAGCCGTCATGGTCGCCCCCGTTTCGCGTTGATCTGCTGCCGTGTGTTCACCAATGCGGGATTCAACGGCAGAGTTCCCGCGAGGTCAAGCGAGGTCAGGCATACAAGCGGCGGGATCAGGACCGCGGAGAGACACCTAACGACGATGCCTACCGCGCCGGCATCGACCTCAGCACGTCTTCCAGTGTCGCCGGCGACACCGGTTTCACGAGGTGCGCGTCGAAGCCCGCATCCTTCGACCGTTCCCGGTCGACATCCCCGCCCCACCCAGTCTGTGCGATGAGGTGCACGTCGCGGGTGTCCGGATTCTGGCGCAGACGGCGAGCTACCTCGTACCCTTCCATGCCAGGCATGCCGATGTCGATCAACATGACATCGGGCCGGAACGCGAGCGCCTGCCTGAGCGCCTCGGGGCCGCTCGCGGCGCGCTCCACTGTGTGACCCATCATCGTCAGCAGCATGGAGAGGCTCTCGACCATGTCGTCGTTGTCGTCCACGACGATGATGCGCCGTCGAAGGATGTCGCCCCTCTCACGTTGCTCGACGGCCTCCGGCTCTTCGTCTGGCGCGCCCGCCAACGGAAGCATGACGATGAATTCGCTCCCCTCCCCCAGGCCGTCGCTATGCGCCTCAACAGTCCCGCCGTGCATCGCGACGAGGTTCTGCACCAGCGCGAGTCCAACGCCAAGGCCGCCCCGTCCCTGCTGCGTTGTGCGCGGCCCCTGCGTGAACATTTCGAAGATGTGAGGCAGGAGCGACGCGGGGATTCCCGTGCCTGTGTCCCGCACCCGCATCACGACTTCGTCCGGACCAGAGGGCGTGTTGATGCGCGCACCTCCCTGCGCAGTCAGGCGCCGGCGTCGCTCGACGATCAGGCTCACGTCTCCGCCCGGCGCGTTGTGCTTGGCGGCGTTGTTGAGGAGGTTCACCAGTATCTGTGAAATGCGCACTGGATCTGCGTCGATAAAGAGCGGCCCATCGGGCAGGCTCACATTCAGCCGCAGCCGGCTCTCCTCCATCTGCGGGCGGCTGGTTTCGATTGCCGTCTCAACGATCGAGCGGATCTCGACGCGCTCCTTGCGCAACTCGACCTTCTTCTCGACGATGCGCGCGAGGTCGATAAGGTCCTCGACGATGCGTGCCAGTTGTCCAGCCTGGCGATCGAGCACTTCCCGCGAACGTTCCATCGCCTCGCGATCGTCACCGGCCAAGCGCATGATCTCGACCGCGTTGCGGATCGGCGCCAGCGGGTTGCGGAGCTCGTGCGCCAGTGTCGCGAGGAATTCGTCCTTGCGGCGATCGGCTTCCTTCAGCGCCTCGATCGCGCGTTGCTGCTCGGTGATGTCGCGCTTGATCGCCAACACGGCAGTGCGCGCCCCGGTCTCATCGCGGACGAGCACCTCGCGGCAATGGACCAGCAGCTGAGTTCCATTCTTGTGTCGCTGAAGGAGCTTTCCGTCGAAGAACCCGGTCTCATCGAGCTGTTTGTTGAGGGCCGCCCACGGCGCCGGGTCCGTCCGCAGCAGCTCATGAATCGGCCGCCACAGGGCTTCATCCGCGCTGTATCCGTACATCTCGTGGGCGCCACGATTCCAGAACGTGACGTGATTATCCGAGTCCCGGATGACGATGGCGTCCTGCGACAACTCAAGCAGGCTGGCCGCCAATTCCTGCGGCAGCTGCATCATCTCTCGCGTCGCGATGGATTCCGAGCGTTTCGGCCGCATGGGAGGAATTACCCCAGCGACCGTCTCTGCATCCTCGCTCTGCGCAGGAATTGAAAGCTCAGCGTGGTCGATGCTCATCGTTTCGTCGCGTACAGCTCGGCTCTTCGGAAGGACTCGAACGGGTCAGTCTGCAATCAGACCTTCAGCCGCGGTCACTCCGCCCTGCACCGACAACAGCTCGGGGTCGGGACCAAGGTTGGCGAAACGGCGTGGGTAGAATCGTCCCAGACATGGGTGCCCGCCATTCCCCCTGAGGGGTAGTCACGATGAAACGGGCGGGAGTATTGGCCCTGGTAACGGGAGCCGAAGCCACTCGTCAACTGGCGTAAAGCTGCAGGTCCGTCCCGACGGCGTCCGACATGTCGAAGCACGCCTGCAAGTCCGGGTGCCTCACGACGACGTATCCGTCGCTCACCAGCGTCTGGATCCAGTTTCGTCGCTCGGCACCGACGGGGAGCAGGTCCATGTGCACGATATGCTCGCCGAAGCGCGCCATGATGCTTTCGAGTCCCTCGATGCGGCGGATGCGGCCCTTCCCCTGCGCACGCTTGAAGATGTTCGAGACGTTGTACTTCCGCTCGGTCGGGACGCTGAAGGACCCCTTCAGGTCCGCCTCGGCGTAGCCGTCAAAGAGGTCGACGTCGCCCACGAAGTTCATCAGGTCCACCGTATGGGCGCCGGGCGGCCGCGCGGCGATTTCGCCGAAGATGGCCTCTCCCTTCGCGGTGTAAAACCATTCCATGTGCGTGAATCCGGTGCCGAATTCCAGCGCCTCGAGGACCTGGTGGCCTAACGCGACGCCGTCCTTCACCGCGGGGGTGCCGAGGTCACGGAGGGCGATCGTCTGCGGCGAGATCCACTCGGTGCTGCGCGCGACCAGCGGGTTGGGGCGGTAGTAGCAGACGTTCTCGTAGACGATCCGCCCGTCGATGCAGATCGTGTCGTAGGTGTATTCCTCGCCCTCGATGAACTCCTCGACGTTGACCTCGTCGTAGGACTTGACCTGTGACAGCGCGCGCTCGAGTTCCTCGGCGCTTCCCGCTCGCAGGGTGTCCATCGAGCCGGCGCCGGCAATGGGTTTCACGATGACCGGGAACCCGATTTCCCGCGCGGCCTCACGCACCTGGGCGACGGTGGTGGCCGAGGCGTGACGCGCCGTGCGGATGCCTGCCGCGACGACCTTCTGCTTCATCAGGTCCTTGTTGCGGAAGGTCTGCGCCTGGGCCACGCCCATGCCGGGCGCGCCTAACGACTCGCGGAGCTTCGCGGCCAGCACGACGCCGGGCTCCCACAGGCAGACCACGCGCTGGATCTGGTGACCGCCCACACCGGCGACGACCGCGCGCACGACCGCGTCCTCGTCGGTCAGGTTCGGCACGCGCAGGTATCCCGACAGGTTCTCCCGCGCCAACGCCGGCAGTTCGGCTTCGGGGACGTCGCTCAAGCCATAAACCTTGCCGCCATGCCTCGCGAGACCCCGGCAGAAGTAGGGCATCTCGCCGGGGTAGCCGGGGGCGATCATCAGGACGTTCATACGAGATGTCGGAGGTCGGAGGTCGGATAAACTGCCTTAGGGCTCGGTATACACGGCTTTCGGAGCCGATGCCAATCAATCCTGCGGCGATCGGAATGTGGTTGTCCGACATCCGACATCCGACATCCGATCACGAGAGTTCAATCCTCATCAACGCCACGATCCTCATCACCGCCTCCTCCACGACCGTCGTCTCCGGATGCCTCACGAGAACAAATCCCTCACCCTCATAACTCGACGACGCCGCGGTCCCAACCTCGGGCAGCTTCGCGTCCGTGATCAGTTCCCGCAATTCCCGCTGCACCAGGTCCCAACCATGCACCGCGTTCACCTTCCCGTCACCCTGGCCGCGCAGGAATGCCGCGCCGGCGGCGTAACGTCGCTCAGGAGGATCGAATTCCCCGAAGATCATGACGCGCGCCCAGGCCTGCACGAAGTCGATGTCGTGCGCGCGCGAAACCAGCGTGGTGATCTGCGCGCCGGGCGGCCGCGCCGCAACCTCGGAGATGGCGATGGATCCGTCGCCGCGGCGGAACCATTCCATGTGCGTCAGACCCGTCGACATGCCGAGGACTTCGAGCGCGCGACGACCGGCAGCGCGGATGTCGTCGTAGCGCGGGCTGTCCACCTCGCGCGGTAACACCAGGCACCACTGGATCCACGGGTTCTCCAGCACGTGGAGCGGCGTCGGGTAGTAGTGCGTCAGCGAATGCCAGACCGACTGGCCGTCGATCGAGATCGTCTCGAAAGAATGCTCCTGCCCGCGCACGAACTCCTCGAGCAGCACCGGGTTCGACGGCGACGGCGGCTGGACCGCGAGCGCGCGACGGAGCTGGTCGAGATCCTCCACTCGATACGTCTGCTGCGCCCCGGCGCCCGCCGGCGGCTTCACCACGATCGGGAAGCCGGACGCTTCGGCGAACGCGGACGCGTCATCGAACGACGGGGCGAGCCGGTGCCGTGCGCACGGCAGGCCACTGGCGCGGAGCAGGGTCTTCATCCGCGCCTTGTCGCGGAAGTTGGTCGCCGCCTCAACGGAAAGGCCCGGCAGGCCTAACGTCTCGCGCGCCTGCGCCAGCGGGACCTGCAGCTGCTCATAGGCGCCGAACAGGCGCTCGACGGTCCCCTTCCTGAACTCGAGCTCGCGCGTTGCCCAGACAAGATCGTCGACGTTGAGGATGTTGGAGACACGCCAGTGCGCAACGCTCCCGTGCAGGTGCTTCAGGGCGTCGGCGGGATCGTGCGTGATGACACCGAGCCGCACGCCGGGAAGCGTGACGATTGCCTCCACCATTCGCATGGCGTTGTCGGAGAGCAGCGGCGCGGCGAAAACGACAAACATCGATCAGAGAGGTTCAGATTGGATTAGCGCAGGTACTGCCGAACACGGGTCACGCTGGTTTCACGGGTCGACACTGATTGAGCCAGCAGTGAAGGCCATTGGAGACGGATCTTGTTCTGCAGACGGAAGTTTTTGGCCTTCACCGCCGGCTCGACGGTGTTCATCCGCGAAAACCACGTGAACCGCGTTCAGGCTCTATCTGCGTTTATCGACTTTTCCAGATCCACTTCTCCCCGACCAAGATGAACCGGCCAACGCACGAGATAACACGTTCCCTGAAGTGTTCGATCGAGCCCTCGTTCGGACTTTGCTACCGTTTCGATCGGATGTTCCCAGATGGTGGCCCCTGGCGCCTCGATGCGAATCGGTCGTGACACCGAGATCTCCGTGGTGAACCACGCATCCTCCGGATATCGCGAGGGCTGCCATGAGAAGCTCGCCCGCGCGGCGCCATCCGGAAAGAAGGTCAGCTCCTTGGTCACCGATCCGTCGCTCGCCACCAGTGTCACGCGCACTTGGGCCTCGCCGCACGCGACCTCGGCTGACATCGGCTGGCGTGCCATGGATTCCAACGGCACGTATTCGGCCCGAGCGTACTTGGCGAGCGTCAGCCATGCCGGAAGTACCCGCTCGATGAAAAGCGCGCGGTCGTCCAGGTCCGCCGGCGGAAGCTCGGACAGCATCAGCGCCTGCTCGATGTCATGGATGCTTGGTGCCGATCCCGCTGCGCCGTGGGTGCTGGCGTGCGGTGCCGCTGCTTCCTGGACGGCGGTTACGTGATACGACTCGCGGCGGCGAGTGAGGGTGTCGGCCAGGTTTTCGCCTAACGCGAACCGCGTCAGCTCCTCGACCGCGCCGCCGCGCGCGGGACTGATCACCGTGGAGAATCGCGAGGAGTGAATCCAGAGCTCGTCATGACCGTCCCCATCCAGGTCGATCGCCTCGCACTGCAGCGATTCGCCCTCCCGCAGCACGCGTTCAGCCTCGGCGAGGTTCCGCCAGATCTCCGCGCGAAGGAACGGGAGGTACAGGCCGCCGAACACGCCGTGCCAGTAGGCGTCGTTGCACTGCGCGCGCCCGATGGCGCGGCGCGCCACAGGCGGGTCGCCGCGGTCGCGACACAGCCTGGAGAGCGCGAGCATTTTCTTGTGCATCCGGTTCGACTCGGCGTACTTCACCAGGAAGTTCCGCCAGTGCGCGCCACGCACGAGCGCTCCGTCGGTCCTGAGCCGTTCGTCGCCGAGTTCCTTTTCGAGCGCGATGAAACGCAGCGCGGCCGGCGTCGGCAGGGACCACCCTTCCATCTCGCGATAACTCGCCGTCGGCAGGTACGCGAGTCCGCCGCTCGGCACGGCGTCGAGCGCGTCGTCGAACCGGGAGAGCACCACCTCACCCGCGTCGATCACGTCCTGCATCGCCCGGATGAAGCGGTCGAGCCAGCCCTTTTCGTAGACCCACTCCCGCGTGCCGGGCCACCCGCCGAACTTTTCGCCATCGTCGGCCAGCACCGCGAGTCGCTGCCCCTGCGCGCGCAGGGAGCGCAGGTACTCGACGGTGTCTTCCGGCGGCTGGAACGGGATGAGGTACCGGAGTCGCTCGTCGATCGGAAAGAGTGCGATCGGCTTGCCATCGTGTTCGGTGCGGAATGGCGCATGGAGCCGATCGCGCGAGAACCCGCTGGCGAGGAAGTGACGGTCATCGACGAGGATGAACTTCACGCCGGCATCGTGAAGGTCCGCCGTCAGGTCCGGCTCCCACACGCGTTCCGTGAGCCAGAGTCCAGTCGCTTCCGCGCCCAGTCGACGCCTGATGGTCTCCTGCATCCAGGACACCTGCGTCAGGCGATCCGCCCGGGGCAGCGATGCAAGGACTGGCTCGTAGAATCCCGCCAGTAGCAATTCCACCCGGCCGTCGCCGGCGAGCTCCGCGATGTCATCGAGCAGTTCCGGCTCGTGCTGGTCGCACCATTCGATGAGTGGTCCCGAAACATGCAGCGTGATTGGAAAGAACGACGCCGCGCGAACGTGACGGAGAAACGGCCGGTACACGTCGCGCACGTGCTGCTCGAACACGTAGCCGAAATTCCCCACCGGCTGGTGCAGGTGTAGCCCGAAGCAGAAACGGATCGGGGGCTGGCTCATCCCGCCGCTCCGTCGGCTTGCGGCGAATCGACGGCGAAGCCCAACCGTTCACGCAGGTAGGACAGGTCTGCCTGACGAGCCGAACTCGCGTTGCTCCAGATCCGCCAGAACGCCGATTGGGCATCGAACGGGATTCGCGCCTCGAACTGCTCGAACACGTCGACGAGATCCGTCGCCAGGTGCAGGCTCGCGGCATCTTCCTCGATCTCGAGGCGCTCAATCGCGCGAATCAGCGCCACGCGCAGCAGTCCACCCATCGTCGCGCTGCCTGACGTGAGTTGCTCCAGTTCATCCTTGCTGAGGCAGCGCGGCAGTATCAGCTTGCGCAGGACCGCGCGAATGGCAAGGCGATGGCGTTCGGGCAGGTCGGCGAGGCGTAGCTGGTGAACGGCACCGTCGCCATCGATCAACTCCACCGTGATATCTGTGGCGGTCTGCGCCGCGACGCGCCACCGGAAGTCGCTGCGCCGTCCGGTGCGGCGCTCGGTGACCCTCACCCAGTCGTCGTCGATCTCCACGGTCGCCGACGTATACCGCTTATGATCGTCCGGTGAAAGGTGACGCGCCGCGACCGCTGATGCCGCGTGACGCATTGAAGCGGGAAACGCGGGTCGTGCCGAGCGAAGGTAGATGTCACGCCCCGTGCCGGCGGTCCTGTCGTTGCTCACCGCGTCAGCCAGCGTATCCAGGAACACCGCTTCGGCCGACGCCGCGGCGTGACCGGCCAGCGCGATCGCCCGCGCTGCATAACGAAGATCCACGCGCGCCTCTATCCCGCCGATGTCGTCGAAGAACCAGCCGCAGGACGTGAACATCCGCAGCGCGTCGCGCTCGAGCTCGAGGAGTTCCCTTGCCCGGACGCGCTCTTCATCGCTGCGGGCCCCGGTCGCGACCGAACCCACGAATCGCTCGAGCGTCGTCGCGTCGGATGCCACGACGGTCCCGTAGTCATCGCGCGCCGCCCACGGATCGGGAATGAACCGGACAGCTTCCTTCTCATACAACTCGTGCAGCGCGGCAGCCAGCGCGTTGAGCCCGTTGCGAAGCGGCGCACGCCACGCCTGCGACGGATACCGTCCTCCATCGAAGCGACATCCACAGTTCTCCTTCCAACGCCCCACGCCGTGCACGCAGCTCCACGACGTCGGCGCCACGAGCTCGACTTCATCAACGGCTGGGTTGCGCGCGAGGAACGAGCCGAAGTTCTCGACACGCGCGCCACTTTCATGCAGCGCATCGAGGGCGGTCGCCAGCGCCATCTCCCCGAACTTGTGGTGATGTCCGTACGTCTCGCCGTCGGTTGCGATCGTCAACAACGAATCGCGGACCGCCACCCACGTGCCCGATGGTGTCGATCGCCGGGCCATCGACGGATCTCCGGCAGTCGTCACCGTCGGTGCCTCGAGCGCCCGCGCTCCGTCGATGAGTGCTCGCGCCCACCCGATCCCGTCGTGCAACGCGCCGCCGAACGCCACGGCGTGCGACGAATCTCCGCGATAGACGAACACTGCGATCGACTTCCCACCAGTCAGCCGGCAGAGGCCAGGACGGCCGCCCGCCGGCGGACGTGTCACCTGGTGCGGCGCCACGATCGTGAACCGGATTCCTGCCTCGGCAAGCACTTCGAGCGTTTCGAGGTCGACGGCGGTTTCCGGCAGCCACATTCCCTCGGGCTCGCGACCATAACGGCGCCGGAAATCGGCGATGCCCCACCGCACCTCGGTTTGCTTGTCGCGTCGCGTCGCGAGCGGAAGGATCGTGTGATGATACGGCTGCGCGATGGCGTTGCCGTGACCGCCAAGGCGCGCCGCGCTGTCCCGGTCGGCCGCGAGAATCAATTCGTACGTCGCTTTCGCTTCGCGCTCCATCCACTCGAGGAGCGTCGGACCGAAATTGAACGAGATCGATTCCAGCGTGTTCACGACTCGGACGATGCGTCCACCGGCTTCCGTAATGCGCGCCGCCACAACGGCGCGATAACACTCGCGTTCGATCCGCTGGTTCCAGTCATGAAACGGTGCCGCCGACGGCTCCGCCTCCACCTCATCGAGAAAAGGATCCTCGCGCGGTGGCTGGTAGAAATGGCCGTGGATTACGACGGATGACACGAAGGTGGCGGATGGGCGATGGGCGATGGGCGATGGGCGAATCGATCTCTGACCTCTGACCTCTGACCTCAAGACCCAACGGCGAGAGCGATCGAGGGTATGATTTCCCGAAACACGTCATCGCGCTGTTGCAGGTCGCGCGCGAGCCTCGTGCCGTCCTCCGTGCCACGTCCGGCCAGCGCCGCTTCCAGTGCGTCCATCAATCGCGCGCAATCGCCGGCGTGTTCATTGAATCTCCTTATCGCGTAGTCCTCC
>Ga0111538_10004912_pt1 | contig 18395 bp, 11 predicted proteins | sample SoiMethybrSBSTD1_FD_79669 | JGI IMG/M metagenome (GOLD analysis project Ga0111538, IMG submission 79669) | Bulk soil microbial communities from a Populus tree surrounding site in Tennessee, USA - Soil MetaG P. TD hybrid SBSTD1 (version 2)... | ecosystem: Environmental > Terrestrial > Soil >...
CGCCAAGCCGGCAACCATGCGCCCGCCCAAGGGTACGGCGCAGCCCACCGCCGTCGCCAAGCCGGCAACCATGCGCCCGCCCAAGGGTACGGCGCAGGCTGGTGGCATGGGGACGACAGCTGCGGTACGTGGCCCCAAGGGTGGGGCGGTCGCTGCACGCGCGCCGGCACCGGCAGCTCCAGCCGGACCACAGATGCAACGCGCCGCGACCCCGACGCAGGGCTTCAAGAAAGGCGGCTTGGTCAAGAAACCCGGCAAGGGCGGCACCAAGCCCGGAGCCAAGCGCGGCAAGTACCGGTAACTCGGCAAGTTACCGATGGCCGGGACCAATGGCTTCAATCCTGCGGGGTTCTACGGCGTCGCTTTCGATCATCTCGAGAACGCGCTCACCCTAGCCACGACTGAAGCGGTTGACGTCCTGGTCGCTGCGGCGCTGCGCGGTGAGATCTTCAGCTTTGCGATCACCGAGGCCCCGGACGTTCTGGCAGCTACAGTCGGGATCGTTGCGTTCGCAGATTTTGCGATAGACGAGCAGCCGGATGTACTGATTGCCGACGTCACCTCGATCACTCACGCCGATCTGGCGGTGACCGAGGACTTCTTCGACACGCTCGCTGCCGACACCATCGCTGCGCACCTTTTCGACATCGCGCTGGTCGAGCTCGCGGACGTTGTCGAGGCCGAGCTGGCGACGACGGCGGATCTCGATCTGGCGGTGACCGAGACGACGTTCGACGTCGCTGCGATCAACACCGGGATCATCGCCTTCGCCGATCTGGCGGTGGTCGAAGATCAGGACGTGCTCACTGCCAAGGCAGGCCGTTGGTCGTTCGACTACACCGACAGCGAGATCATCCGGGTGCCATGGGAACGGCAGACGGTCGCGGTGCAGGGTCACCCCAAGGGACCGGCGCCGAACCGTGATCACCCGACCCATCACGCTTTCTACGCCGCGGGGTTCTACGAGGTCGCCTTCTTCTCGGGGTCCGGCGGCTATGAGTACGACGACAACTCTGCTATTCGGGTTCCGGCAGCGCACGTCGTAGCCGAGCGCTTGCGGGAAGATCGCAAGTCCTATGTCGCACCGAGGATAAGGCGATGAGCGCGCTGGTGAAATTCGTCAAGGACCCCGACGAGACCAAGCGCTACGCGATCACTTGGGAAGACTGGCTCGATACCGGCGAACTGCTCGAGAGCGCAATGTTCGAGACCGGCGTCGACAGCGGTCCCAGCGACGCCTCACCGCTCATTGTCGACAGCTACGCACTGACCCAGGATCTTCTGGGCGTCGTCTTCTTCATCAGCAGTGGCCAGGCCGGGGTAATTTACAAAGTTACCGTGCGGGTTCACACCGACGGCGGGCAGATCAAGGAAGACTGCGTCCTCATAGCGGTGAGGAACTGCTGATGGCCCTGACAATCAAGCACACCAAGGTCTCCGGTATCCCCGACGGGACCGATCCCAATCAGGTCCAGCCGTCTGACTGGAACGCTGATCATGCGATCGCCGGCACGGTGGGTTGGACGGAGATCAGCGGCAAGCCGGGGACGTTTCCGGCGACGCCAGCTTCTACCACGGAAGTTCTGACTGGCACCGACACTGCGAAAGCGGTGACGCCGGACGCGCTCGCCGCGATCTGGGAGCGTGGTCCCGATGTGACCCCGGTCGCTGGCGTCGCGACGCTCGGAGAAGGCGGTTACTTCGCCGTCACCGGCTCGGCGACGCCGATCACCGACATCCTTTTCGCGACACCTAAGAACGGCCGCGAGGCGACCATTCTGATGGGCGGGGTGTCGCAGGTCTTTGTCCACTCAGCGACGCTTTTCCTGCCGGGCCAAGTTGACACGACGTTCGCGCCGGGTGACCAGTTCAAAGTCGTCCAGACCGCCACGGGGACGCGGCGGGTACACAGCATTACTAAGTACAGCGGGACGCTTCCCGCCTCGAACTTTGCTTCGACCACTGAAGTTTTGACCGGCACCGACACGACCAAGGCGGTGACGCCGGACGCGCTCGCGGCGCTATGGGAGCAAGTGATTACCGTTCCCACGGCGGCGACTATAGACCTGACCGAGGGCGGTGGGTTCAACACCAGTGGCAGTGTAGATGTTAGCGCCATTACGTTTACACCAGCAAAGAATGGACGGCGGGCCTATATTTACATTGGCGCCGCGATGAACTTCATTCATAGCGCCAATTTGTATTGTGACGGCGCTGAGAATATGGCTTGTGCTGGTGGCGATATAGTTGAAGTCATTCAGATAAGCAGTACAGTTCGCAGAGTTACAAAAATACTTAGGCAGAACGCAGGGCTTGATAGCCACAAGCTGGCATCAACAACTGAGGTTTTGACTGGCACCAACACTGCGAAAGCGGTGACGCCAGACGCGCTCGCCGCGCTGTGGGAGACGGGCACGTCGGTTCCGGCGGCGGCGTCGGTGGTGCTTGGCGAGGGCGGCTACTTCATCATCAGCGGCTCGACGGCGATCACGGGCGGCATCTCGTTCGCCACTGAGAAATCCGGGCGGCGGGTCAAGGTCCGCTTCACGGGTGCTCCGATGATCTCCAATACCGGGTCGTTCTCGATGCCGGGCGGAACCGGGCATCAAGTCGTCGCCGACGACCACATGGAAATCCTTTGCCAAGGCGCGGGACAGTATCGCGTCACGCAATACTTCAACCGCGACGGATCGCCCTATGACGGCTTCGCCTCGACCGCCGAGGTTCTGACCGGGACCGACGCTAAAAGCACGGTGACCCCGGACGCGCTCGCGGCGCTGTGGGAACATGCCGGGAGTATCGTTGTTGCGGCAAACACCGTCGTCCCTGACGGTGGCACCTTCCTCGTCAACAATGGCCCGGTTTCGATCACTGGCATCACGCTCGCCAACTTCAAGGCCGGGCGTCGGTTCATATTCAACTGGAACCGGAACGACGTGACGCTGGTCAACAGCGCTGCGCTGCAAATTCCGGGTGGGGCAGACATCACGCCGAGTGTCGGCGACTGCGTGGAGTTCTGGCAGTTTGCTGCCAACACTTGCGTGGTGCTCTGGTGGCGGCGGCACATCCCGCTGAAATACGCTTTCCTCCGTACAGTCACGATCCTCGCCTCAAGCACTTACACCACCCCCGCCCATGTCGACTTTATTCGGGCGCGACTGGTTGGCGGCGGCGGTTCGAGTGGCGGTGCCGATGCGACGGCGACTGAGATCGGGGCTTCTGGTGGCGGTGCGAGCGGGGGCTATGGCGAAGTGGATATCGTCAACCCGGCGGCGTCCTACACGGTGACAATCGGTGCTGGCGGTGCGGCTCCAGCGGCTGGAGCGAACAACGGCAATACAGGTGGGGCGACTTCCTTCGGTACGGCCAGCGTGGGTGGTGGCGGCGGTGGTTCGGCAGGGACTTCGGCTGCCGCACCGCGCGTCGCCAACCCCGGAAATTATGGAACTAGTCCTGCCAACTGCACACGGTCGAACCGGGGGAATATGGGTTCTCCAGCGTTCAAGCTGTCGTCAACTATCGTTATGCCAGGGAATGGCGGAACGTCGGAATGGGGCCATGGCGGTCGCGGCAACACGGCTGGTGGATTGGCTGGCGGACTGGGTGGCGGGGGCGGTGGCAATATTTCGGCAATCAGCACGCCGGTTCCGGGTCTGGTTGGTGGTGACGGCGTCGTCTACGTCGATGAATTTGTGAGGGTCGTATGAGCATTTACCGGCAGGTGAAAGATGGGGTGATCGTCAATCGTATCGTGGTTTCGAACGCCAAAGACCTTCAGCCTGATTGGTTGGAGGCTGAAGGATACGTGCTCGAAACTGAGGACCCACCGCCGCAGATTGGCTGGACCGAAAACGACGAGGGTGGCTTCGATCCGCCGCCGCAGGAGGAGCCGGTATAATGGCGATCAGGGTCAGGCACACACGGGTCTCGACCAAGCCGGTTGGTGGCGACCCGTCGAAGATCCAGGCTGAGGATTGGAACGCTGACCACGAGGTCACTGGCAGCGGACTGTTTCCGATCGGTACGATCATCGATTACGTCGGTGTCGACATCCCGGCCGGTTGGCTCGAGTGCGCCGGTCAGGCGCTGTCAGCTGCGGCCTATCCCGAGCTGTTTGCCAAGCTGGTCAAATCCGGCACGGTGACAATTACCCAGCCAGCCAGCCCGGCAGTGATCTCATGGACTGCGCACGGGCGCCGACCCGGCGACATCGTTGCCTTCCAGTCGACCGGGGTGCTGCCGGGTGGCATCATCACCGCCGATCTCAAGACCTATCGCATCATCTCGGCCGGGTTCTCGGTCAACGCATTTCGGATTTCCGAGACGTGGGAGGGTCCCGCAGTGGCGACGGTCGCCTCGCCAGCCCAGACCGGCATCCACACCGGCATCCACGCGCCCTATGGCGTCTCGACCGGATTGACGACGTTTGCGATCCCCGACTTCCGCAGCGTGGTGCTGGCTGGCATCACCAACATGAACGGCACCCAGTCGTCGAAGCTGGGGTCGGGCTACCAGATGGGCCACGACGCGGGTGCAGAGACGGTGACGATCACCGTTCCCAACCTGCCGCCGCACGATCACTCGCTGCCGATGGTGGTGCAGTCGAAGACCGACTGGGCGGTGGGGACGGTCACCCGCAGCGTGCCGGTGCAGGGGGTCGGGGCTACCGGTCTCGGGCTTGGCACCGCGACCCCGATCAACAAGATGCAGCCGACAACCTTTGTGAAAAAACTGATCCATACCGGGATATGATCATCAAGCAGCGCCGCCCGCGGCGGCATATACCCAAGCTGAAGACGGTGCTGCGGCGTAAGCAGAATGTGGGCTTGACCCAAGGTGGGTCATCGAGCCGCTACGGCGGCGCAAAACCGGGAGCGAACCATGGCGAGAAAGAAGCAAGACACTGAGCTTCAGGAAGAAACCGACGATGCCGCGATGGAAACCGAAGTCCTCGACAGCGATGGTGGCACCGATGAAGGCGCGCCCGGCGAAAACCCGCAGGTCAACCTGACCGATCAGGAGAAAAAGCCAGAGCCGGGGCTCACCGAGACGACCAAGGCCGAGCAGGAAGCTGGCCGCAAGTCGCTCGAGGAGCGTGAGAAGTCGCGCAAAGCCGAGTAACTCGACGAGTTACCGGTGGCGACCATCAGGATCGGCAGTTTCGGAGGCATGCTTCCGGCAGTAGATGAGAACCTGCTGCCGGACACCGCTGCCCATTACGCCGAGAACTGCTTCCTGTATTCGGGCGCGCTGCGGCCGCTGCCGAAGCCCAAGGACCTGCACACGCTGGTCGATCCCAGCGCCGGCTTCGTCTACCGGATCCCCAAGAGCTATACCGACGCCGACTACCTCTACGAAAGCACCTGGATGGAGTTCGCCAGCCCGAACACCAACGTTATCCGCTCGCAGGTGTTTCAGGACATTCACGACCGCTACTACTTCTTCTCCGACAGCTTCCCGCCGCGTTACAACACCCACGCCCGGATCACCAACAAGGTCGCCGGGGTGCCGACCCCGCTGCCGCCGTTCCTGCTCGGCATCAACCCGCCGTCGGTGCCGCCGGGGGTGACGTTCTCGGGCGGCGTCGACGTCGTCAACGCCCGCGCCTACGTCTACACGTGGGTCAGCGCCTATGGCGAGGAAAGCGCACCGAGCCCGCCGACCAACGTCAAGGACAAGATCGACGCCACCTACACGGTCACCTGCGCGCCGCCGCCGCTGGCCGATCAGGGCACCGACCGTAACCTGACCAAGATCCGCCTCTACCGGACGGTAACGTCGGACAGCGGCGTGGCGACGTTCTTCTTTGTCGAGGAGAAGCCGCTGGCGGGTGCTGCATCGATTGTCTTCACCGACACCGCGACCGATGCCGATATCGCTCTCAACGAGCAGATCAGCTCGACCTTCTATACCCCGCCGCCCGCCAATCTGGTCGGCGCGGTGGCGATGCCGAACGGCATGGTGACGGGTTGGACCCAGAACGACATCTGGTTCTGCGAGCCGTATCGCATGCATGCCTGGCCGGCGAAATACGGTCAGACCGTCGAGTATCCGATCGTCGGGCTGGGGGTGCTGGGTCAGAGCTGCGTGGTCTGCACGCAGGGCTACCCGTCGGTTGCCACTGGCACCGATCCCGCTTTCATCTCGATGGCCAAGCTGACGGTGTTCGAGCCGTGCCTGAGCCGCGGCTCGATCCTGTCGTCGCCGGAGGGCGTCTACTACGCCTCGCCGTCCGGGCTGCAGCTGGTCGGGCCGGGAGTGATCGACAACATCACCCGCGACGCGGCGACCAAGGACAAGTGGCAGAAGCTGACGGTGCTGTCGCGGCTGCGCGCCGCCCGCCTCGGTACCGCCTATTACGCGTTCGGCTCGACCCAGATCGGGGTGTTCGACGAGGAAGATTTCGATCCGCTCGACTTCGAACAGGAGGACCTGAGCGGCGCCTACATCGGCATCCTGATCGATCCGGCCGTCGCCAATGTCGGCATCGTCCAGCTGACCAGCCCGATTGCGGTGGTCAACGTGCTGACCGATCCATGGTCGGGCGAGCTGTTCCAGATCAAGGGCGGCAAGGTCTGGTGGCTCGACATGGTCGACATCGAAACCTCGCTCGAGGTCGTCTACTGGAATTCGAAGGTGTTCCAGACCAACCAAGTCCGGAATTTCGGAGCTCTCAAGCTCTACTTCGACGTGCTCCCCGGCACTCCCCCGGGGGCACTGGGGCGCGTGAAGGTGCTGGCTGACGGTCATCACGTGGCGATGGATCGGCCGTTGGTAAAATCCGGGCAACTCATGCGCCCCTCTTCCGGTTGGAAAGCCGACTTCTGGCAGCTGCTGCTGACCTGTCAGGTCAAGATCAAGTCGGTGCAGATGGCCAACAGCGTCAAGGAGCTGAACGACGTCTGATGGCCAAGAACCTCCGCCTCTCCGCGATCCCGGTGCCGAAAGCCGAACTGATGTCGCTACTGGTGTCGGTCAGCGCGATCAAGCAGGCGCTGGAGGTGCTGATCGGTTCGGTTGGTGATAAGGATCAGCGCGCGGTGACATTCGTCGATCTGGTCAACATGGGGCTGATCCTGCCGGACCAGATCCCTGCACGCTACGATGAGGCCCCAAGCGGGAAGATCCTCGATGGCTAACGAAGACAAGGCCCCGAAGCCGCCCAAGTATAACAAGCTGCTCAAGGCGCTGGGCAAACAGCGCAAGGTCGCTGAAAACCAGCGCCAGAAGCAGATGAAGTTCGCCCGCAAATGGTACAAGGACGCCAAGTCGCTCAACAAGGACGTCATCGAAGACCTCGACTACATCCGCGACTTCCAGCTCAAGAACGCCCAGACCGACCGCGCCCGGCTGGAGGGGACGTATTACGAGCTCGAAGACGAGCAGATGGCGGAGATCGACGACTTTCAGCAGCGCGCCGAGGACATGGATGGCGAGGTCGAGCAGCTCAAGGCTGACGCACTCGCCTTCAAATCCGAAGCCAACCAGAAGTATCAAGCTGGCAAGGCCGAAGCCGGGGTGGCGCAGGCGTTCTCGCAGGAGAAGCAGTCAATCGAGCGGGCGCTGCTCGATCAGGGCATCAACCCCAATTCCGGCGCGGCGCTCAACCTCCGGGTCGGCGCCAACCTCGCCGAGGGCGCGGCCAAGGCCGGGGCTGGCACTCAGGCAGCTGATGCGGCCCGGCAGGAGGGTGACGCCCGCTACCAGATCGCGCTCGACCGGCAGATCCAGGCCGGTGCGATCGCTGAAGCCGGGCTGCAGGCGCAGCAGGGCATGGTCAATGTCGGCCGGACCTACCCGCAGCAGGTCGGCGCCGAACTCGACCAAGTCAGGGCGGCTGGCGGACAGGCAGTCGAGCAGACCGTCGCCACTGGCAAGGCCGCCAGCGACATGCGGATGGCGTCGGGCGAGTGGGCCAAGCTCGGCCTCGACAACATCCGGACATGGCTCGATACGCTGCACACCGATTTCGCGGACCGGGTCAGCCTGTATAGCGCCCAGACCCAGCGCCAGCAGGTCGAGGCACAGGAGAGCAGCGGCATCGGTGGGCTGATCGGCGCCGGGGCTGGCGTGCTGCGCAGCTTCCTGCCCGGCTTCGATGAAGGCGGCATGGTCGAGGAGGGCTACGCGCTCGGGGGTGCCGTCGGTGACACCGACGTGGTGCCCGCCAAGCTGACCCCCGGCGAGTTCGTCGTGCCGCAGAACGTCGTCAAGTGGAAGGGCGAAGAGTATTTCCAGAAGCTGATCGACAAGGCTCCCAAGGATAAGCAGGGACTGGTTGCCCAGACCGGTGCTACACCGAGCCTGAAGCCGGCGCAGCCCCAGGTGGGAGCGCTCACCATCTAACTTAGGAAGTTACCGATGGGTTTCGCGCAGGAAATCAGGGACTTCACGGCGGCGTTCGGTGCAGTCTCGCAAGCGCTGGGGACGCGCTCGTCGCGCGAAGCGGCACGGCTCGACAACGAGTACCGTCGCGCCCAGATCGATTACATGAACGCCCGCACTGGCGAGATTGCCGGCCAGGGGGCCGACTTCACTGACTTTATCTCGGGCTATAACCCTTCGCCGCTCGATCTCACTCCGAGCGCGACCGCTGTCGAAGGTGGCGCTGGCAGTACGACGGGAACCGCGGTGACACCGGGAGCTGGCCTGTCGTCGCCGCTGGCGACGCCGCCCGCTGTCACTGGCAAGGGCGTCACCGTGCCGGGTCCGAAAGGACGGCCGACCCGGACTGCGACCGGGACGGTGGTGCCGACGCCTAAGCCAAAGGCGACGGCGGGGGTGTCTGACCTACCCGGGACTGAGGCGATAGCAGGTACCAATATTGCCGACGCCGGGGTGACACCAGAAGAACAAGAGCGCGCAATACGTCAGCGGGCAGCTGAAACCGCTGCGCAGCATCCTCATGGTGCCTACAAGTTCAAGGTCGCGATCGGTGACCGCACGTCGATGCGCGGGGTGCAGCCGCGGACCATCGCGGCGATGCAGCGCGGGCAAGCGACCGCCGAGCAGATGGGCATCCGGCTGGTGGTGACTGCCGGGGCTGGCGGTGGCCATCTCAGCCATGCCTCAGGCAGCGAGATCGACTTCATCGGCTACCGCGCCGACGGCAGCAAATGGAACCACGTCGAGCGGGCCCGGATCATCGCCACGATGGGCTTCAACCGGATCGGGCTCTATCCGGGCATGTCGGCGCATGGCGGGTTCTCCGGCGACGGTCGACCCTCGGCGATGTGGGGGGCTGGCGGGCTGGTCCGGGGGCCAGCATCGCGCCAGTACACTAACAGCGCCGACCAGTCGCTGCTCAAGGCGTTCAACAGCGGGCAGCTGTTCGGCGGTGCCTACTTCTCGCAGGACTTCTTCCCAACCACGGGCGAAGGCGCTGAGGCGACCAGTGGCTATGACGTCATGGATCGGGCGCGGCGCGCGATCCAATCGATCGAGAGCGTCGGCAGCGGTGGCTATGCGGCGGTTAACAAGCGGAGCGGTGCTCTCGGTGCCTATCAGGTGATGCCCGCCAACCTGCCGGAATGGTCGCAGGCGGCGTTGGGTCGCGTGGTGACACCGGCCGAGTTCTTGGCCAACCCGAGCATTCAGGATCAGATCTTCGATCATCGCTTCGGCGGCTATGTCGAGAAATTCGGTACGTTGCAGGACGCGGCGTCGGCATGGTTTACCGGGCAGCCGCTTGGCGCGGGCGGCGCGACAGCCAGCGACTACAACATCACCGGCCAGCAGTACGTCGACAAGTTCAACAAGGCGATGAACCTGCCCGCAGGGGGTGGTGGTCCAGCCACTGGCCCGGCCGGACCGGTTGGACCGGGTGGAGGTGTGGCAGGAGCGGTCGACATACCGGCCTACCCGGAGCCTGCCGAACAAGCAGGCGGTCAGGTGCCGACCGGCGACAAGGTCCACGACGTCCAGCCTGGCGACACGCTGTGGGACATCGCCAACAAGTACAATGTTGACGATTACATGGACATCGTCAAAGCCAACCCGGAGATCGCTGACCCCGACCTGATCTACCCCGAGCAGGACTTCGTCATTCCGGGTGCGGTGGATATCGACGTGCCGACCCCGGTGCTGCGGCCGGCGCTCGCGCCAAAGGAGAGCCGGACCAAGGACGACACAGCTCCAGCGGAGCAGAACCCGGCTACGTCTTCGACGGCCAACACCATGGCGGTGCCGAACCCGCCCGCGCGCCCCGGTCAGCACCCGACCTCGTCGACCGGCGATACTGTCGATATTCAGCCGAACATCCGTCCGGCTGGCGGTCCCGGTGGCACGCCGCCGACCAACTACACCCCGAGCGAAGGCTCGCACGCTGCCGAGCTGCAGCGGGCGCAGCAGCGCCGTGAACAGATCGCTGCCGACACCACCATGCCGCCAGCGACGCGCGACGCCATGGTGCGGGCGCTCGACGTCAAGATCCAGCAACTGTCGGGGAAGACCGGTGGCACCGGTAGCTATACCCCGACCGAGACCGCACGGCCGGTCTTGCAGCGGCCCGGTTTGGACGCGAAAGCCAAGGAGCCCTACAAGGGCGCCAACTGGGTCCAGGAACAGATGGAGACCATCGCCGCGCGTAAGGCGGGTCCGGGGACAGGGCCAGTCAGGCGGGGCGAGATTGGTGCGCTCGACATGGGCGCAGCCGAGGAGCCGATTGCATCGGCAGACCCGGAGGCGCTGAACGCCGCCGGGATGACGCCACCGACGCCGCTCCGCGCACCGATCAACCGCGATAAGATGACCGGCAGCAGCGATGCCGGGTTCACCACGGCGGCGCCGGGCAGCGGCGCCGTCGACGAGTTGGGGCCGGCGCAGGCGTCGATCAACGAGGTGACCAACCAGTGGACGGTCAGCGCCGACGGTCACATCGTCACCCCGGACGGCCGCAAGACGGTCCGCGACAGCTACGAGGACGGCAAGAACGCGGTCCGCGAGGGCAGCGATTGGCTGGTCGACAATTTCTTCCCGGGCAACGACCCGGCGCTCGATCAGGTCGAGGATAACACCCCGGACGACGGCACGCCGAGCGCTGCCAGCGCCTACATTAACGGCCGGTTCTCGCTCAAGAAAAGCGAGGTGGCGCAGGCCCATCAGGTGATCCGCGGCTGGGCCGAAAAGAACGGCGTCGAGCTCAGCGAGAGCGAGCTGCACATGCGGACGGCTGGCCTGCTCTATGGCTACTACGTCACCAGCGGCCAGTCGCAGAAGGCGGTGCAGATCGCGGGCGCGTACCTTCAGTATATGCGGGTGCGCTACGGTCAGTATTCCGCCATCGCACAAGCGGCGCTCGAGGCCGGTGACACCGAGGCGGCAGTCGAGGCTGCGGTCAAAGCCTACGCCCAGATCCCGGACGGGCGCGACATTCAGGTAACCGGCGACGCGCAGAGCGGTTACGTGATGAGCTACATCAACGAGGAGACCGGCAAGCGGATCAGCAAGAAGGTGCTGTCGCCGAACGAGATGGGCGGCATGATCATGGGCATGGCGCCGGACGACTTCGACAAGTTTCTGGTCAAGGCGGCTGGTGAGGAGGAGCTGCCGGAACTATCCGAGCACCTGCAGGCGGCGCTCGACCGGTTGAACTCGACGCCACCCGACCAGCGCCCGGTCTACGACGCCAAGGCTGCGGCCTACATGGATAGCCGCGAGCTGCAGATCTACACCAACGCCTTCAACAGCACGCTGACCGCGTTCAAGGAAGGCCCCGGCTACAAGACGCCGGAACAGATCGCCTACGAGCAGGACCTGGCTGCGCTGGGGATGGGTGGCGGTGGCGGCGCGGTGCCGGCGACACCGGCTGCTCCGGCTGCGACTGGTACGCCGGTCGCACCGACGACTGGCGGCACCGCAGGCACTGCAGCGCCAGCGGCTCCCGGACCGACTGGAACTCCGGCAGCGCCGGCTGGGACACCGGCAGCGCCGGTAACTCCGGAAGTTACCGCTCCGGCCGAGGTCGCACCGGGGATCTATGCCCCCGGCGCCGACGGGACGTTCGGGCTTGGCCCGGCTCCGGACCTCAACGTGCCACGGTTCGCCCAGCTCCGGTCGTCGCGCGGTATGGAGGTCGCCAAGGCCGAGGTCGAAGTCGCCCAGCGCAAGTGGAAGGCAGACTACGACCAGCGGGCAACCGCCTATGCCAACTTCGCAGCGCGTGGTGGCGACATCAGCGGCAAGCCGCCCGCTGCAGCGCTCGACATCGAGGAGGGCCGGACCAAGGACGACACCGCCGTGCCGCCGCCACCTCCGGCGACGATGCGGACGCCGATCCCGGCTGCCGGACCTGACGCCTTGTCACCGGAAGCAGCGCGGCTGGTGACCACCGCACCGGGGCTGATCCCCGACTTCCCGAAGACCATGGTCGAGCAGTTTGGCATGCGCCCGGCCGAGGACCCCGAGGTCGCAGCGGCCGCAGCGCGTGACCCGACGGGTGCGGCATCGGCTTACTACACCTCGACCATCAAGGCGCGTCAGGAGGCATACGACATCCTCAAGACCAAAGTCGACGCCGAGTATGCCGAAGCTACCGATATCCCGAAACCGGCCGAGTGGACCGAGACCGAGCGCAGCTCTGCGACCGCGCTGATCCAGACCCAAATCGACACCCCGCCCGACAAGGCACCGCAGGACGAGACCGACCACATCAATGCCAACAAGGGGTCGATCGACTACGTCGCCCAGACCATCGGCCAGCTCAACTCGCTGGGTGAAAATATGGCGGTCGAGCAGGCGCTGTCGATGATGGTCGCCGACCAAGTCAACCCGAGCATGCCCCGGTTCGTCGCCATCCAGCACCCGATCCACCCGAGCTACTGGCTGGTGCAGCCGCTGGGTCTCGACGACCGACCGGACGGGCCTGAGCTGATCATCCCTGACAACGCTTTCCAGACCATCCTGCAGACGTGGCAGCAGCACGCCGACACCGTCATCGCTGCCCGCAATCAGGAGAACGCCGGGACGCCGTGGAAGGGGGCGGGCGAGGCCAACACCGCGCCGCGCGGGCCCAACGACCCGATCCGCATCGGTACCCCGGTGACGGTCACCGAGCATCCCGACGTACGGACGCCACCGCCGCCACCGGATGGAGCGCCACCGGTGCCGCCGAACGTCGGGGGTCTCGGTGTGCCGTTCATCCCCGGACGTGGCGCAGTGCCGGGCCCGGGTGGGTACCCGGCGATCGACCTCGAGCCCGATCCGACGTATGTCTTGCCGGGGGCCAACGTTCCCTTTAACCCGCGCGGAGCTGCTGGCCGTTATCCGGCGCTGCCACTGGATTAGTCGATGGGAGCATACTCGCAACGGATTGCTGAGCGTCAGCGGCTGGCGATGCCGCCGACGTTCGGTGACTATGCTCGCAATATCGGAGCGAGTTTCTTCGACCTGGCCGGTTCGGTGCCGTCGGTCGGCGCCTATGCCGCCTCGCAATTCGACAACGACGCGCTGGCAGGTGACCTGCAATACGCCGCCGACGCCGTCTTCGGGGTTGGTGAGGACATCCGCGCCAACAACACCGAAGCCGCCCAGCGGATCGCCGGGGCGGCGTTCGGCAGCGAGGAGTTCTGGAACCACCCGTTTGCGTGGACCGGGCTGCAGGCGACCAACACCGCCGCGCCAATCGTCGCCGGGGTTGCCGCTGCCATCGTCACCGGTCCCGGTGCCGCCGCGATGCTCAACGCCGGTATCGCCGGCACGCACAGCGCCGGCATCACCTACAATGAGATGGTCAAGGATCTCGACAGCCAGGACCTCAACGGCAACAAGCTGTACGATAGCTATATCGCGTCCGGGCTGTCACCGCAGGAGGCGAAGCGCGAGTTCCAGAAGCAGGCGATCAGCTGGAAGCCTGCCGCGCTGTTCGCGGTCACCGCATTACTGGCGCGTTACAGCGCCGCCGGTCAGCTCGGCTCCAAGCTCAATCCGACCGAAGCTGCAGCTGCGGCGCGTGCTGCACGACAGGCTGGTCTTGGCCGTCGGGTCGGCGAGGCGACGGCGCTCGGCGCTGGCGAGGAGGGCACCCAGAACGTCCTCGAGAACCTTGCCTCGCAGAACGTCCGGGTCGAAGCCGGACTGCAGCCGACCTATGACGTCGGTCAGGCTGCCGAAGCGTTCGGTGCCGGTGCGGTGCTGGGTGGCGTGCTGGCTGGCCCGACCGGCATCCTCAAGGGTGGCGGCGCGCTGCCCGAGGACGAGACCGAGGAAGCCGGTGAAGTTCCCGCTCCGTTCCTGACCCCCGGTTTCACTGGCATACCCGCGCCGGAAGCGCCGGGTGGCGGCACGGTGGTGCGGGAAGCCCCGCCACCGCCAGCCTCACCACTGGCACCGCGCGTCCCCGATCAGGAGACCGAGCGCGCCCCGTTCCGCTTCCCCGATACGCCGGGGATCGGTCCGGCTGGCACCGAGGCAGCGCGTGGCCCATTCAGTTTCCCACCGACGCCGACCGGCACGGTGACCGATAGCAACGTTGACGAAGCCATCTCGCTTGCCATCGACGCTAGCCGGTCGGTCATCGGCAGGGCTGGCCCACCGGAGACTGGGGCTTGGAAGTTCAGACCGGCTCGCGAACAGTTTCAGGCGCTGCCGATTGCCGAGGATGCGGAAGTGTCGCCGGCCATGGACGTCGGCAACGTTAATCCGGCGATGGACATGGCGCGGGTCGACCGCCCGATGGCGGCGTTCAGCGGCACCGGCACAGCACCGCCACCAGCTGTCGGAGTGACCGCAACCCGGCCGATCCCGGAACCGGCGCCGACAGCGCCAGCGCCGACCGGCGGCCAGCAACCAAACCTGCAGGATCCCGACCGGGAACAGATCTACGAGCGCGGCAAGAAGCTGGTGCGGGACACCAACCATGTCAGCTTCGACTATCTGCGCTCCAACCTGACCACGCCCGACGGCAAGAAGCTCTCGCCTGCGCAGGTCTGGCAGCTGCTTGCCGATCTGGCGCAGCCGATGAACGGAGTGATCGAAGCGGTTGGCACCAACAAGTGGCGGGTCAAGCCGGCACCCGAGGAGGTCACCGAGATCACGCCGGAGGTCACCGATGTCGTCGAAGATACATCCGTCGATGCTGCCGCTGGCGACGAAGTCGTTGACGAGGGTGAAGTCGTCGACGAGACCGCGGTGGATGACGTGGCTGCGCAGGCTCAGGCGCAGGGTTTCATCACGCTGGCGGAGACCCCGGACGACCAGCGCCAAGCCTTCCTAGAGGATCAGGGGTTCCCGGAGACGTGGGATGAGCTCGACCCCACGGTCCAGGCCAGCCTCGAGCAGGCGTGGCAGGAGCAGCAAGCAACAGCGCAGCCGGTAACTGACGAAGTTACCGAGACTGAGCCCGAACCCCGGCAGGTTATTGTTGAATTGGAGCGGATGCAGAAGGAACAGGCTAAGCGTGCTGATCTGTTGGCGGATGAAAACGCATTGGCAGCTCGCGCTGAAGAGGTGGGCCTACCCATCGATGAATTCCGGGATCTGCTGCAGACCAATTCCGATAACGCCGCGCCGCGTATAGCGGAACTTGAGGAGCAGACTGCGTCGCCTGAATTCGAAGCACAGATGGCGGAAGCTCGTGCCCGCGCCAGCAAAATTAAGTTTGAAGATATTCCTGAAGGTGAATTCGAGGAAACTACTGACGAGGACGAAGCGGAGGTACTTCCCCGGCCGAGCGAGGTCGAGGTCCGCCGCGACATCCGGCGCCAGGTTGCCGAGTACGCCCGCGAGCTGCCGGCACGCTATTCGCCGGCGCAGCGCATGGAGGCGATCACCGGCAAGCAGAAGGGACTGTCGGTCGAGGCTGGCATCCTGCCCGACATGTGGCGGAAGGTGCTGAAGGGGGCGATGCTCACCAAAGAGATCGCCATCTACCGCAAGGAAATGCTGAAGGAGAAGCTGCCTAAGGCCGAGCGCGACGCCCGCGCTGCGATCTACCGCGCCTTCCTGACTTCGCCACCCGAGACCTATGTCGACCCGCCCGGCTACATCGACGGCAAGCCGGAAAGCCAAGCTGTGGCGCTGACGCCAGAGCAGATGGATGCGTGGCGCGCGGGCCCTAAGCCGCCTGTCAGGAACCGGCGCAAGGACAAGGGACCGAGGGTTCTGCCCGACCTGACGGCTGACTACGAGACCCAGCTGGCGATTGACGAGTGGTCGAACGCGATCGCTGAGAACATCGCCGTGATGAACGCCAAGCAGGCGGCAGAAACCAAGCCGCCGCGCGACACCAACCCGTCGCACACCGCGCGGGTCAACCGGGCGCGCGAGTTGGCGACCAACATCTTCAACCGTAACCAAGCCCTGAATAGCGACGACTATGACGGCAGCCAGCGCTCGCTGGAGCGGATGCTCAACAACGAGAACCTGCCCAAGAAGGGGCGGAAGCCCAAGAGCGGTCCGCTCGATCGGCTGAAGAACCGGCTCGACCGGATCCTCAATCATGTCGAACGAGCCAACGAGATCGAACAGACCGTCGATCCCGAGTTCAACATCGGCGAGCGGGCGACCGAGGGCCGTGGTGGCCAGCAAGCGTGGACGATTGCTGCACGGAAGCTGCGCGAGCGGTTCAAGGGCAACACGCGTCCACCCCCGGCGATGATCAAGGCGTTCCTCGATGGCGAGTGGGAGCTCAGGGTCGATCCTGACGCCAACCCGTTCCTCGAGATCACCCGGCAGCGCAACCCGCAGCAGATGCGCGGAGCGATGGAGCTGGCTCGCCCTGGCGTCGAGGAAGCCGTCGGTGGCATGGAGGACATTACCGCCAGCCGCTTCACCGTCGACCAGATCACCGAGGCGTTCGAGGACGGGATCATCGAGCACCCGTGGTTCGTCGCCAACGTCTGGCGCCCGGAGTTCCGCAAGCAGGAGACCCGTGGCGACATCAACGAGGGCATGCGGGAGAAGACCAGCGTCAACCTGCCGCCGCGCTCACGCACCAAGCTCAAGGACGAGCGACGGGTGTTTCTCGGCACGGCGGAGGGACGTGCGGTCAGGGCACAGCATGAGGTGCCGAAGCCGAAAAAGGCCAAGTCAAAGGGCGAGGCGGCGCAGCAACTGCTCGATGCTGAGGAAGCCCGGCTGGCGGCGGCACGCGAACAGCGGGCACGCGAGCAGGAGGCGGGCCGCCCACCGCCACCGCCACCCGAGAAAACCCCCGAACAGCTGCAGGCAGAGAAGGACGCCCGCAAGGCGCGGGATGCGATTGCCAAGCGCCAGAGGGCGAGGGCGGCGACGGCAGCGAAGGTGAGGGCAAATGCGGCGGCGAAGGCTGAAGCCAAGCAAGCGGCGATGCGGCAGAAAGCCGAGGACAAGTATCACGAGGACCTGAAGAACGCCCGCGACGCTCAGGAGGCGCTGCGCAAGGCGCGGGTCAAGTACGAGGAGCTGGAGCCGCAGCGGGCCCAGATGATGGGCGACGCCAAGTGGCGGAAAGCCTTCCGCAAGGCCATGGCTGCGGTTGGCATAGCCGAGGACAAGGTCGCCAAGAACCCGTACCCGGCGATGCCGCAGCACATGGTCGACGAGATGGCCAAGCCGCCACCGTCAGCGCAGCGCGCCGAGCCGCGGCCGCCGCCGCGCGCCATGCAAGCTGGCATGATCAAACTGGCGACCCGGCTGGCGAGCGAGGACAACCCGGTCCGCGTCACCATCGTGCCGAGCCGTAGCATCACCATGAGCCTGCCGGCCGATGTCGAGGGGTTGAGCAAGCCGGCAGCACCGCTGGTGGTGTCGGGCGACGTCGGCATCGATGTCGACGTGCAGTGGCCGCAGGGCAGCAAGCGCCCGGGCGTCGGCACCATGCAGGCGCATTACGGCGAGATCCCCGGTACCCCCGGTGTCGATGGCCAGAACCTCGACGCTTATATCGGCAACAAGCCGGACAGCGGCACGGTGTTTGTCGCCCGCCAGCACAAGCTCAATCGGAACGGCAAGCGTGGCCGCTTCGACGAGAACAAGGTGATGCTGGCGTTCGATAGTTTGGAGGCAGCGAAGAAGGCTTACGTCGACAGCTTTGCCGATGGTCTGGGTGGGATCCGCTGGGGCGGTGCCGAAGCGATGACCATCGAGCAGTTCAACGCGTGGCGGGCCAAGCGTTCGAACACCGAGAAGGCGACGCCGGCAACCCCGGAAGCGGCAGCCCAGACCAAGACCGAAGAGAAGCAGGCCCAGCAGCTCGGCGGCTTCTGGGAGATGGCGCGGCGAGCACCGACGGCACCGAAGACCGGGATCTGGGCGAGGCGCGCGCCCAAGCGGATCGATGACGCCGAGGATATCCGGGCGGCGCAGCGTGCGGCGAGTGAGAAGCTGACCACGGCAGCCGCGCCGGAGCTCGAGCCGATAACTCAGGAAGTTACGCCCGAGGAGGTCGCTGCCATCGAGGACATCGTCCTGCCGAAGGA
>Ga0111538_10004913_pt1 | contig 18393 bp, 17 predicted proteins | sample SoiMethybrSBSTD1_FD_79669 | JGI IMG/M metagenome (GOLD analysis project Ga0111538, IMG submission 79669) | Bulk soil microbial communities from a Populus tree surrounding site in Tennessee, USA - Soil MetaG P. TD hybrid SBSTD1 (version 2)... | ecosystem: Environmental > Terrestrial > Soil >...
AGCGGCGCCGGGATCTTGGCTTCGTTAGAATCGCTCATGAGTTATCTTGGATCAGTCTCCTTTTGCGCTTGCGTATCTGATCATAACCGGGCGATGCACCGCCCTTGAAGCTCCGCGAAAATATCCACCTCTGCCATAAAAACGAACCGAAAACCTGCGTCGTAGATAGGTTATTTGGTTTAGCTAGTCAAATATAATATTGTGATGAAAACGATAGATAATCGTCAATGGAACTCAATCTTCACCAGTTGGAAATTTTCGTTTGCGTCGCACGGGAACGGAGCTTTTCGAAAGCGGCGGATCAGTTATCCATCAGTCAACCGTCGGTGTCTATACAAATCAAGAAGCTCGAGGACTCCCTCCAGTTGAGATTGTTCGAGCGGCTGGGCCGGCAGATTTTCCTCACGCGGGAGGGCAGTGCGGTTCTGGAGAATGTAAAAAAGTTGACGGATATCGTTGCCAATCTCGAATGCGATATCAAAAATCTCAAAGGTCTTCGACGCGGACAACTTTCGGCGGGATGCAGCAGGGTTCCCAGCGCAACGCTGATTCCGCTTGCAGTGGCAAAATTTACCAAGCAGTTCCCCGAAGCCGAAATCGCCATCAAGACCGGACGTCCCAACGAGATCGAACAATGGATTCTCTCCAACGATGTGGATCTGGGAGTCATCGAAGGAGATCCGGATTCCGCGCTTATTCTAAAAGAGCCGTGGTACGAAGACGAACTTGTCTTGGTTCTCCCGCGGCGCTCCCGCTTGCTCAAAAAACGGCAACTGTCTTTGAATGACATAATCGAGGAGCCGTTTCTGCTCCAAGCTCCTTGGGGCAGACCGACATTTATCGAACGGGTGTTCGGTCAAAGAGGGATTGTCATCAAGAAGCCGGTCACGCTGGGATCCAGAGAGGCGGTTAAAGCGGGTGTCGCGGCAGGATACGGAGTCGCGCTGTTGCCAAAATCGGTGATCGACACCGAATTGAAAGCGGGAACACTCAGAACAAAAAAAATTCACGACTTGGATATCGGCTATCCGATGAACATCATCTATCACAGGGATAAACAGCTTTCGCTGTCAGCTCGGGCATTCCTCGAAGTTCTGAGAAAACAGAGCGCGCAGTTGCGCTTATCACCGCTTTCCCATCTCGATCACAAAGAAAAATCTCCATCGCCTGCCTGACGTGCACTAACTCGCAAACGATCGCCTCGATCTCCGCCTTCCAGTCCTGGCAACGGTTTCTCATCCCTGCGTCGCATAGAGTTTTAACTATACAGGCGATAAAAATTATCAATTTGTCAGAGAGTTGGGTGTCAGGTATGGTCGCGGCCGCGAAGTGAGGACGCTTTAGTGGATTGCAATCTTACCAGCCCCTAGCATCTTTTGAGGAGAACCATGGCGCACGGGTCTCGGCCGCACAGATACTTGCGATGCTTCGTTGCCGTTGCCGCGGCATGCCTATTCGATGGTTTCCTGGACGCTTTCCGATGTGTCGAAGCTCAGGAGACGATCAGCATCGGCATTGCCGGCGAAAATTTCAGCTTTTTGCCGTTTCGCGTGGCTCAAGAGAGAGGTTTTTATAAGAAGCACGGCTTGAATGTGCAACACGTAAGAATTCCCGGCGCCAATGTGGCGATATCCGCGCTGGTCACAGGAAATCTCGATTACGGCACGCACTACCAAGTTACGATGCTGTGGGGGGCGCGAGGACTCGGCACGAAAGCGATTTTTTCCAGCGCGTCCCGGCAGATGTTTTCACTGGTCGTCCAGCCGGAAATTCAATCGATAAAAGACTTGAAGGGAAAATTGATCGGCATCCCGTCGATCGGCTCCTTGGGGCACAAAATCACCGTGCGAGTGTTGCGGAAACTCGGCATCGATCCGGATAAAGAAGTGAGAATGGTCGCCGTCGGCGGCGACGCGAGCAGGGTGCAACAGCTCCGGGGCAAACAGGTGGACGCCACGATGATCAACCCGCCGCTCAGCATCATGATGAGAAAAGAGGGGTTTAATCTGTTGCTTCAGGCGGGCGACTACGTCGATGTTCCTCTAACGGGTCTGGGAACGACGACGAAAAAAATAAAGGAACGTCCGGAACAGGTAAGGAACGTGCTGAGAGCGCTTTATGAGGGTTTGCGCTTTGTCAGGACGAACCGCAAAGAGACTGTGGAAATTTTTTCCCGTTGGTTGAAGATGGAGCCCGCGATCGCCGGCGAGACTTACGACCTTGCGATTAAAATGCTCAGCCCCGACGGGTTGATGAGCGACGAAAGTGTCCTGGCGGCCATGGAAATTTTCAGCGACAATCCGAAAGAGTTGGAGAACGTTTCTCTCGGCAATGCGGTCGACTTTTCGTTGTTAAGGGCCGTGATCAAGGAATACGAAAAATAGCGCGGATTTGGAGGGTCGGGATGGACCAGAACAACTTTACGGATTTTGTCCACACCGGGCCGGGCACGCCGGCGGGCCGGTTTATGCGCACCTTCTGGCAGCCGGTGTGGGTGGCGAAAGACTTAGCGCCGGGAGCCGCCAAACCGATCCGAGTGATGAGCGAGGACTTTACTCTTTATCGCGGTGAGAGTGGAAGGCCCTATGTGGTGGATTTTCGCTGCGCGCACCGCCAGACACAGCTCTCCGCCGGGTGGGTCGAAGAGGATTGCATCCGCTGCTTCTATCATGGTTGGAAGTATGATGGCGCGGGACAGTGCGTAGAAATCCCCGGGGAAGAAGAGGGAATCGCGCAGAGAGTTCAAATCAAGAGCTATCCGGTCCAGGAGTATTTAGGGCTGATCTTCATTTACATCGGCGCGGGCGAGCCGCCTGCGTTGCCCCGGTATCCCGAATGCGAAGGCCCGGGAATTCTCGACGCCTTGACCAAGGGCGTTTGGCCCTGCAACTATTTTTCGCAGCTCGACAATGCCGGTGATCCGATCCATATCCCTTACACGCATCGAGAGGCGCGGCGGAGGGTCGGAATAGAAACTCCCATCCGTAAAATGGTTCCCCAAGAAACCGACTACGGCCTTAAATATACAACGATGACTTCCAAAAGCGAGAAGATCGTCCGCCATTTCTTTATGCCAAACATCGTGCAGCTCATCACCAATCTCCGTCATGACGGCATTCTTCTCGATGACTCGCCGACCGGCGGCGCCGTCATGCCCCGTTTGGTTTGGCAGGTTCCCATCGATGATCGAAGCTTCGAGGCCTTCGTCGTTACCCATATTCCGGTAACCGGAAATAAGGCGGAGAGAGTCCACGAGCTGCGCAGCCAAATGCGGCAGGACGACGGTCCGTCGCCGCAGGACCTAGGCAAAGCTATTCTGACCGGGAAGTTGCGCATCCGCGACGTCGAGGTGTCGGATGTCTACAAGCTTATCCAGGTGGAGGATTATGTAGCGCAGGTGGGTCAAGGGCAGACCCCGGACCATTCTAAAGATCGACTATGCCGCAATGATATTGCGGTCGTGCTGCTGCGCAAGATATGGGAGAGAGAGCTCCACGCGCTGGTGGAAGGGCGCCCGCTGAAACAGTGGGGGCGCCCCGAATCGTTTGACATGATGGCGCAGGAATGACAATGGCTCGATCGAGTCGCAATTGCCGGCACGAACACGGAGGATGTCGTAATGGAAAGGCCGAGAAGATTTGACGGTTTCTTAAAAGTTTTTGTGGTCTTTTTATTTTCTTGGTCGATAGCCGTTGGGCTTGGTCTGCGCAATTCCGCGACCCGTCCGTTGACGGTTTCCTCGGCCGCGATGGCAGCGACCGCCGCTGCTCCAGGGAAGGGGAAAGCGCTGCTCGACGAGTTGGTTCAGAAAGCCAGGCAGGAGGGCGAGCTTGTCGCTACCGTGCAGTCGAGCTGGAACAAGGCTCTGGCGCAACCGCTCGGCGAGACCTTCAATAAGCGGTTCGGATTGAATATCAAAGTAACGATCGCAAACATGAGGTCGGCGCAACACTTTCCCGTCGCTATTGCCGAGACTCAAGCGCGCGCGCCGGCGACGTACGATGTGGTTCAGGGCGACGATGCCGAGGTGATGCAACTGATCGGCGCGGGCGGAATTCAGAAGATCGACAATTGGGAAACTTTGCTCGCCGAGATCAATCCGATGATCGCTTCCGGAAAAGTTCGGCGCGAGCAGATCTCCAGCGGACCGTTTCGACAATTGGGGTTCTTGATCAATGCCAATGTGAAGCAGATCGTCTATAACCCGAAGCTTATCTCCGAGGCGGAGCTTCCGAAGAATCACGCCGACCTGGCCGACGCCAAGTACAAAGGCAAGTTTACCCAACCGCCCTGGACGGCTCATTGGGAGATCGCGCCCGCGGTGCTCAATAATTTCGACAGGGAAAAGTGGCTCGACGTGGTGCGCCGGGCCGGCAGGAATACCGCCGCCGTGCTGCCTGAAACCACCGGCGTGCAGCGCGTGGCGTTGGGCGAGTTTGCCTTCGCTCTGGCTCAGGACGCTTATTTCCGCCAAGTTCTGTCGCAAGATCCGAAGGCGCCGATCGCGTTCAAATATTTCGAAGACTATAACGAAAGGAACTCAAATTATTATGGCGTGCGAACCGGCGCCCGCCACCCGGCCGCCGCGACCCTGTTCGCGCTCTGGATCACGAGCGTCGAAGCGCAGGGCATCTGGCAGACGAGCGAATTCAGTGCCGTGCCCCATGGCGAAAGCAAGATCGACAAGGAACATCAACTCGCGATTCAGAATGCCAAAGCCAGGGTCGTTGGATTTCTCGATAACGAGAAGACGATCGAGCTGTTGAAGTGGTATCAGACCGAAGAAGGACGAAAATATCTGGACGGAATGACCCGCGCTATCAGGGGCGAATGAGCCCTGGTCTCCCCGTCTTCAGTTGATAACGAATGACACGGCCTAACAGCAATCGCACGGGGGCCGCTTTACCATTGGCGTGTTCGGGACTGGCGCTTTCCGGCATCGTCGTTTTGGTTCTCTTTATTCTCTATATGACCTTCGTGCCCGGCCTACCGACCGAACCAGGGTTCACCCTGAATCACTGGAAACTTATTCTTAGTGAACGACTGTGGGTTACGGTGATTCCTAATACCGTAATTGTCGGTTTCGGCGCGATCTTGGTCTCGACGTTTTTCGCTTTGCCGCTCGCGTGGCTTCTCAACCGGACGACAATCGCGCTCAGGACCACGTTCGTAACTTTCATAGCAGTCATCGGTATCATGCCGGGGTTCATTTTAGCGATGGGTTGGATCCTTCTGCTCGATGAACGCATCGGTCTAATCAATTTGACCCTGAGCGGATTGCTCGGTGTCGATAGTATTCCGCTGAGCGTGAAGAATAGTCCTTTTGGCATCGCGTGGGTGGTCGGCGTGATCTTGACGCCGGCGATTTTTTTCTTGCTCGCCGGGCCCATGCGCACCCTCGATCCGGTATTGGAAGAGGCCGCGGCGGTGGCCGGATTCACTCCGCGGATGACGCTGCTCAAGGTGAGCTTTCCGTTGGTTTGGCCGGGCATCCTCGGCGCGCTCATCTATACCTCGATGACGGCGGTTTCCATGTTCGAAGTGCCGGCATTGTTGGGCGCGGCAAGCGGTAAGGTTCCGGTCTTGTCATCGGAGATTTTCTACGCCGTCCGGCCAGGCGGCCCGCTCACCGCAAGCTTCGCCTACGGTGCTGCCGGAGTTTATGGCGTGCTCCTGGCGTTGCCGAGCTTGGCGGCTCTGTACTTTTATCTGCGCATTTTGGCGCGCAGCGAGCGCTACCGTGTGATTACCGGAAAAGCCTATCGCCCGCGCGAGTTCGACCTGGGAAACTATCGCTGGGCGGCGTCGGCGTTCGTCGTTGTCTATCTCCTGCTTGCCGCGGTATTGCCGATCTGCGTCCTGGTGTGGAGTTCATTGCTGCCCATTCTTCAGCTTCCCTCGCACGAGGCGCTGGGTAAAATCAGCTTGCGCAATTATCACGGTTTGTTGGAAAGCGTCGGCGGGCTTGCGGTCATTCGCAATACCGCCGTGGTGGTGGTCAGCGTTGCCCTTCTGGTTTGCTTCAATAGTTTCATGATTTCTTCGGTGGTGGTGCGATCGCGGGCAAGGTTTCGCAAGTGGGTGGATGTTTTAGCCATGTTGCCCCATGCGATTCCCGGGCTAGCCTTTGCCTTCGCATTGGCGATGATCGGCATTTTAGCTTCCGTTTATTTTCCAGTGCTGCCGCTTTCCGGCACTCTGGCCGTCATTGTGGTCGCGCATATCATCAATCGGCTTCCTTTCGGCACTCGCATTACCAACACGGCGTTGGCGCAGGTGCATCCGGAACTTGAAGAGAGCGCGCAAGTCTGCGGCTCGCGGCACGCTACCATCATGTGGCGCATCGTCTGTCCGCTGGTCAAGCCATCCTTGATCTATTTGATTCTGTGGACGGCGATGCTGAGTTTCCAGGAAGTCACCATGGCGCTGTTTTTGTCAGGACCCCACAACCAAGTGCTTTCGGTGGCCATTTGGGAGCTCTGGGACGGCGGCAGCGTCGGCAAGGCGTCGGCCGCGGCGGTGGTGATGGTCGGTGTGATGGGCACGCTGATGTTTGTTCTATTAAAGACCAACATCCGGCCGACCGGTGACGGCCTAGGTGACGGGCGTGATTCAAATTAAAGCATTGCGCAAATATTATTGGAGCGAACGCGCTCGGATCAACGCGGTGGACGGTATCGATGTCGAGATTGCTGCCGGGGAGATTTTTATGCTGCTCGGTCCGTCCGGGTGCGGCAAAACGACCACGCTGCGTTGTGTCGCCGGACTGGAGACGCCGGACGAAGGAGAAATCCGCTTAGGCGAACAGGTGGTGTTCGGTGAGCATGGACAGGTCGTCGTTCCCGTCTACCAACGCGGCGTAGGTATGGTTTTCCAGTCTTACGCCATTTGGCCGCACCTGTCGGTTTTTGAAAATGTTGCCTATCCGTTGTTGCATGGACGATTTCGAATCGCCAAATCCGCGGTGAAAGAGCGCGTTTTCAAAACTTTGTCCCTGGTCGGCTTGGAAGAATTTGCCGATCGTCCGGCGCCGCTGTTGAGCGGCGGTCAACAACAGCGCGTCGCTCTCGCGCGGGCGCTTGCCTATGAGCCCAAGGTCTTGCTCCTCGACGAGCCTTTGAGCAACCTCGATGCGAAATTGCGCGCCGAAATGCGCATCGAACTCCGGCAGTTGATCAAAAGATTGAATCTGACTTCGCTCTACGTGACCCACGATCAGGAGGAAGCTTTGATACTGGGCGATCGCATTGCCGTAATGGGACGAGGAAAAATCCTCCAGATCGGCACGCCGCGGCAAGTCTATGGTCGGCCACAAAGCGAGGTTGTCGCCGATTTTCTCGGCAGCGCAAACATATTGCCGGGTTCGATCGTTACCCCGGCAAATAATGGTAACGGCGGCTCGGTAACGACCACGATGGGGACGCTGAAGTGTGCACTGCCCATGGCGTCAGCGGCGGGTCAAAAGTTGACCATCATGTTTCGTCCGGAGGATGTCATTTTGTGCGCCGTCAATTCGTCGCCCCGCGAGAACAGTTTCCCGGGGGTCGTCGCACAAGCAATTTTCCTGGGCGGCAGAGTGCAGTGCGAGGTGATCGTGAACTCAATCAAAGTTTGCGGCGAGGCGGGCAAGTCCGAGACGTTCGAAGCGGGCCAGCCCGTGACCATAGAAATCCCTCGCCACTCGATTCATGTATTACTTTAGCCTGAGACAGCATGGCTACTAAATTTAATTTTGTTCTATAACGCAGCATGGAGGAGTCAAAGGACGCGAAAATTATCGTCGATGCGAATACAACATGTGCCGTACAATATTTCTATGATCGAGCTGGCGGAAGGCGTCAGGATGTGAAGCAATGTTATCGGCTGTCCGCTCCAGGAGGCACATCGGCGATTCGGTGGCGCTGGTTGATCACGACGAAACCGCTGCCGTAACTCTCCGCAAATTTCACCCCGAGCCAAGCTGAATCGATCATTGAGAGAGTGAAGAAAAACGTGGGCCGGTTTGAACGTAGCAAGGGAAGGAACTTATCAATCCGCAAAAGAGAAAGGAAAATACCATGGCGATTTGTATTTCCCACGGCGGTACGACCACCTATCGAACCCAGTCACCGACCTCCGAAATTCTGGTTGGCACGGTCGATGGAGTTACCATCTTGCGACGAAATAAGGATGGCGCTTGGCGGGTTCATGCCAAGGTCTTGGCGGGACTGCATATACATGCGTTGTTGATCGAGCCGTCGTCGGGCGTGGTATTTGCCGGCGCCCACAAGGGCTCCATCCACGCCAGCAAAGACGGCGGAGCGACCTGGAAAAAGCAGGATAAAGGACTCACAGCGGCGGACGTTTACTGCCTCAGCAGCGCGGTCATAGACGGTAAGACCAAACTTTTCGCGGGCACGGAGCCGGCGCATCTATTTGCAAGCGACGATCTCGGCGAGACTTGGCAGGAGATCAAATCACTGCGGTCGGTTCCCAGTGTAGCGAAATGGACTTTTCCCGCGCCGCCCCATGTCGGTCACGTGAAGAACATCGCTTTCAGTCCCGACAACAGCCGCAACATCTACGTGTGCATCGAGCAGGGCGGTCTCATGAAGAGCGACGACGCCGGGACAACTTGGAAAGAGCTGCATGGCTTCGACGAACAGATACCATTCCCGCTGCCGGAAGGAGCATTCGCAGACGATGTACACCGCGTTTTGGTTCGGCCGGCGGAACCCGACCGGATATTCATTTCGAGCGGAATCGGCATATGTTCTAGCGAGGATCGTGGCAACAGTTGGCGCCATCTCACCACGCCGCAAATGCGAATCGGTTATCCGGATGCGCTGCTGATGCATCCGCAACAGACCTCATTGATGTTTGCCGGCGGTGCTAAAGAAAATCCTCGCGCTTGGCGGACGACCCATGACGCGGATTCGACAATCGCGCGAAGTCGCAACGGCGGCGGCAACTGGGAAGCGCTCGACGCCGGATTGCCGGGCCGTCTGCGCGGTAATGTCGAGGCGATGGCCATGGAAGTGTGTGACGACTCCCTATCATTGTTCGCTGCCACTACCGACGGGGATATTTTGTTCAGCGCTAACGAAGGGGATAAATGGACAAAGATGGTTTCGGGCTTGGCGGCAGTGTCGAAGGGCGAGCATTATTTGCGGCTCAGATAAAAGGTATTCGACGTCGCTTCCGGCACGGTAGTTAGCCGGGAAAAGCGGTCGGCACTAGCAGGACGAGCGGAGCAAAACTGGAAATGATTAAAACAAGCTTTTTCATCTGCGTCATGTGCTCGCTTCTCTGGGTTGCTGGAGTGGTTGTGCCCGACAGGGCACTCGCGCAAAAGGCAACGGCGGTTGAAAAAATTTCATTCGGCATTCCAGCGATGGATGCCGGGTTTTTACCGTTGTTCGTCGCTCGAGATAGAAAATTTTTTAGAGACGAAGGAATCGAGGCCGAGATCGTTCACGTTAAAGCCGATATCGCAACCAAAGCGATCGCCACCGGCGATCTTGATTTCAGCGCCGCGGCCGGATCCGTCGCCCGCGCCGCCACGGCGGGAATGCCTCTTAAGGTCGTTCTCTATACCACCCGGCGGCCGGCTTTTTTCCTTATCGCTGAGCCGAATATTGTCAATGTTAAGGATTTGAAGGGACGAATTATCGGCGTGCAGGACTTTGCCGGCGGGACCAATGCTTACGCGCGAATCATTTTGCAAGCCCACGCGCTTACCCCCGATCGGGATGTGACGGTTTTAGTAACCGGGCCGGCGGCGCCGACATTAACCGCATTGAAGGTGGGACGGATCCAGGCAGCGATGTTATATCCTCCTTTCAATATCGTTGCGGTGCAGGGAGGACTTAAAGAGATTGCATACGCGGGAGACTTCGTCCAGTTTCCCATGAACGGCTACGGCACCGCCGACAAAAAGATTGCCCAGAACCCTGGGCAAGTAAAGGCGGTGATTCGGGCAATTCTCAAGGGCGTCAATTACGTTATGGACAACCAAAACTACGCGGTGGAATTGCTCATGAAGGACTGGAACCTCAATCGTGAGTTGGCCACCGGCGTGTATCATTCCCTCACCCGAGGATTTACCAGAACCGGCGAAGTCGGCGAGGAAGGCATCAAAGCGGAGATCAACATGGCCAGAGAGCGTTTGAAGTTGACCGAAGAGATTCCCAGCAGCAAAGTCATCAACTTTACTCTGCTCAGAGAAGCACGCAAGGAGTTAGAAGCGAGCCGTTGAGCCGGTTCCGCGCGGTGTCTTCTCCACGAACGAAAGAGATCTGGTGATGAAGTACGATTGTTTATTTTGTGACTTTACGGTGGTCGCGGAAAACGCTGATCCGGCTATCGAGCATCTCGGTAAAGAGCATAGCATTGATGCCTCTGAGGATGACCTGCAAAATTATTGTTTGATCATCCGTTATTTCGCGGAGAAACAAAAATCCTAGATGAACCGAATTGATAGGAGAAGGGGGAAACCATGGAATTGCCGTTAGGCGCAGTGGCGCCGGAGAAGGTTCCTAATTTGCCGCCGAGTCATTTCGTCGACACGCGGATCTATACGGATGCGGGGATTTTTGCCGAGGAGCGGATTAAAATTTTCGCTAAGGTATGGAATTTTGTTTGTCACGAGAGCGAGATTGCGAGCGCGGGAAGTTTTCGCACCGCGACAGTGGCGGGTTACCCTTTGGTGGTGGTGCGTCAGAACGATGGTGGAATCAAAGCGTTTTACAATATTTGCCGGCATCGACAGGCGCAGGTGGTGCGTGCGTGTAGTGGGCAGGCGAAGTCGTTTCAGTGTTTCTATCATTTATGGACCTACGGAATAGACGGGAGGCTTGTCGGAGTGACGTTGCCCGAGGGGTATGCGGGGACGGGATTTGACAAAGCGGACTATGGGTTGAGAGAGGTACGGGTGGACAGTGTAGCTGGGATGGTGTTTGTCTGCTTGAGCGACGAGACTGAGTCGCTTCGGGAATTTTTGGGCGAAGTAGCTCCGGTGCTCGAGAAGTATGCTCCACCCGAGGGATTCGAGGTCTTTCATTTTCATCAAGCAGAGATCAAGACCAACTGGAAGCTGTTTTTCGAGAACAATTCTGAAAGATATCACCAGGCGCTGCATTGGGTCACGCGCAGCACAGGTACCTGGGGCAAGACAAGCCTTCCAGACGGATGGACATTTACCCGCAATGGGCACAACTACAAACCTTTCGAGGGCGCCCGCTACGGAGGCGAACACGTAAACGTAGGTCTCGACGAACGCCGCGAGCATATTTTGCCCGGTCACAAGCCCAATTCTACCGCCTCACACCATTTGTTTCCTGACTTGCTGCTGGTCTCCCAGACGACAGTTCTTAGGATCGATCATTTGATCCCGCTAGAGCCGGGACGAACCCTCATCGAATGGCGCGCACTCGGAATTAAAGGCGAGGACCCGGCAATCCGCGCCAAGCGGATCAAGCATCATAATCAATATTGGGGCTACGGCGGAGTCCAGTTGCCGGAAGACATTACGGCGACGGAATCCCAATGGCCGATGATGGCCACTGGAGCGGTGCGCTACAGCGTTATCGCCCGGGAGGGAGATACGTTCAGCGACGAACCCCTGCGCCACTATTACAAGGAGTGGAGCAGGAGAATGGCGCGGCCCTATTGGGACCCCTTCAACGAAGTTTCAATCGCGCGCTGAGATCGCATCAAATACCAAAACTTTAGGAGTTCAGGTCATGGCGTTTTCTAGACCGAGTTACGAAACTAGGCAGGCGATTGAAGAAATTGTCCTCACGGCCGCGGCTTTCCTTGACGAGAAACGGTTTCTTGATTGGGCGGAACTATTTGCCGATGACGCCCAGTACGAGATGCTATTCAAGAGCAAGGAATTACGCGACATCGATGACTATGTGATGCAGTTTAATAAAGAAGAGCTTGTCAGTCGAATGAAGTTGCTGCCGAACTATGTCATCGATACGGCTAAGCGCCTCCATGCGGTCTCCAATATCAAGATTGAAGTCGATGAAGACCGCGCCGCCTGCACGTCTCGTTTCACCGTTTATCGGACTCTCGAGGATGGGACCACCAGTCTCTATGCGGTCGGTAGCAACGACGACGCCCTCGTTCAACGCGCCGGGCATTGGCTCTTTTTGAAGCGCCGGGTGGTTTTGGATACCCGAAAGCTAGAGGCCCACACTCATATGCCGTTGCAGTGAACGCTCGATCTAGCGACGTTGGGAATTTCTAGAGTCATGGCACCAAACGCATAAGGAGCACGCAAAATGAGGCGTTACATAAAACTACTTGCAGGTTTTTCCGCTGGGATATTTTTGCTGCTCCCGGCAACGACCGGCGCGCAAGCCCAATGGAATGAGGTGCTCGCGAAAGCACGGAAAGAGGGCACAGTCGTGCTTGGTACGAGTCACACCGATCCTTCATTTCGTCAAGCCGTGACACGGGTTTTTCTCGACCGCTTTGGCATCAAGGTTGAAGTCAGAGCGCTTCCCTCCGGCGACCTGGTTTCGATCATAGGCAGGGAATGTACCGCGGGACGTCCGAGCATGGACGTAATCATGTCAGGACTGAGCGAGGTTCTCGGTTTCCATGGCAAAGATAAGACGTGCTACTCGCCGATCAAGCCGGCTTTGATGTTACCCGAAGTCATCGACGCTAAAAATTGGCAGGGCGGCTTTCTCAAATGGAATGACTCCGACGGGCAGTATTTCCTTCAGACCTCTGAATATGTTGAGGGGTGGACGACGATCAACCCGGAGCAAGTGCAACCGGCGCAGGTGGCGACGGCTCAAGATTTTCTTAAACCGGAGTTCACCGGCAAAATCGCCAGCTTCGATCCGCGACGGGGCGGGCCGGGACAGGCGACGGCGACCTTTCTGCTGCTGTCATTTGGCGACGACTATATTCGCCGGCTCTATGTAGGACAAAAAGTGGTGTATACCACCGAGTACCGCCAGCTGGCCGACTGGATAACCCGGGGCGGATACTCCATCGGGTTGGGACTAATCGCAACTCCCATCGAACCGCTGCGCAAAGCGCAACTACCCATAGCAGTCGTTACGCACAAGGACTTTCCCGGCTTTCTCAGCGGCGGCTTCAGTGTGCTCAAAAGCTTGAAGGATTCGCCTCATCCAAATGCAGCCACGGTGCTACTCAATTGGTTGGCCTCCAAGGAGGGTCAGGAGATTTTTTCGCAGACCGCCTTATGGCCCAGCCGCCGTGTCGACGTCCAGGTCAAGGAAGTTCCCGACTATCTGTTTCCCAAAAAAGGGATCAAGTATCTGGATAATTTCGATCTTGACTTCTATTCGAAGAAACGGCCGGAGACCAGCAAGAAATTAATCGAGCTGCTCGGTCGTTAGCGGCAACCTCCGGTCTCTTCTTAGGCGAATCTGCCAACATGTCTCCGGCCTCAGGGATTATTGTGCGCGTGAACGGCCTTAGCAAGCGCTATGGCGATAGCTGGGCGGTTCGCGGCATCGACTTTAACGTTTACCAAGGGGAAATTTTAGTTCTTCTCGGACCGAGCGGCTGCGGCAAGAGTACGACGTTGCGCATGCTGGCGGGCCTGGAGCGACCTGATGGCGGTGCCATTTATCTGAAAGAAAAAGCAATCGTTCACACCGAGAAAAAACTTTGTCTTGCGTCGGAAAAGCGCAACATGGGGATGGTTTTTCAGTCCTTCGCCATTTGGCCTCACCTGACGGTGCAGCAACATGTGACGTTTCCTCTAGAGGTCCGGGGAGTTTCGAAAAAAGATATCAGTCGCAAGGCGAAGGATGCGCTGGCGTTCGTAAATCTGTCCGGTCTGGAAGCGCGTTTGGCCACCCAGCTCAGCGGCGGCCAACAACAGCGGTTGGCGTTAGCCCGCGCCCTGGTCTACGAGCCCGATGTGCTGCTCCTCGATGAGCCGCTCAGCAACTTGGATGCTAAATTGCGCGAACAAATGCGCGTGGAGCTCAAAAAGCTGCAAGAGCAATTGGGCACGACCTTAATTTTCGTCACTCACGATCAAGTCGAAGCGATGACGCTGGCGCACCGCATCGCCTTGATGAAAGACGGACGGTTCGAGCAAATCGGCACGCCTGCGGAACTTTACGATAAGCCGGCTAGTCCTTTTGTCCAGTCTTTTTTGGGTACCACCCTAGCTTTTGCCGCGGAGCACACACCGGCGGCTGACGGGCCCTACCTAAAACTAAGGGACGGCTATAAACTTCGTCCGCAAGCCGCTCTGTTTGACGGGATACAATCCGGAAGTCCTGTTCTGGTCACGGTTCGGCCCAACGATTTGCAGCCGATCTTGGATAAGAGCAAGCCGGATGACAACGAAATCGAGGCAGTGGTGCAAAGCATCATTTATTTGGGGGACTGTTATGAGATCGCCATGGCGGCCTGTGGCTGCGAATTTTCTCTTCAGTATCCTAGCCTTCCTCCGTCCAAGAACCAGAAGGTAATTTTAAGAGTGAATCAAAAGGCGATTAAAGTATGGCCGGTGTAATATCTGCGGGCCGGGAAAAACCGCCCTGGGAATCTCGTGCGCCTTTCATCCTGGGCACATTGCTGATCCTGGGTATCGCAGCGCTGACGGTTACGCCGATCATTTTTATCTTGGTCAATAGTCTCAACGATGCCCGCCCCGGCGAGTCTTGGCGCTTCGGACTGGAGGGTTGGCAAGAAGTTTTCCAAAGTCCGCGAACATTGAACTCAATCGGTTATAGCTTTCTCCTGACTGTCCGCACCGCCATCGGTATCGCCGTCGCGTTTGTTTTTTCATGGCTGCTTATCCGAGTTCGGATTCCGTTTGCTCGATTTATCGAGTTCTCGTTATGGATCGCCTATTTCTTGCCGCCCTTGCCCATGGCTTTGAGCTGGATTTTACTTTTAGATCCAAGCTATGGGTTGCTCAATCAATTCTTCCAAATCGCCGGCTTTAAGCTCAGCATCTATTCTGTTTACGGCATCTTGTGGGTGCACCTGACGACGAGCACGATACCGTTGATGACGATTCTACTCACGCCGGCGCTCCGGCAAATGGATGGGTCAATGGAAGAAGCGGCCCGGGTGTGTGGCGCCGGCTATCTACAGACGTTCAAACGAATACTTATCCCGGTGCTCACGCCTGCGCTGCTTACCATTGTGCTGGCCAGCGTCGTCAGAAATCTCGAAGCCTTTGAAATTGAACAGCTGCTGGGCAGGCCTGCCGGAATCTATGTCTATGCCACGCGGATTTACGATTTGATCCAATGGGAACCGCCGTTGTTTTCGCAGGCCATGAGTTTGAGCACGTTATTTCTGGCGATTCTGGTTCTTCTAGCGGTGTTTTATCAGCGCTATAGCAGCACGCACTCTTTTGCCACCATTTCAGGGCGGGGGGTTTCGTTTCGACCGACGGACATCGGCCGGAGCCGCTACGCGATTTCCGGCCTTTTGATTGTTTTTTTATCTCTATCGGTCTTTCTACCCCTGGCCTTCTTGATCATTGGCTCGATAATGAAAATCTTCGGCTATTTCAATATCAGCGGCCCTTTTTCCGGACGTCATTGGTTGTTGGTGCTCAACGATCCGCAATTTCTGCTCGGCATTAGAAATTCTTTGGTGGTCGGCTTAGGCACCGCCGGCTTTGGCATCATCCTATATTCTCTTTTGGGTTATGCGCTGTTGCGCGCACGCCTGGCCGGGAAACCGTTGCTCAACCTGTTGGTTTGGTTGCCCTGGGCCGTCCCCGGTATCCTGCTCGGCCTTGCCTTCCTGTGGCTGTTTCTCTCGGTGCCCATGATAACACCGCTGTACGGCACTTTTGGCGGACTCATTCTAGTGCTGCTGATCAAGGAGATGCCCATCGGAGTCCATATGGTCAAAGCGGCCTTCGTGCAGCTCGCCGAGGAGTTGGAACAGGTAGCCCGGGTGTGTGGTGCCGGCTGGTTGGCAGCATACCGGCGCATCACCCTGCCTTTGATCTTGCCGACTTTAGTAAGTATTTTTGCGATCGTTTTTATTTCTGCCGTACGCGATATCAGCGCGATCATTCTCATCGGTACGTCAGCGACGCGGCCGCTCTCTTTGTTGATGATGGAGTATTCACTTGCGAATCAGATGGAAGCAGCCAGTATCATCGGCGTTATTCTAAGCTTGTTCGGCGTCGGGGTGGCGCTTATTTCACGCCGGCTCGGCATCCGATTGGGTACTTAGAAGCGCCAGTGAAAGTTTAACGCTTTCAAAAAAGGAGAAAGCCATTGCAAACTAAGGTTGGATTTATCGGACTTGGGCAGATTGGTAAGCCGATGGCGATCAATGCCGCTAAAAAAGGCTTCGACCTCATGGTCTATGATCTACAAGAGCAGCCGACCATGGAACTCGCGGCTTCAGGTGCGAAAATTGCCGTTTCTGCCAAAGAAGTGGCGGCTCACAGCGAGATCGTCCAAATCGCTGTGCGGGATGGTATTCAAGTGGAGGCGCTCGTTCTCGGGGAAGCCGGGGTGCTTGCATCGATGAAACCGGGAAGCGCGATCGCCGTTCATAGCACGATCCATCCCAAGATTGTTAAGAAGATCGGCGCGTCAGCGCTGGCACTTCGGGTCGGTGTGATCGATGCGGCGATCAGCGGCGGAGAGAGCGGGGCGAGTGCGGCGCGATTGGCTTACATGGTGGGCGGAGACAAAGAATGGGTTGAAAAGTGCCGTCCAGTGCTTGCTGCTTCCGGAGCAAATATTTTTCATGTGGGAGAGCTTGGCAAAGGCCTGGCGGCGAAGCTCTGTCATCAGCTTATCTTGTGCATCAATATGATTTCGGCTTACGAAGGGACTCGGCTGGGTGATAAGGCGGGCGTCGATTTGAAGCTTCTTCAAGAAATTGTCCACCTTGGCTCAGCGCAAAGTGAGGTTATGGATCATTGGCAGCGTTATAATCGCAGTTACGACACAGTGCCGTCGGGGTACGCGCTTTTTTACAAAGATCTCGGTGTCGTCCTTGAGTTCGCTCACGATCTCGGGATTTCGCTTCCAGGAGCGGGACTCGTCCAGCAAATGCTTAACCCAGTCTTGGGTATCGAGAAGTAGCAACAAGGGCGGATCACGGGCCGGAACTGCCGAAGCGCAATCGTTCACGAGAACAAGCTATGGATAAATTATTTTGGCTCCGCGCAATCCTGCTCCGCGTCGATCGGAAAAGCCGGACAGAATTGACAAGAAACACACCTATGGAAAATCGTACTGTTGCTAGGCGGCAAAAACGCTTGGTGGGTATCAAGCGATGGTCGTTGGTGGTTGTTCTTGCCTGGGCCGTATGCGCCAACGCAGCGGGCTCAGCGCCGTTGCAATTGGCCCAGCAGTCAAAATCATCGGCGCCGGAACGCCAGCGCCAGTTGGAAACACAGGCAAAGAAAGAGGGACGGGTGATTTTTTATGGGGTTAGCGCAGATATGGACAAGCTCCTTGGCGCCTTTCGCGAAAGATATCCTTACATCGCGGTAGACCAGTTTCGCGCCGGCGGTGCCGCGCTTACCAGCAAGATCCTCAATGAATCCCGTGCCGGCAAAGTCGCCGATGTTATCGCCATGAACGCCACTCCGGCATGGGTTATCATGGAACGCGGACTGGTAAGTCCCTATACCTCGCCGGCGCTCGATACGGTGCGCGAGGAATTCCGCTCGCCCAACAATCTTTGGGTAGGCTTTCTTCATTATCTGTTGATCGCCGGCTACAACACCTCCCTGGTTTCAAAAGCTGCGCTTCCCAATTCCTATGACGATCTGCTGAACAGGAAATGGACCAAACAAATCGGCGTCGATCAAACGGATTGGGATTGGTTCCAAATGCTGGCCAATGTTTGGGGCGAACCCAAGGCGACGCAGTTTCTCAACGGCTTAATGGCGCTGCAGCCGAATGTGCGGCGCGGGCATACTCTGCAAGCGCAGCTTTTGGCGGCAGGCGAATTTTCCATTTCGTCGGTTCTCTACGATTTTCGCGTCAAACAGATGAAAAGACAGGGAGCTCCCATCGAAGGCGTGCTCCTAGCGCCGGCGGTGGCTCAGTCCGATATGCTATTGCTGGCGCGCGGCGCGGCCCATCCGAACGCCGCCGCGTTGTTGATGGATTGGTTGTTATCGAAGGAAGCACAGAGCTTGGTGGAGCAGGATCTGCGGCGCAATTCGGTGCGCAAAGATATGGCGAAAGAATTTGAGCAGATGGTCAAAGGCGGGCCAGTGCAGGTGATGTCGCCGGAAAAACTCGGGCCGAAATCGAATTACTATATCGAGCTGTATAGAAAAATAGTCGGCACTTAGGATGTTGAAGAAATTTATTTTCCGACCGGTTCGCGATGGGTTGGTCGGCGCAATTTGATGCGCATTTGAGAACCGCATGTCAGCGTTAGCCAATAACTCACCGGATAGAG
>Ga0111538_10004914_pt1 | contig 18393 bp, 20 predicted proteins | sample SoiMethybrSBSTD1_FD_79669 | JGI IMG/M metagenome (GOLD analysis project Ga0111538, IMG submission 79669) | Bulk soil microbial communities from a Populus tree surrounding site in Tennessee, USA - Soil MetaG P. TD hybrid SBSTD1 (version 2)... | ecosystem: Environmental > Terrestrial > Soil >...
CAAGTCGGTTTCGAGCATCGGCGACACGAGCCAACGGTACAGCTCGCGCCACGAATGCGCCGCATATCCCGAGGGAAGGAACGAGCTGAAGATTTCGCGCGAGGAATCGCCGGCGACCATCGCCAACACGAGAATCGTTGCGACGGTGAACACGGCGAGCGCCGCCGCCCCCACCCACGCGAATGTCACGCTCGCTTCCGGTCGCAGCGAGGGAAGAGTGGTGGCGCGCGAGCGATGCAACCCCAAGAACAACCACAAGAAGAACGCCGCCAAGACCGTCGGAATCGTCGACGGGTGCATCACCAAGCTCGCGCCGAAGAAAATTCCCGCGACGCTGATCTCGAGTGCGGAGCGAATCGTGTAGCCGACTTCTCGATGACGCGCTTCGATGCCGATCATCCACGCAACGCCGGCTAACGCCAACGCTTCGGCGGCCAACAGCGGATGCGCGCTGCGCGCTCCTTCCACGAATGGTCCCGTCACCGCAAGCAGCGAAGCGGCCACGAGCGCGGCCGCATTCCCGATGACGCGCCGTCCCAGCGAGAAGTAGACCAAGAGAAAGAAAAGCGCGGCGAGATTCGAGACGCGGCGTGCCGCCGCCAAGACATGATCGCTCTCCGCGCCTTCGCCGAACCCCATGACCGGATCCAAATGCTTGGCGAGCGTGCGCATCACGACGGCGTTCATGGCGCGAGGAAGCGAAACTTCGTCGCGGCTCGCAACGTCGCGGCTCGCAACATCGGCGCCATCGTTCGCGGCGCCGCCGCTCGCGGGTTCCGTGGCCGCCGCGCCCGGCAGCCAAGGAATTTCCCGCGCGCTCGGCGGACGCGATCCCAAGTCGAGCGACATGGGAAACCACAATGCAAAGATCACGATCGATCCGAGGATCAACCAAGGAATCTTCGAATCAATCCGTGCAACTTGGGGTGGGGCTTCGGCTTCATCGCTCGCCTGCTCGGTCTCCCGAGTATCCGGCTCGCGCTCGGTCACTGGCCCCGTCGGCCTTGCAGAAAATCTTCCAGAATGCGATGCGCTTGTTCCCAAACCGCCTCCTCGCTCCCCTCCACGCGCACAATTCGAAATCGCTCCGGATCACGCTCCTCGATCTCGCGAAATGCCGACCGCACTTTCTCGTGGAATGCGAGCGGCTCCCTCTCCATGCGATCCAAGGATTCGCGCCCGCCGCTTCCCGCTTCGCGCCTTTGCAATCCGGTGCTCGCCTCGACGTCGAAGTACAGCGTGAGATGCGGTTTGATTCCCGCAACCGCCCAGTCGTTCAATTGCTCGACCGCACTGAAGCCAAGCTCACGACCGCCGCCTTGATACGCCGTCGACGAATCCATGAATCGATCACACACCACATCGGCACCGCGCGCGAGCGCGGGGCGAATGACAGATTCCACGAGTTGGGCGCGGGAGGCGAGGTAGAGCGCGAGCTCCGCACGAGGATGGAGCGCAGACGCGCGCGCGAGAAGAATTTCGCGGATCCGTTCCCCGACTTCGGTGCCTCCCGGTTCGCGCGTCTCGAGAACTTCACGCCCCAGAGATCGCATGTAACCGGCGATGCGCCGAAGCTGGGTTGTTTTCCCGGATCCTTCTCCCCCTTCCAGCGAGAGGAAGATTCCTTCCCGGCTTCCCATTTCCTCTCCAACCGCACCCGTCAGCCGGACGGGTGTGGATCATCGCTTGAAACGGTTTCCGAGTCAAAAGATTCGCTCGCACGAAGCAGCCGCGAGCGCGGAATCGAGAAATGCTGCGCAACTTTTCGAGCGGCCGATTCGAGACTAACCCCGAAACCGGCGATCATGCGCACGAGCTCGACCGGGTCGACTTCAAGACGATCGGTTTGTGATGGCGGCGCGCCTTCGACGACGAGCGTGATCTCGCCGCGCGGTTTTTCGGGAAGGCTCGACAAGAGCTCGCTCGCCGTGATTTCCACGATCTCTTCGTGAAGCTTCGTCCCTTCGCGGACCATCGTAATGATGCGTTCGCCGCCCAGAATTTTTATGAAGTCGGCGAGGGTTTCGCGAATGCGATGCGGCGCTTCAAAGAAAACGAGCGGCCGCGGTTCGTGCTTGAGCTCATCGAGGCGGCGGCGGCGGCGCGAAGGATTCGAAGGAAGGAAGCCTTCGAATGCAAACGGACCGGCGCACAGGGACGAAACGGAGACAGCGGTCGTCATTGCGGATGGACCAGGGATGGGTTCGACGCGCAGGCCTTCCTGATGAAGGGCGCGAAGAAGACGGGCGCCGGGGTCGGAAATGCCGGGAGTGCCGCCGTCGGTGACCAGGACGAGGCGTTCCCCGTCGCGAATTCGTTTCAAGATGTGCGGGATGCGCTGCGCTTCCCGGGGTCCGAAGAAGGAGACAAGCGGCTTCTTGGGAAGGCCGAGCTTTTGGAGGAGAAGCCCGGTGCGGCGCGTGTCTTCGGCAAGGATCGCGTCGGCGCCTTCAAGAGCGGCACGGGCTCGCGGTGAAAAGTCTTGGAGGTTTCCGATCGGCGTCGCGACGACCTGAAGAAGCCCAGTCGCCGGCTCAGAAGTCACGAAGCTCGTCCGTAGTTGCCCGCGCTCATACTGATCCCTGAGGGTGCGATTCTCCATCGCGATCCAAAGAGAATGCCGCGTCGCGAGGCAGTCGAAAGTCCGGACCAATCGTTCGGCTCGAAAGTTTCGCGATGATCGCAGTCCGCCGCTTGAATTGATTGCGGCGAACTCGTTCACGAACCGAACGGACGAATTTCGCGTCAAACCCGGATTCAATGAGGCGCGAGATCGAATAGCGCTGGTCGATCAGGCGATAGAGAATCAAATCCAGCATCTCATACGTCGCGCCTAATTCGTCGACGTCCCGTTGGCCGGCCCAGAGGTCCGCGCTCGGTTCCTTCTCTAGAATCGGCTTCGGAATTCCCAGATGTCTTCCCATGGCACGGACTTGCGACTTGTAGAGGTCGCCGATCGGATTGATTCCCGAAGCCATGTCCCCATGCAATGTGCCGTATCCGAGCAGCAACTCGGTCTTGTTGCTCGTCCCCAGAACCAATGCATGCTCGTCCGCCGATGTATCGAAGAGAACAATCATGCGACATCGCGCATAGATGTTTCCTCGTCGCACCCGGTTCACATTGTGGACCGTGGAGAGGTAGCCCTCGGCCATCGGGGAGATGTCGACGGTCCTAGATTTCACGCCGTACTGGTCGATCACCAGCTTCGCGTCGGCCAAACTTTGCGCCGAGGAAGTCGAGGCCGGCATGACCACCGCCGTCACATTCTCCGGTCCCAAGGCCCGCGCCGCCAACGCACAAACCACCGCGGAATCCAGCCCGCCCGAAAGCCCGAGCACTCCCTTCTCATAGCCGGCAACCCGGCACTCTTCGCGAATGAACGAGAGAAGGATTTTTTCGACGGTGGGCATGTCCACCTCGAGCTCTTCGAGATTGAGCTCGAGGCCCATGCGATCGTGCGGAGCCGGCCCGTCGTTCACGAAGAGCTCTCGACCTCGGCGTTCGCGGAGGTGTGCTGGCGCGAGGTCATGATGCGAGTCAGCTCCGACATCACGACACGAAGGCGTTCATCGCGCAAGAGCGGCGTATGAATACGCTCGCGGCGAACGTGATCGAAGTCGACGATTCCAGTCGGTGCATCCGATTCGTGATATGCGCCTTTCACGAGTACTTCGCCGGCCGGGCTCACGATCTCCGAGCCTCCCCAGTAACCGACGCCGTCTTCGAAGCCGCTGCGATTCGCGTAGACCATGAAGATGGTGAGCGACGACGCGTAGGTGAGAAGCAGGCGCTCCCAAGCAATCGTGTTCTTCGCCTTCCCTTCGCCGGTGACCGCGCGCGTGGGGCTTGCCGCCAACACCAGAACAGCAAGCGCACCATCGAGCGCCGCCAAGTACGGGATCGGCAAATGCCAAATGTCCTCACAGATCAGAAGCGCAAGTCGTCCGAATCTCGTGTTGAAGCTTCGCACCGAATCGCCGGCGGCAAAGTAGCGCCCCTCTTCGAACAAACCGTACGTGGGCAAGTGCACTTTGCGATGGATGTGCACGATCTCGCCGCGCTCCAGATACGCCGCCGAGTTGAAGAACAAATGATCCGGCGTTTCCTCGACGAATCCAAACGCGATGGACACTTTGCGCGAGGCTTCGCGCAGCGCGTGCATTTCCGGCGCCGCCAAGTCGATCGCGCAATCGGGAACGAGATCCTTGAGCGTGTAGCCGGTGAGCGCGAGCTCGGGGAAGACGACGAGATCCACGCCGTCCTTCTCCGCTTCGCGCACGAACGCGATCATCTTCTCGAGATTGCGCGGGACGTCGCCCAATCCGGGCGAGAACTGAGCCAAGCGAACGAGCGGGCGCGCGGAATTCATACGATTGGATTCATGCGATTAGGAGACGGCTCGGGCGAGAGAGGCTTGACCGAGACACTCGGCGACGACTTGGAATGCCGTGGTCACGTCTTCGCGCGACACATCGAGATGGGTGACGCCGCGAATGCGCGTTGGCCCGAAGGCGACGAACAAAACGCCGCGCTCGGCACAACGATCGAGGATTTCCTTCGGAGTCTTTCCGGTCTTGGCCACGTCGAACACGACGATGTTCGATTGGGTCGCTTCCAAATCCACGTGGACTCCTTCGAGTCGCGCCAAAGACTCCGCCAAGATTCGTGCGTTCGCATGATCTTCGGCGAGCCGCGGAAGATTGTGCTCCAATCCGTAGAGTCCGGCTGCGGCCAAGATTCCGGATTGGCGCATCCCGCCTCCCATCTGCTTGCGAATGACCCAGCAGCGCTCCACGAACGCGCGGGTTCCCGCAACGAGCGAACCGACCGGCGCACCCAAGGCTTTCGACATACACACCGAAACGGTGTCGGCGCCGCGCGCGATGCGCGCCGGAGTTTGGCTGCCGGCGATCGATGCGTTCCAAAGACGCGCGCCATCGAGATGAAACGGAAGGCCGGCTTCATGGGCAATATCGGCAACTGCATCGAGCTGCTCGACCGGCCACACGCTGCCGCCGGAATAATTGTGCGTGTTTTCGGCCCACACCAAAGAAGTTCGCGGAAGGTGCGGAATGTTGGGGCGAATGGCCGCCTTTACATCCTGTGGATCGAGAAACCCGCGCCGCCCTTCGAGCGGAACGAAGCCGACGCCCCATAGTGCATGCGATGCGCCCGCCTCGAAATTGCGCACGTGCGACCAGCGTTCCAGGACGACTTCCGTTCCCGGCGGCGAATGGGCGCGAATCGACATCTGATTGGCCATCGTTCCGCTGGGGACGAACAGCGCTGCTTCTTTCCCGAGGATGGCCGCGACCCGTTCTTCCAGCCGAAGGACGGTGGGGTCGTGCCCCAAGACGTCGTCGTCCACCTCCGCGGCGGCGATGGCCTGGCGCATTCCCGGGCTGGGGCGCGTGACGGTGTCGGAGCGCAGGTCGATGGGCATTCAGCTGGTCCCCGTAAAGCCGCGAAAAAGTACGGCGGTTGAGAGTACCACTGGAGGGGGGACCCGGCCAGGAGGGAGGGGCGAACGCATCGCCCTTACTTGGTGAAATAGGAAGAGGCAATCTTCAGCACTTGATTGCGCATGATGCCGGTTCGATTCGTTCCGTAGCTCATGATGTTTTGAATGGCGTCGCTTGGATTCGAGGCTTCATGTACGCAGAATGCGGCGTGGCCGATTTCATGGATGAGCGTCGCGTTGTCGGGACTATTGAGACTGGAATTGATGATCACATAAGGAAGCCAGTTTTTCGGCTTTTCCGTTCTTCCGTTGGTGCTGCACGCCTCCCCTTTCACGTAGCTGCGAAACGGAACGAAGATCACGGGAAGGCGCGGACGTTTATCCTGATAGGCCTCATGCGCGAGCTGGCGGAGCGCAGCCGATTGCTCGTCCCAGTCATATTCATCCATGGCGAGCTCGTACTTCAGCGTCATGGCCTGAGTCTTCGACGTTGAGGCATACACGTCGAGGCCCAAGCCGTGCTCTTTGAGCAAAGCCTCGGCCTTGTTCACTAGTGCCGCCGAAGGATTGGCGGCTGGCGAGGTCCAAAAAAGAGTGAGCCGAACGGCAAAATTTCCAGGATGGACGTACTTGTGAATCTTGTCCCAATCACTCATTCCGCTCTCCTTCATTCAGGTCCGCGAGAAGGCGCGAGGTGGCTGAGGCGTCGCTTCTACGGCTCCCGATACTTGGCCTTCACACTGCCCCAGCTCTCTTCATCAACGGAGACGATGAAAGGACAGCCGCCCGAGTCGCTCTGCCACCGGGCATAGCTCTCGTAATTGTTGGACAAGACTTCCGTCGTTCCCAGCGAGTGAGAGAGAGTGATGGAGTCGTTCAACATGAAACATGTTCCCATTGGACATCCGAAGCAGGAGGTGTCGGGAGGTAAGAATCGAACTTTGAACGCATAGATCTCGGCGCCCGGGGTCAAATCTCCCGCCAATTCTGGATCGATCTCGACAGCAACATCAATCCGGGCTCGGCTCGGCGTCTGCAGGAAGAAGTTCACCTCTGCATTCGCATTTCCCTGCCAATAGTCCGTGTGGGTCGAAGGTCCCTGCGTGAAATCGGCGGAGACTTCGAGATCTCCTTCACGGCAACCGCCAGCGTCGAATCGCCACCACTCCGGAATCGGATACCCGTAGAGACAGAAATCGATGTGAGCTTCGAGCCGGTAGAGCCCATAGATGCCGGCTGGAGCAGGAAACGATGCGACCAAGACGGCTTCTGTCGGAGTGCCGCAATCGAACCAGAGATCCTGATACTTCCATTCCCGCGTATCGCCCCAACCGATGGCCCCACAATATCCAACTTCTGTCGCACCGCTGGTGCATGGGTCGCAGAGAAGGCCGAGAGCTAACCAGATTCTTCGCATGATCGTGTTCACCACAAGAGAAGGAAGCCTTGGCCGCTCGAAGAACTGCATCTCCGCATCACCGACTTGAAGATTGTGACACGTCGTTGCGGAGGAAAGCAAACGGGAGTCAGAGGCAGGAGGCGCGTTGATGCTCATTGCGCGCTTGGCAAATCAAAGCGAAAGGACCGTATACTTTGAGTATGAACCAAGGTCTGCGCCGTATCAGCTACTTCTTCCTGTGCGCACTCCCCTTTCTTGATCTTGCGCTCTGTGCCGCGCGACCACTTCGCAGGCCAGGCGTGTACCAAGTCATTGGAGTCGTGCTGTTCGCGGCGGTCGTGATTGCCGCCTGGTTCGGCGGCGCACGTGTCATCGGCGTCAAGGACGCTGGGACGAGAAAGCTCGCGCTCGCGGGGGCCCTGCTGATCCTGCCGTGGACGATCATTTCGCTCTTGTGGGTCGGAATCGGGGCTCCGTTCCAAGCCACGCTCCAGGAGAACTACATGCGCTATCTGGTCCTGGTCTCGAGTTCGATTCTCGTGACCAGCGCCTTTGTCGTACTCAAGGACGCCCTGTACGATCGCGGCGAGCGCTTCTACTCGACGATCGCGTTCGCCGCGGCCCTGGCCGCCGGAGCGACCTATCTCACTTGCCTCAACATGAGCCTCGCGCGAGTCGTCATGGTTCTGCGCGGGGACAACACGCCTTCGCCTGCCATCCTCGAGTATCTCTACAGTGCGCTCGAATTCGTCGCGTGCATCATGACCTACGTCACGACTGCGCTCTTCGCAACCGCATTGGGGCGGGCCCGTCTCCTTGGCCGCGGCTCCTCGCTTGCTTACACGATCGCGAGTGCAATCCTCGTGCTGCTCCTTCTGATGAGGGGTCTGGAGTTCCCGGAAGTCTCGGCCAACACCGCGCCGTGGTACACGCAGCCCGGCGTGATTGCCGGTATCCCGGCGATTCCCTGGATCATGCCCTGCCTGTTGGGCGCCGTGCTCCTCCGGCGGGCAGGAGATGTGGCATCGTGAGAGCTGCGCGGCCCGACAACGAAAAGTGGAAGGCGGCGATTGAATCCGACCGAACGGCTTGAAGTGAGGCTGAATCGTCGTACCGGCTTGATTGTCGTTGCAGTCGCGATTCTCGTGGGAGTAATCGCGCTCGCCTCTCCGGCGGCCGCTGATGATGACGACGATGACGATCTTGAGAACTTCGAGGTGGACGAGGTGGGTCCACGCGCCTACCAGGCTCGCGGCAGCTTTGTCATCGCCGCTTCCACCCAAGCCGCGTGGGATGCAATCACGGATTATGAGGGAATTCCGCGGCTTGCGCCTGCGGCGAAGGTCAGCCGCGTGGTCAGTCGTGACGGCAACAATGTTCAGGTCCAGCAGGAGGTGGTTGCATCCTGGTTGTTCTTCAAGAAGCGCGTTCACCTTCTCTTGGAGATCGTCGAAACTCCGCTGCAGGAAGTCGCGTTCCGGGATACTGCGGGAAATGATTTCAAATCCTACGTGGGCTTTTGGAAACTCGAAGAAACCTCCGACAGCCTCCGCGTGTCTTATGGCCTCGACCTCGAGAGAGGTTTCTCCGCGCCCGACTTCATTGCCAAGCCGCTCTTCCGAAGTCAGGCCAAGTCGGTGATGAAGGCGATGCGCGCGGACATCCTTCGCCGCACGGCGTCCGCCCCGGAATCCACCGTTTCAGATTCCACCACTTCCGTTTCCAAGGAGCGACTCTTGACGGAACCCGCTGCGCCCTGACCGTGAGCCACCGTCGCGACGAAACAAACGCACTTGCCTGGGCCGAAGCGCAGGTCGCGGTCGCGCGCAACGATCCCCAAGCGCGTCTGGCGTTGATCGAGCGGACCTACCACGGACCAACGGGTCGCGCACCTCGTCATTTGCCGTTCCGGCGGGCAGCGTTGGAATTCATGCGATGGCAGGTCATGCGCGGCGTGCTCAATTCTCTCGACGCGTCGCCTCCCGGCAGCATGTGGTGGCGTGCGGTCAACGAGCGCTTGCTGCGAGATGGGTGCGAATCCGTCGCTCTCTCCGGAGGTGTGGCCGGAGACCCGTCGTCGCAGCCCGTGCGACTCTGGCTGGAGTTCATCGCGAAACCGACGGCGCTTACATGGTACCGAGCTCACAACGCGAGCATCGTTGGCGGCTACTTGGAGCACCAGCAAATCGCTGAAACAGAGAACGCGCCGGAGCGCTTCTTCATGAACGTCGCGCTCGTGCGCGTGCTGTATGCGCATGCGCTCGTTGCGGCGCCGCGTCTGGCGCTCGGGCGATTCGCTCCCATTGCGCGCTTGGTCGCCGATCCACGTTTCGGGATGGCGGGAGCATTTCTCGCGCTCCGTCGCGTGCTCCCCAATGACTATCCGCTCGATGGCGATGTCGAGTGGTACATTGCCGAGGAGCAACGACTCGGCCGGATTCTCGACTACACATTGATCATGCCGCGGCTGCAGCGCCTCTACGAGTGGTCCGCTCACGAGCTCGAAGAACCGCGACTCGTCGAGCTCGTACGGGACGGCAATCCAATCTACGCCTGGCCATTCGAGAAGCGAGCCGTCTGGTGCTCGGCGAGCATGCCCTTCATCGGCCGAGTGATCCAACGCATCACTCGGGCTCGTTGACGTTTCTATGCATGGTTCTGTAGAACATGACTGAGATTGGCGACAGGCGCAGCATTCTGAAAGCGAGTCCATTGCATGCCCGTTTACCCAAACCTCATAAGCGACAACTCGAAGAAGTCGGTGGGCATGGGCTGCCCCTCTGTCAACGCGTGGGTCCGGACCGCCGTCGCCGCCATGTCACTCGTGGCGGCGACGGACTGCGCCAGCACGCGTCAGACAAACGGCCAACCTGGCCCCGAGGCGGGGATGGCCTCCTACTATGCGGACGCGCACCAGGGCCGTCGCACCGCGAACGGCGAGCACTTCGACATGCATGCGCTGACCGCGGCGCATCGGACCCTGCCGTTCGGCACCCGGGTCAAGGTAACGAACCTCGACAATGGGCGATCGGTCGTGGTGCGCATCAACGACCGCGGTCCTTACGTCAAAGGCAGGGTGATCGACCTCTCCCAGGCCGCCGCACGGGAGCTGCGGTTCCTCGACCGGGGCACGACCCGCGTGCGCCTCGAGGTGATCAGCGCCGGTGATCGCGCGGTTCCTTGATGTGGCGGCGCAGCACGGTCGACAAATGCCCCAGACGAATACGATGTCCATGGTAAAGTTTGTCGCGACCGACTCCTCATACGACAACCGGTTCATCTCGGTCGTTACCATCGAGGGCCGAAAGATCGTGCAATGGTGGGACTATATGGACTCGCTGGCAGCCATCACTGCGCTTAGTCAGGTCCAGTAGCAAATGTTGACGGTTTCTGAGCCTGACGGGTCGGAGCCTCTTCCGATTTGTCAGGCACAGCGAGAGTGGCTGGTGTCGCGCTATAAGTCGGAAACCATGCTTGCTCTCAAATTCTTCTCGGACGATGAACCCGTGCCGGAAGGTGACAGGCAAACCGATCAAAAGGCCATCGACCACGTCCGCAAGTGCCCGAAGTGTCGGGCTTGGATTCATTCGCTCGTGCCTGCCAATGTCTTGCGGCGCCAGAGCAGACTCACACGTTATTGCTGTGCGGGTATGTTCGTCGCAGTCGAAGAGGCGGACGAGGGAAGCGAGAATCGCGTGACGTTCGAGATGTTCCGGGGAGAGGACCCTTGTTGGATGATTGATGGCCAGCGCACGTTTGCATCATTCTGCCCGTGGTGCGGCAAGAAGCTGCCTGGAAAACCTTTCATTCCTGATGACAACACGTAGAGCGGTCTTCGCATGCTTCATCCGAAACAGTTTGAGATCGACGAAGCCTGGATCGCGTTCCGTCTCAACAACGCGCCTGTGCGAACCGAGCTTGACGGAGACTTCAACTGCATCGCCCTAATGGATGCGGCGAGTTGTTTCATTCTCGGTTCGGATTTCATTCCTGTAACTGCAGAGGAACCCACTCAAGCGCAATTCCGCCGACTGTTGAAGAACGCACGACGTCATAAGCAGCAGCTACCCAAGACGCTGTTCGTCCCGCGTGAAGACGTTGCGGATCGAATAACGCGCGAGGCAACAGATCAGAATATCGACGTCGTGCGGGTCCCCGAGAGTGAACTTCTCAGCTTTATCGGAGAAGCACGCAAAAGCTTCGCCGAACGGTTTGAGAAACCTGCCCGGTGACGCCGAAGCTCGATTGCTTTGAGTTTGGAAATCCAGTTGAACTTGTGAGTGTTCTACTCGTTCGATAGGTTCGAGACGGAAGGTGTTGCATGCGAACTCAGGCAGAGAAGGGGCGCGTGTTTCGCGCACTCCACGATCGGGAAGGTGCCTTTATCATCCCCAATCCGTGGGATGTTGGAACGGCACGGCTGCTTGTTCACCTTGGCTTTGAGGCACTGGCGACGACGAGCGCGGGATACGCCTTTTCCATCGGGCGTCGGGATTACAAGGTTGGCCGCGACGAAATGATCCACCATGTCGGCGCGATCGCGTCGGCCGCCGACCTGCCGGTGAGCGCCGATCTCGAAAACTGCTACGGCGATGACCCCGAAACGGTCGCGGAGACGATTCGGCTCGCTGCCGCGGCCGGAGTTGTCGGCGGCTCGATCGAGGACACCACCAATCAACCTGAGGATCCGATCTACGAGCACCGGGCTGCGGTGGAGCGGGTACGCGCCGCGGCCGAGGCGGCGCGGTCGCTCCCGTTTCCGTTCACGTTGACTGGGCGGGCGGAGAATTACCTTTGGGGACGGCCCGACCTCAAGGACACCATCCGGCGACTTCAAGCCTATCAAGACGCGGGGGCAGATGTTCTGTACGCCCCAGGCCTCGCAACCAAGGAGGACATTGCGGCGGTCGTCAGCTCCGTGGATCGCCCGGTGAACGTCGTGATGGGTCTGCGAGGCGTTCAGTTAGACCTCGCGGCGCTTTCAGCCCTTGGGGTAAAGCGCGTGAGTGTCGGCAGCGCACTCGCGCGCGCCGCCCTCGGTGCATTTCTTCGCGCCGCCCGGGAAATGCGCGAGCATGGCACTTTTGCGTTTGCAGATCAGGCCGCCAACTATCAGGAGCTCAACACCATGTTGGAGGCGTGACCGATTAGGAAGTGTTCGGCGGCGGCTCTAGAAAGGGCGCGCGCGATGGATCCCTCTTGGTGAGAGCGAGGCCACCACGTTACAATTCGGCTTGGAGGTTGTATGAAAGGCTCACCAAGACTCGTTGCGCTCGCGGTGATCTCCGCCCTCACACTCTCCTGTGACGACGACGGTCCAACAGCACCTGGCCCGGCCGAGAACAACCTTGTATTCATACGCGCTGATGATTCCCAGATCTCGTTTCCGAGCAACGCGCAGCTGTTTGTGTGGTGTGGACCGTGGGAAGAGGGCGAGGTGGACACGCCAAGCATTCATGTTCTCTTCGCCGGGCCGGAGTCCGGCTGGCAAATCAGTGCGGTCGTTGCCGACGTGACACTCGGGCAGCCGCTTTCGTTCCCGAATTTCTTCATCTTCGACCAGCCGAAAGACGCTCACATCTTCGTCGTGGATCCGCCGAACGAGCTGTCGACTCAGGAAAGTGATTCAGGCGGTTCCATTACGTTCCAGCAGCTGGGATGCGGGAATGGAGGCGAGGTTCAATTCTCGATCGACGCCGTGATCGGTAGCGAGCTCAGCGATGACACATCCGTGAGTGTGACGGGCACCTTCCGCGCCCCGATCGGTCAGGCGCCAGAAACGCGACGTAGATAAGTGCGACGTGAAACACCACGTGTGGAGACGACTGTGATTCGGAAGCCACGTATTTGGGCTGCGCTGATCGCCCTCTTCATGTTCGCCGCCCCTGCGTCCGCGCAATGGACGAAGGTTGATGCCGTCCCGGTCAGCGATGTGCACGCCGTGTATGCCAACGGCGATACGATCGTCGCGTGCGGCAATTCCGCAGTCGATGTCAGTGTGGATGCCGGCGCGACTTGGAAGCACTCGACCGCGGTGGCGCCCAACCTGAACTTCGTCAGCACCGCTCTCGTTCGCAATGGCCGTCTGTACGTCGGTACCGATCGGCAGGGCGTGTTCATCAGTGACGATCTCGGCGACACGTGGACGGGCTACAGCACAGGCTTGGCTGGACTCGGTGCTCTCGACATCGCGAAGATCATCGTTCGCGGAGACAGTCTGTACGCGGCGACTGTTGGCAGCGGAGCCTGGGTGCGAAACCTCGAAAGCGGATCCTGGATTCATTTCGGTCACGAGATCGACGACGCGCAGGCCGCGAACATGACCACCATTGCTGCCGGCGGATCGCGATTGCTTGGCGTCGGCGGCTTCAACGGGACGGTGTACTTCCGCGATCCCGGGGATTCCGATTGGACGGAATCCCTGCTTCTCAACGATCACCTTGGTCCGGGGCTGGCCGGGCTGTCGGCAATCTGGACCGGGCATCGCTGGGTTGTGGGCAGCAATATCGGCGTGTACCACAGCGCGACCGGTCAGGAACCGTGGACTTTTGTGGACTTCGGCGTGAGCCCGATTCTTTTCTCGGGAGTCGCGATGCACGGCGGCGATGTGTTCGTCAGTCTGGGAACAGGAGGCGGCTCGTTGATTGCGAGAAGCCGCGACGACGGCCTCACCTGGCAGAACATGGATACAATGGTGCAGGTGTTCGTTTACGACATCGCGATCCACGGCATGACGCTTTACGCCGGCCGCGTCGACGGACTGTGGCGCCGATCGATTCTGGAGATGGTCTCCTTGCCTGCGCCTGAGAGCAACCAGTCTCGTCTCTCATTGGCAATTGCGGAACGGGATCCAGTCGCCGACAACGTGCGCTTCACGTTCGAGCTCCCCGACGCGGGTGCGATCGCGATCGAAGTGTTCGACATCGCAGGCCGGAATGTGGGCGACGCGATTCGGGAGGTGCGGCCGGCCGGGCGCGGCGAGATGGGATGGGATGCCAGGGGCCTCGCGGCCGGAATCTATTATGCCCGCCTGACGACAGCCGGCGACCAGGCGGTGACGCGACTGGTGCGTGTGCGCTGACGTGCGTCTGCCACTCTAGTGATACAGATTCTTGATATTTCCCCACGTTGACTGCTCAACGGAAGTCGTACAAGAGAGAAGGATGTGCCAAATCAGTTCAGCATTGCACGTTCCGTCATTGAACGGACTACCTGGACAGAGCGGATTTGAGGAATTTCCGTAATAGAAAGATCTCGTAGTGCGATTAGCGGGGTAACAGTTCCCGCATGCAGCTGGTCCCGTGGGACCTGCGGCTGGATGATCCGTCGCAAAGGAAAAGGGACTGGGTTCCCAGAAATAATAGGTGGTGATGACCAACGCAAACCGATCGGGTACTTGAACGCCACCCCACGATGTGACCGTGTAGGGAAAAACATCAGGGACAAAAGGGCGGATCTCGATTGGAGCTCCGCTCGGGCAATCATTGCCATCCACATTGTGAACGGCAATACTTCCATTGAATCCATAAGAGTGAAAAGCGGTATCGCACACGAACACGGCTGTTTCGAGCAGCGCATGGTTGTCGTCGCAGCAGGCATCAACCACAACACCAAGTTTTCCGTTGTAATCGAAGTCTGACCAACACCAAACCCATCCGTTACAGACGTTGAAATAGCGCACAATACAAGTGGAGCCGGCATTCCACTCGTCATTGGCTTCTTCAAACCGCAACAGTTTTTTCTCCAAGGCGAGAGCGTTCGTTCCCAGGAGGAAACTGAGTGTGAGAAAAGCGCAGACTTTCGCGATGCTGATCATGTCCGCCCGAGAGCGAGTAAAGCCGTGATTCTGGCAGTGTTCGACTGCTGAAATCTTAGCACTTGTTTGACCCGGCTTAAAGCGATGCCGTAAGATCGAAGAGAGGCGCGAGAGCAATGCTTCTTCCTCTCCTTCGACTATTCCTGATCCTCGCCATCGTCTTCTACGCGAATGCCGGCCAGACCCAGGTCGTTTGGAAAGACTTGTGGATGACAAACGGTCCCGTACAAGCGATGGCATTCTCGCCCGACAAGAGCACTCTCTACATTGGTGGCCACTTTTCACTGGTTGGCCCACGCACCGGGGCGTGGGCTGCACTCGACTTGGATACCGGAGACCCAATACCTCCGTATCCAGAAGTCGCGGGCCCCGCTTTCAATACTGCACAAGTTGAAGCGATGGAACCCGACGGAGAAGGCGGATGGTACATCGGTGGGTCATTTAGAAAAGTGAAGGGTGAGGATCGGGATTATCTCGCTCATCTCCTTGCCGATGGTACGCTTGCGCCTTGGAATCCGGACCCGACGGATGTCGTGTATGCCATCAAGAAAGTAGGCAATACCGTTTACGTTGGTGGTGCATTTTCTTTTGTAGGGGGACAGTCCCGGAATCGTATTGCCGCGCTAAACGCGGAAACTGGCCTCGCAACCGCATGGAATCCGGGAGCTAATTCCAGAGTTAACGCTCTCGCGGCAAATGAGTCCGCCCTCTACGCCGGCGGCTCCTTCGGTACGATCGGAGGCCAGGCAAGGAATTGCATTGCCTGTCTGGATCCCAAAACAGGAATTCCCACGAATTGGAACCCATCAGCAAGTTCCACCGTGACGGATCTCGTTCTTTCAGATGATGTCATCTATGCCTCAGGAGGATTTATCTCTATCGGAGGTCAAACCCGAAAGCGCCTTGCGGCTTTGGATCTTGAGACCGGAATGGCAACCTCCTTTGTCGCAGATGCTTCAAGCGGTGTAGACGCGATCGCCTTAGATGGGACTACGATATACGCTGCGGGCTTCTTCGAAAGCATCAATGGAGTGCCGAGAACAGGAGTTGCACAACTTGATGCGGCAACAGGGACGGTGACTTCATGGGACCCTCATCCTTCCGCGCTTGGCCAGGCGAATGCAATCGCAGTCGCAGACTCTGTGGTTTATTTCGGAGGCGGTTTTCAGCTCGTTGGAGGTCAACCGCGAAAATATCTGGCCTGCGTCAGAAAAGACAATGCTGACCTTTTGCCTTGGGCCCCAAAGTGCGGCCCGATTCAAACTCTTGGTCTAAGCAATAACAGACTGTATGCGGGAGCAAGAGAACATTATTTGAGCTTCGGATTCTCTCCGAGATCAAGGGTTGCCGCGGTTAATCTAGAAACGGGACGAGCCACTGATTTTAATCCCGGATATATTAATCCGGGCTTTGCAAACGGAGACATAACCGCCCTTGCTGCAGATGACACTACTGTCTACGTAAGCGGAGATTTTACGTACATCGGTGGACAATATCGGAACTATGTCGCCGCGCTGGATTCAGAAACCGGAGCAGCGAAAGGATGGGACGCAGAATCAAACGGCCTCGCCAATTCTCTTCTGATCGAGGACTCGACCCTCTTTGCCGGCGGCACTTTCTCTTTTATCGGCGCCCAGTTTCGGAGAGGCATTGCTGCTCTGGATCTCTCGACGGGAATTGCCAAATCCTGGAATGCTCATGTCGATGGAGACGTAACGGCCCTTGCGATGCAGGGGAATTCTTTGATTGCGTCCGGGCCCTTTACGCATGTTGACGGTATTTCCCGGGATCACTTTGCAAAGCTCGACAAACAAACCGCCAATTTGCTGGAGTGGAATCCGGGCGCGGACAACTACGCGCATGCTGTAAGTATCTATGATGACAAGGTCTACGCAGGAGGGCGATTTACGTCGATCGGTGGTGCTCAGCGAAATCGATTGGCTGCCGTTGATCTCGAGACGGGCGTAGCAACTCCGTGGAATCCGAACATGGATAATTACGTATATGCTCTCTCGATCGATCAGGACGCTGTCTTTGCTGGGGGAAAATTCACAAAGGTTGGCGGGGTCACAAGGAGGTATATCGCGGCTATCGATCGGATTTCCGGCGCTCTCAACGAGTGGAATGCGCAGGCTATCGGCACGGCGGCGGAGGTCCTGCTTGTTTCCGAGCCACTCGTGTTTGTTGGTGGTGATGTTCGTATTGGAAGTACAAATCTACTGTCATACTTCCTCTCATTCGGTACTTCAATCGCAGTGGAAACTCCGATCATTCATCACGAGTCTCCTATGTCCATGGTCCTGGGCCAAAGTTTGCCAAATCCCACTAAGGGAGCTGTGCGAATTCCCATTACGGTGAATGCGGCCGCCTCGGCAAGATTAGGAATCTACGACGTCGCAGGCAGGCTGGTGGTGCTTCTTCACGATGGAGATCTCCATGCGGGAAGTCACTTTCTCCTCTGGGACAAGACTGCAGAGGACGGGGGGAAGGTTCCTGCTGGTGTCTATTTCTGTCGTCTGAGTACCAGCGGACAGAGCCAAACCAAGAGAATTGTTGTTCTCGATTGATTCGATAGTTTTAGCGCGGAGCGATAAGAGATGAAGTTCTCGCCATTCCATCGCTCTTCCGTGACTCGATTCTCTTTGATTCTCGTCCCTTTGCTCGTGACATCATGTGACGAGGAGATGTCCCCAGAGCCACTACGTCATCCTCTCGTTTTTCACACTCTCATGGCTCCATCGGTTTTGGCTCCGGGAACTTCGGGCGAGGTATTGGTTGGTTTTCGTGTCGGCTCGAGCGGGTGTTGGGGAGTTGAGACTTTGCAAGTGTCGTTGGAGGATTCATCCATTCGTATCGAGGGAAACGCAATCAATTCCAATAAGCCCGATCGTGCTTGTCTGTCTGTGATCGTCTATGACCAGCAACAGCTGATGCTCCCTGCGCTCGACGAAGGTACATATGACGTCATTGCAGGGGATCTTCGCACGACGCTGACTGTTTCGATTGACTCCACATCGACAAGGGAAAACGTGGTCTATCGCGGCCCAATCATATTCAATGGATGTGTGGATAAGCAGGGCCTTCGTTGTGCTTTGGGAGTGCCCGAGCCCATCTTGTGGTTCACAGGTCTACCCGCGAACTTGGATTACAGTAAATACTTGGTCCAAGGTGAGGTCGCGAGTGAGAACCCCTGCGAAAATGCGAGTCAATGCGGTTCCGAGCTCTTCGAGAAGATTGTCGCAGTTCGAACAGTGGTTGAAGACAGGCTGGATCCCTAGCGAGAGTTACGTCTCCAGCAGAACCCTCACATCCCCTTCTCGTCGCGTGATCTTGCGCGCATCCAAGAATTCCAGAATCGGCACTGAGTACTTGCGGCTAATCCCCAGCTCTTCACGAATCGCCTGAACGGAGATTGTCTTGTCGCGGGCGGCAATCTTGCGCAACGCCGCAAGAAGGGCCGCGTACGCTTCGCGATGCAGGAGAATGTCGGGCGTGACTTTGATAAGAACTTCCTGATCGAGAAGCGCTGAGACGATTTCGGTGGCCAGCGCGCGGTCGCGTCCGGCGGCGATGACTTCCTTGACATCGGGTGGGGCGCAGCCCGCGGTGCGAAATGCGGCGTCGATGCGATCGCGCTCGGCCGCAGCCTTTCCTTCGAATGCAATCTCGCCGCCGCCGATGCGCACTTTGTCGCCGCGCAGCTCCAGCTCGCCG
>Ga0111538_10004915_pt1 | contig 18393 bp, 11 predicted proteins | sample SoiMethybrSBSTD1_FD_79669 | JGI IMG/M metagenome (GOLD analysis project Ga0111538, IMG submission 79669) | Bulk soil microbial communities from a Populus tree surrounding site in Tennessee, USA - Soil MetaG P. TD hybrid SBSTD1 (version 2)... | ecosystem: Environmental > Terrestrial > Soil >...
ACCTCGTCGCCCGGGCCGATGCCGTACGCGCGCAGCGCGACGGTCAGGGCGTCGGTCCCGTTCGCGACGCCAATGGCGTGCTTCGCTCCGCAGTAGGCCGCGAACTCCTGCTCGAAGAGCCGGCACTCCTCGCCGCCGATGAACTGCGTGCTCGCGACCACCCGCGCGATCGCGGCGTCGACCTCGGGCTGGATGCGCTGGTACTGCGCGCGCAGGTCGACGATCGGGACGCTCATGGCGCCGAGCAGTCTACCTTCCGCCCGCGGAAGCGGCCAAGCGACGGGCCAGGCTAAGGCGCCGGCTGGGCGGTGGTGGCGTGCCGAAGCGCGAGCCCGACAACCGTCACCGGCTCTCGGGCGTCGAGCTCGCCGCGGCCTTCGTCCACGACCAGCACGACGGTGCCGAGGCCGCGCGGCAGCGACAACGAGATGCGCAGGGCGGTCTCGCCTGAGAGCGGCGTCTCGGCGACCGGCGTTTCTGCCGCCGCGAGCCGCACGCTGCGGTGGCTGTAGTCGCCGCCCGCGAGGAAGGTCAGCAGGCGCGTTCCCGGCCGGCCACGGTACGGCTGTAGCGTCAGCTCGAGCGTCGCGCCGCCGCCTTCCGGCGCGAACACGACGAGCTTCGTGCGGCCCTTGCCGACGAGAACGCTCGGAGCCCCCGGCGGACCCGCGATTCCCGCCGGATTGACGACGTGCAGGATCCGGGGCGCGGGCCCGCCCAGGATTCGGGCGAATCCGAAGCCGAGCGGCTCGAAGCCGGCGGCGGGAAACGGCGACAGCCCGGCGACGATGGGAACGACGCGCGGGTCGTCCCAGCGCGCGAGCAGCTGCGCGTAGAGCGCCTCGCCGCCCTCCGGGCTGGAGGCGCTGTCGGTCCAGTCGCCCACGACCGCGCGCGGGTAGGCGAAGAGCGCGATCGCCGTCGCGAGCCAGCGGTGCGCGTTGACGGGCCGCCCCACGACGAGGAGCGTCCCGGGCGGCAGGCGCTGGATCCGCTCCTCGAGCGCGGGCAGTGCCGCGAAGGTCGCCCCCGGCAGCAGCTCTCGCATCGCGTCGCCGAGGCGGTCGGCCCACGGCCAGTGGACGACGACCTGGCTCCCCGGCACGGCGAGCGCGAGCGCGAGCGCCGCCGCGCGCCAGGCCGGCCGACGTGGGGCGAGTCGGCGCGCCGCGAGCGCGGCGAGGAGCAGGGCGAACGGCCAGCCCCACTGGGCCAGCTTGAACAGGTTCCAGGTATGGCCCCGCTCGTCGCTCCAGGGGTCCTTGACGGCGAGCGCGAAGTAGAGCGCGCCCAGCGCGACGAGCCCCGCCGCCGCGGCCAGGGGACGCGTGCGTGGCCGGCGCGAGGCGTGCCAGAACCCCACGACGACGAGAGCGGCATAGAGCGGGGTGAGCGCGCGGTTGATCGCGCTCCACGGCGCCACGTCCACGTTGACCCAGCCCGGCGCCAGCACGCGCGTGCCAAGGGCGAACGTGAGGAAGTCGGCCCCCCGCCACGGGATGTGCCCGCCCGCGACGCTCGTCGCGAATCGGTGGAGCGGCAAGAGCGCGCTCGCCACGTCGCGCGCCGCGAAGAGCACGACGAGAGCGGCGATCACGGCCACGAACGCGACGAGTCGCCCCGCCTGCCCGCGGCGACGCGCTCGCATCAGCAAAGGCGCGAACGCGGCGGCCGTGGCGAAGGCGAGAAGCGGCACGAGCGGCAGGTAGATCGAGACGAGGAACGCGAACGCCAATGCCAGCATCGCGGCATTGCCGGCACGCCAGCGAGTGGAGCTGCCGGTGCGCGCCAGCAGCACCAGGGCGAAGACGACGAGCGGCAGGGCATAGCCCTGCTGCAGGAAGCCGTTGTGGTGGCCCCAGTAGAGCGCGTGCGGCACGGCGGCTCCCAGGAGCGCGACGACACAGGCTGCGGCGCGGCCGAGGCGGAGCAGCTGCCGCGCCGCGAGCCAGAGCATGGACACGAGCAGCACCAGCGCCCAGGCCGAGGTCGACGGGTAGACGACGAGCACGCTGGCCGGCCGGACGGCCGCCTGCACGAGGGCCAGCCAATGGGCGATCCCGAGGTCGTAGTGCTGGCCCTGGTAGAGGGCCGGAATGCCCGTGACGGGAGACTGCGCGTCGAAGCGGGCGGCTTCCGAGTAGGCCCGGTGCTGCAGCCACTCGCTGAACGCGCCGTAGGTGTAGGTGTCGTTGCCGAAGGAGAAGCCGCCGGCGTGGAGCACCGGCAGCAAACCGAGGACGCTGGTCACGGCCATCGGCAGCGCGAGTGCCGCCCAGTCGGCGCGGCTGCCTCGCGGGCGCAGCGCGTCCAGGCGGCGCCGCCGCGCGGCGAACGCCAACGGCACGATCTGGAGCGCGGCGATCAGAGCGATCAGGTCGCGCGTCGGAAAGCCCACACCCGAGAGCGTCACGCTCAGCAGGGTGAGCTCCGCGGTGCCCATGGCCAGGGCAGCGGCCGCCCCGGCCGGATCGAACCGTCGGAAGAGCTGTGCGCCGAAGCCGCCCACGAACAGCCGGCCGACGACGAGCGCCGAGAGGCCGATCGCCGCGACCAGCAGCACGGCGACGGGCCCGTTCACGGCGGCGCGGCCTCGGGCTCGTCGGTCTTCGGGAGCACCTCGTCCGGCGCGGCGGGCACGGCTTCGGGCTCGAGCCGCACGAACAGGAAGTCGTGGTCGGAGCTCTCCCAGGACTCCGCGCGGCCCGCGGCCGCGAGCGCGTCCTTCAGCTCCAGCCCGGCGTCGGGATACGCCTTGCGGTTCAGCAGCAGTCCGGCGAAGCCCATGCGCTCCAGCGCGCGCGCCAGCTCCGCGGGCGGCAGCGCCTCGGCCCGCCGCTGCCACGCCTCGCGCGGCCGGCCCTTGTCGGAGCCGTAGCTGAAGCGGAGCCGCGTCGCGTGCAGGTACGGCCGCAGGTGCTCGTAGTCGGTCGCGCCGAGCACTGGCCGGCCCTCCGGAAAGTCCACCACCGGAAGCTGGAACAGCATCGATCCCGGGGGAAGGCGAGCCTCGACCGATTGCACGAACGCGGCATCCGACGCCTGGCGCCAGTTCGTGCCCCAGATCGCGCTCGAGCCCGTCCGCGGCGGCAGCTGGTCGGCGAGAGTCAGCGTCAAGGCGATCGCGGCCAAGATCACGCTGACGGCTCGCCGCCCGGCGAGGGCGCGCGAGGCGGCGACCGCGCCCCAGAGCAGCATCAGCGCGAGGATCCAGGCGCTGTTGCGCTGCGTTGCCCGGATCCAGATGAAGCCCGTCAGGCCGACCAGGCCCGTCACCCCGCCCACGACGGAGTAGGCGAACGTCCACGCGAGCGCGAGGGCGGCCCCGGGCACCGGCCGCCGAGGCCGGGCGAGCGCGCGGCGGGCGCTCGTCGCCGCGAGCGCGAGCAAGGCGACGACTCCTGCGAGGCCCAGGTAGACGGAGCCCAGCTCTCCCTTGACGAGCGCTGCGCGCGCGTACTCCGGCCCCGCCGCGCGCCACGGCACGAGCCCGTAGCCGCCGACCGGCAGAACCAGCTCGAGCGGCTTGAGCGCGTAGCGCTCGAGGTTGCCGTAGGGCCGCCGCACGGTGGCAGCCGGTCCCTGGCGCTCGCTCTGCAGCAGGAGGTTCGCATTGTCGACGGCCACGGCCAGAGGCAGGAGCAGTGCGAGCGCGAAAGCGCCGAGCGCGGGTCGTGCGGCTCGCCGTACCAGCCACTGGGTCAGGCACGCGAGTCCCAGGAACTGCATGAAGAGCGCGGCGAAGTAGACGTTGTGGAAGCCCGCCACGAGCACGATCAGGAGCGCCGCCGCGAAGCGGGGCGAGCCCGGAGGCAGCCCGCGTCGGCCGAAGGACCAGCTCACGACCAGGATCGCGAGCGGAATCGGCCAGTCGTACGCGAGCGTCAAGTGCGTGAGCGAGCGGTAGAAGAAGAACGGCGAGAGCGCGAACGCGCACGCGCCGGCGAAGGCCCACTCGGTCCGCGCCTTGAAGTAGCGGGCTACGCCGAAGAACGCCAGGGCCGCGAGCACCGCGGCCAGCAGCACGAGCAGGTTGGCGGCGGGGAAGAGGCCGGTGAGGCGCACCAGGCGGCCGGCCAGCCAGTACTGCGGCTTGTGCTGCCGGATGAAGTCGTTCCAGCTCGCGCCGAACGGCGCGCCGAGCTCGGGCACCTCGATCCGGCCGGACGGCGGGACGTGCCCGTCGCCGGCCGCCTTCAGCAGCGAGAGCGTGAACCAGGCATCGGCGGAGTACTCGACCGGCACTCGCCAGACCGCCAGGCTCGTGCGGCCCATGGTGAGGCACCAGAGGCCCGAGACCAGCAGGACCAGGGCGGCGTACTCGAGGAGCGACCTCCGCCTCACGCCGCCCTCTCGCCGCCCGGCCGGATCGCTTCGATCATCAGGTGCAGCCCGCGGCCCGCCAGAAGCCGCCTCACCAGCCGGCGCGGATAGAGTCGACGCGCGAGCTCGAGCGCGATCCCCCGATGCCGCTGGCCGGCCGCTCCCAGGAGCAGGTCGCCGGGGCTCAGCTCGCTCCTCATCTCGACCGCCGTGAAGTCCGAGAAGAGCGATAGCACCTCGCCGGGAGTGAACGCCTTGGTGCCGGGGCTCTCGAGGTGGCGGGCGTACACGTCGCGCAGCGAGCGCCAGGGTCGGCCGGCGAGCAGCGCGTAACGCAGCCACAGCATCGCGCCGACGAGCGACCGGTGCTGATAGATCATCACGCGCACGCGGCCCCCGGGCCGCAGCACGCGGTGGATCTCGCGCAGCGCTGCTCGCGTGTCGGGCGAGTGGTGGATCACGCCCCACGAGTACACGAGATCGAACGACCCGCCGCGGAACGGGAGCCGTTCCGCGTCCGTGACGAGCAGCCGCGCGGGCAGCTCGTGGAGCGCGAGGCGCCCGCGCGTCCACTCGATGGCGTGCGGCGTCAGGTCGACGCCGACGAGCCGGCGCGGCGCCTCGAGCGCCCACGCCAGGTGGTCGGCACCCATGCCGACGCCGATCTCGAGCACGTCCCGGGCACGCCCGTCTTCGAAGCGCGCGAACGGACGCAGGTAGGGCTCGAGCGCGTAGCGCGCCTGCGACTGCGCCTCGAAGCGCTCGCGCAGCGACGCTCCCTGCGCGTAGACCTCGCCGCAGGACTGCGCCTGCCAGAAGTCGCGCACCTGCGCGAGCTCGGGATCGGAAGCCTCGCGCTGTCGGGCTCCCCGGTCTGCGAGCGGCTCGATGGGGCTGCGGGGGGGCATGCGCGATCGCGCGTGCAGACTACCACGCGTCGGCACGCCCGGTTCTGCCTGATAAGCTGCGGCGAATGTCGTCGCCCGGATGGCTGCTGGCGCTGCTCTTCCTGCTCGTCAACCTCGCGGCCCGTCTCGACGTGCTGCGCCTGGCGGGGCCTGCGGCGAGTGTCCTGGGCGCGGTCGTCGTGATCGCCGCGCTTGCGTGCCTGTTCCGGCCGGCGTGGCTGGGCCCGGCGCTCGCGGCCTTCGGGGGCTCGTTCTTCCTCTACGGCTTCCATTCCTACAGCACGAAGAACCAGGCTTTCGAGCTGGGGCTCACCGCGCTCTGTGCCGTGCTCGTGCTGCGTCTGCTGCGCGAGCCGCCTATGCGTTGGCCGCCGGCGATGTCGGCGATTCTTCCGTTCGCCGTCCTCTACGCGCTCGCGGCCACGTTCTCGCTCCTGCTGCTGCCTCCGCGCGTGCTGGACCACCGCGCGTTCCTCGAGGGCGGCCATCTGGGTCAGGCGCTCCTCACCGCTTTCCCGAAGGACCCGCTCTATCCGATCGCATCGGTCAATCGCCTCTGGCTGTTCCTGATCTTCGCCGTAGCCCTGTCGGCGCAGGCAGAGGCCGTCATCCTTCAGCGCCGGCTCGTCCAGGGCATCGCCTGGGCGGTGATCGCGGCGGTGGTCCTGGGGCTCCTGGATTTTGCGGGCGTTGTGTCGCTCGCGCACTACAACCAGTCGCGGGTCTTCTTCGGTGCCGGGTACCGGCGTCTGCAGTCGACTTTCGGCAACCCCAGCTGGTTCGCCTGCTTCGTGGCCTGCGGCCTGCCCTTCCTCCTCCTGGAATGGAGCGAGGCCCGCCGCCTTCCGCGCCTGCTGCTCGCGGCCTCGTTTCCGTTCGTCGCCGCGAGCTTCTTCCTCTCGGGCGCGCGAGCGTCCTGGTTCGCCGGGCTCGGGATGCTCGTCGCGCTCGCGGCCCTGACGAGCGGCGCCCGCAGGCTCGGTCGGCCGCTACCCGACCAGGGACCGCTCGGGAAGGTTGTGCTCGCCGCCTCGCTCTGTGTCTTCGCGCTCCTGCTCGTCTTCGCGTATTGGCCGGCCGAGCCGCCCTCGCCGCTCGCGGAAGGGCAGGCTCCGCCCGCGCGGCTCGAAGGCCTCTCGCGCGAGATCCGCAGCCGTGGCGTCGGTCTCACCTCTCCGCGGCGCGTCGCGGCCGAGTACGCCATCGAGCTCGCGCGCGAGAGGCCCTTCCTCGGCCTCGGCTACGAGAGCTTCAACATGCACCTGCGCGCGCAGCTGGCGCTGCCCGGCTCGCGGGTCGCGCGCGTCGTCAACACGGCCGTTCTCCAGGACCCGACCGAGGCCGTGTTCGACGACAGCCACAACACGTACCTCCAGGTGCTCGCCGGGACAGGCGTCCTCGGCCTCCTGTGCTGGCTCGTGCTCGGGGTCGTTTCGCTAGCGGTCCCGCTCCGAGCGTTTGCTCGAGCCCCGTCGCCGCTCCCGGCGGCGGTCGCGGTCGGCCTGCTGCTCTTCCATCTCTACGGGCTCTTCCAGGGGATGGCGTACATCCCCGTGATCTTCTTCCTCTTCTTCGTGGAGATCGGCGTCGCCATGACGCTCGATCCCGGCCCATCGCCCGACGGGCTCACCGCCCTTCGCCGCTGCGCGGTCGGTCTGCTTGCGCTGCTCGTGCTCGTCGCGCTGCCGTTCCAGCTGCTCGAGAGCGGGTACCCTCGCCTCAAGCAGGCTCTCGCCGTGGACGGCTACCTGCCCGACGAGGCCGCAGAGTTCGAGGGCTTCTACGCTCCGGAGGCAGGCCCGGAGGGGGAGTTCCGCTGGATGGCGGGCCGCGGCATCGTGAACCTCTCGCGGGCTTCGCCGTTCCGCCTCTCGTTCACGTGCGCGCATCCCGACCTCGAACGGGAGCCGGTGACCGTGTCGCTGCGTTTCGAGGACCGCGACGCGGGCGCGATCGTCTGCCGCCTGCCCGGGACGCAGGAGAAGCGCTTCGAGCTCGGGGCTCCCGGCGCGCTTCGGGTCAGGGTCTCGCGCACGTTCCGGCCGGCGGGTGACGATCGGCGCGAGCTGGGCGTGGCGGTCAGCGCGATTCGCTGGGAATGAGGCCGGCTCCGACCGGCGCCGTCTGCGTCGCGGGCGTGTAGTTCGGCACAACCGCGCGCAGCGCCGCGATCACGGCCTCGCGGTCGCCCACGGCGGCCACCGCCTGCAGCCTCTCGATTCGCTCCAGCAGGTCCTGCGGAGGCAGCGCGCTCTCGACCGCGCGCACCTTGGGGCGCACCTCGCGACTGCGGGCGGCCTCCTCCGCCGTCATCAGCTGCTCGTCGAGCTTCTCGCCTGGCCGCAGCCCCGTGATCACGATCGGGATGTCGCCGCCCGGAACGTGGCCTGAGAGCGAGATCATCATGCGCGCGAGATCCAGGATGAGGATCGGCTCGCCCATTTCGAGGATCAGCAGCTCCCCGCGCCCGCCGAGACCGGAGAGCAGCACCAGGCCCACCGCTTCCGGGATCGTCATCAGGTAGCGGCGGCACTCCGGGTGCGTCACGGTCACCGGTCCGCCGCGCGCGATCTGCTCCTTGAAGAGCGGCACGACGCTGCCGGCGCTGCCGAGCACGTTGCCGAAACGGACCGTGCTGAAGCGCGTCCTCGACGTCGCGGCGCGCTGCTGCACCAAGAGCTCGGCGACGCGCTTGGTCGCGCCCATCACGCTCGTGGGATTCACGGCCTTGTCGGTGGAGACGAGCACGAAGCGCTCGACGCCGAGCCGGTCGGCCGCCGTGATCACGTTGAGGCAGCCGATCACGTTGTTTTTCACGGCTTCCTCGGGCGCGTACTCCATGAGCGGCACGTGCTTGTGCGCGGCGGCGTGGACCAGGTCCTGGGGCCGGCAGTCGCGCAGCAGCTGCTCGACGCGCGCCGCGTCGCGGATGTCCACGATCTGGGCGTCGACGCGCAGCTCGGGGTACAGCTGGCGCAGGTGGCGGTAGAGGAAATAGAGGTTGTTCTCGTCGATGTCGGCGAGCACCAGCCGGGCTGGCGCGTGTGCGGCCACCTGCCGGCAGGCTTCGCTGCCGATCGAGCCCGCCGCTCCCGTCACCAGGATGCGACGGCCACGCACGAGGCCGTCCAGCTCCTCGTCGTCGAACTGCACCTCGTGGCGTGGCAGCAGGTGGTCGGGGGAGAGGTCGGAGAGCGCCTTCAGGTCCGCGCGGTCGTTCAGGTACGCGAAGGAGACCGGAAGGATCTTGTAGCTCAGCTTGAGCTCGGCGCAGGCGGCGAGGATCTCGCGCAGGCGCGCGGCCGGCATGCGCGGGATCGCGAACAGCAGCTGCTCGACCTCGCGGCTGCGCGCGAGCGCCGGCAGGTTGGCGATCGGCCCGAGCACCGGGCGGCCGCCGATCCACTGGCCCCACTTGCGGCGGTCGTCGTCCACGTAGCCCACGACGTCGTAGGGGTGCTCGTCGGAGCGCAGCAGATCGCGCTGCAGCAGGTCGCCCGCGGAGCCTGCGCCGACGATCAGCGTGCGCTTGCGCGAGCCCGAGCGCGAGCGCGACTGCGCCAAGAGCCAGGTCTGGGCGAAGCGCGGCGAGAAGCGGAAGGCGCCCACCAGGCTCGCGGTCAGGAAGAACTCCATCGCCAGCACCGAGCGCGGCGGACCCGGCGTCTGCAGGAAATAGAAGACGGTCACGAAGACGGCCGTGCCGGCGAGCGTCGCGATCACGACGCGCAGCGCCTCGTGCAGCCCGGAGAGCCGGAACGACCAGCGGTGCAGGCCGAAGGCGAGGTGCAGCGAGAGCCGGATCACCACGAACAGCGGCAGGAAGCGCCAGAAGATCTGCCGGTACTCGGGCCAGATCGCGCCCTCGAACCGCAGCAGGTAGGCGGTGTAGATCGAGGCCGTGATCAGCAGCGCGTCGAGGCCCAGGATCAGCACCAGCCGCCGCGCTCCGCCGAACCACACGGGCACGCGCCAGCGCCAGTCGGCCGTCACGCCGCGCTCCGTGCGGTAGCCGCCTTTGCCTCGGCGGCGAAGAACGCCACCGCGAGGCCGAGCGCGGCCCAGGTCCAAGCCGCGCTGCCGCTCGTGAGCGCCAGCAGGGCGAACGCGGTCAGCGTGGCCGACGCGATCCCGATCGACAGCGTCACCCTGGCGTGGCCGAAGCGCTGCGCCAGCTGCTGGTACAGGTGCTCGCGGTGCGCTTCGTGGACGCGGGCGCCGCGCAGGCTGCGGCGGGTGAGCGTCCAGGTGGCGTCGGCGAGGAACAGCCAGAGGCTGAGCGCCACGAACAGCACCGCGCTCGAGCGCCACTCCGGGAGCGCTCCGAGCGGGAGCGCCGCGAGCGTGAAGCCCAGGAAATAGCTGCCGACGTCTCCCAGGAACACGCTGGCTCGTGCCCAGTTGAACGGCAGGAACCCCGCCGCGGCGCCCGCCAGCGCTCCCGCCACGAGCGCGAGCGAGGGATCCCAGGCGGCGATCGCGATCCCCGAGGCGGTAACGACGGCCTGCAGCGTCGCCAGCCCGTCGATGCCGTCGAGGAAGTTGAAGAAGTTCACGACGGCGACGACCCACAGCGCCGCAAGCGGCGTGCCGAGGATCCCGACCGGCCAGTCGAGCGGCGGCGGCAGCGGCACCCGCTCGAGGCCGCCGAGCGACAGCACGACGGCGAGCGCGACGACGAGCTGCGCCGCCACGCGGACGCCCGCGGGCAGCGAGAAGCGGTCGTCCAGCAGCCCAACGACGGCGAGCGCCACGGCGCCGGCCAGCACCGGCGTGGCGCTGCGGCCGAGCCCGGCCCCCGCGAGCCCGAGCGCCCCGAGCGCCGCGAGCGCGATGCCGAGGCCCCCCCCGCGCGGCACCGCCGTCACGTGCGACGAGCGGGGATTGGGTCGATCCAGGAGGCCGAGCCGGCTCGCGGCCGCTTTGAGCGCGGGCGTGAGCGCGAGTGTCAGCGCGCACGCGATCATGGCCACGACGAGCGGCGAGAGGGCGAGCGAGCTCATCTGCGGCAATCGTGAGCCGGGGGCATCCTGGCAATCATACGGGAGAGCGCCGGGCCGCGATCCTCAGCGTAGATACCACTGGAACGGGGCCGGGTCCAGGAACGGCGTCCAGTAGCGCCAGCGGTCCGAGGCGAGGAGAGCGGCGTCGGCCCAATGCATCAGGAACCACAGGGCCACGAAAGCCGTGACCACCGCGAGGGCCCGGGCGCGCCGGGCCAGGAGCGTCCGATAGAAGCCCGCTTCGAGCAGGGGGACGACCCCGGTCACCAGCAGCGCGGCGGTCACCGGCGCGACGTGCCGCATCCCGTCGGAGAAGAAGAAGAGGAACAAGGGCAGGTTGAAGAGGAGCGGCCAGCCCAGCAGGAGCGCGCGCCGGCCCTCGTAGGGAAGCAGCAGCGAGAGCGCGACGACGGCGATCAGAAACCAGACGGCGGGGCCGCGCAGCTTCTCGTAGACGACACGGGGGTACGTGATCGCGGCGTTGAACACGTTGAGGTCGACATACGCGACGAGCTTGTGGAGCGCCACGTGCGCCACGTAGACGGGATAGGTGACCGCGAACCGGGCCACCTCGCGCAGCACGGCATCGGAAGCCCGCTTGGAGGTCGACGGTACGCCGAGGTGCGATTCGAACTCGAAGTAGCTGGCGTCCAGCGTCTGCCAGCGGAACTTGCTGGGCTGCGCCTGCCACAGGCTGATCCAGGCGTTGTCGCCGATCGTGTTCGTGGTCATCGAGAACTCGCCGGTGTACTGGCGCTTGTAGGCGCCCCAGGAGAGCCCGATGGCAAGGTAGAGAGCAGCCGGCAGCGCCAGGTAGCGGGGAGATCGCCAGTACAGGATCAGCGAGAGGGCGGCCCAGCCGACGACGCCCTCCGGCCGCATCAAGAACCACAGCGCGAACGACAGATGGACCAGCAGGTGGTAGCCAATCGCGAGCGGCGCTCCCCGACGCTCGCGATCCAGGTAGAGACAGAGCGCCGCGGCCGTCAGCAGGTAGCACGGCACTATGATCGAGTCGGCCTGCGTGTTCGCGAGCTGGTTGGGCATGAAGATCACGAGGACGGCGGCCCCGACCGCGAGGCCCGGGCGCATGACTCGCGCCGCCGCCGTCACGAAGGCCGCGCTCGCCAGCGCGAACAAGAGGAGGTGCAGCTCGATCGAGACGAGCCCGAGCGTGAAGATGTCCGTCTTCCAGCCCGCGAGAAGACCGGCAAGGGCGCCGAGGAACCCGTATCCGGGCATGCGCTCCCACGGCACCCGGCCCGGCCCGAAGGTGAGCCCCTCGCCCTGGAGCAGCCGCGAGCCCAGGTACATCCCGTAGTTGAGGTTGGAGCCGACTCCCTCCTGAACGGGTCCCGAGGCGAGCATCACGCGCAGGTCGCGAGCCCGGTACCAGTAGGGGTTGTGCTCGACCCAAAGATCCACGCTCGTCGCCGCGAGCGTGAGGAACAAGACGAATGCCGCTCGAGCCCACGCCGCGCCGCGACCGACGCGGACGCAGAAGGCGCCGAGCGTCCCGAGACCCGCGAGCCACAGGCAGGCCCGGGCCAGCAGGCCGTTGTAGAGCTGGCGGTCCGGCACGTCCCGCAGGAAGCTCCGGGCATCGGCGAGCAGGCCCTCGTCGGCCGTGAACAGCCCGATCTCCTCGACGCGCAGTCCCTCGCGAGCTTCCGCGGAGCCGTCCGGGCGCGCGAGCGTCACTCTCACTCGGCCACCGCCCGCGATGCCCGAGAGCTGGAGCACGCGACGCCGCGCTCCACCGCCCGAGTCGCGAGTCTCGACCGGCGACCAGCCGGAGCTGGCAGAAGCGTATTCGACGGCCGCCGCGAGGTCCGACGCGCCCGCCCCGATCAGCAGCGCGCGAGCGGGGCCGCTCGACGCGGGGAGCTCGAACTCGAGGCTGAGGCGATCGGCCTCGCTGGCGCTCGCATCGAGCCAGTAGCGGCCATCGCTGATCGCGAGCGCCTTCACGGCGCACGGCGTGCCGGCGGGTCCCTGGCAGCCGGCCGCCACGAGGGCGCCCGCTCCGGCCGGTGTGGAATCGAAGAGCCGGGGCCAGACGACGAACGCGATCGCGGCGGACCCGACGATGCCGATCACCAGCGCGGCCCAGCCGACGCGCTCCCGGGGCGTCACGGCCCTGCCTGCGGCGCGATGCGAATCCGGAGCCCCGGCTCGAGCGGGCCGTCGCGGCTCCAGAGCAGCCTGACCACGGGCAGCGCCACTCCGTAGCTCGGTGCGATTCGGCCGCTGCCGAGGTCGAGCACCCAGGCCTCGTGCGGATCCCACGTGAGCACGAAGCGCCGGCCGGACGCGCGGAGCTCGACCTGCCCCGGCTCGCGAAGCGCTGCCTCGACCCCGACGGCGAGGTGCAGCGGCACCTCCAGTTGGTGACGTCCCGTGCCTTCGAAGCTGTCGTGAACCGTGAGGGAATGCTCGCGATGATCGAGCTCGATCGAGCGGACCGGCGTGACGGGCGGCGCCAGCCGGCCGTAGCCCGTGTGCGAGCCGCGAAAGCGATCGCGATCCGGGCCTGTCTCGAACGCGAGAAGCCGAGGCCGTGCGTCGTTCTCGAAGCTCCACAGCCGCCGTGGGTCGATCCGGTTGATCTCCTGGCCGTCGACGCAGGGCGTGTTGTGATACGCCGTCGAGCGAAAGCGGTAGCGCTCGGCGAACGAGCCCGTGTAGACGAGCAGGCCGCAGTCGCGCACGAGCTGGACGCCGTCGAGCGCGGCCTCGAAGGCCAGGCAGTCGTTGTGGCCGTGCCCGCCGAGGCCCGCGAGCCCCACGGGTCCGCAGTCGACGAACACGTGGTCGAGCGCGTTGCGCATCACGTAGAAGCCGCCCTCCGGGAACGCCGTGGAGCCGGGCGGCTGCGGCGGCGTCGCGGACGCGGGCAGGCTGCCCGCCGCCTGCGGGCCGAGCAGCCAGAAGGCCTCGCCGCGCGGGCCGCCCGAGGCGCTCGCGAGCTCCGGAACCCCGAACGCCGCGCCCACGAGGCCGACGAGGTAGCGGTGATCGGTGAGGTCCTGAAGGCCGAGCGGCAACGCGCGCCCGTCGTCCGCATCGCCCCAGAGCGGGCTCGTTCCGTCGGGCCGCGAGTAGGCCGCGCTGAAGCGCGCCATCGCGATCAGCCGCTCGCGATAGCCCTCGGGCACCTCGAGAGCGCAGGCCTTCCGGTAGAGCGCGGGCAGCAGGAACAGCTCGGCGACCAGGCGGTGGTACGCGACCGACGCCTCGAAGTCGACGCCGTCCGCGTAGACCTGCCGCGGAAGCTCGGCGCACAGGATCGACCAGCCACGCGACAGCCAGCGCCCGGCGTCCGCGCCCTGCCCGAAGAAGAGCCCGGCGAAGACGAGCGCGGCCGCATCGGCGGTGCAGTGGTTGCCGTTGACGTCCGAGATCTCGAGGTGCCGCTCGGTGAAGTCGCCGTGCAGGTAGAGCGCGCGAAGGAAGCGCTCGCGGAAGGCGGCGTCGGCCCAGGGCCGGCTGGCGTGGAAAACACGGAAGAACCAGCTCCAGCTCAGGATCCGCAGCGCGGGCTCCATCGTGACCGACCAGTTCACGGAGCCGGCGTAGGGATTGGCGGCGATCCAGCTCTCGAGCGTCGCGCGCACGGCCTCGGCGTATCGCTCGTCGCCCGTGAGCAGGTAGGCCTGTCCGGCGGGCATCAGCCACTGCAGGCGGGACAGCTCCCACGGGACCTTGACGTCGCTGTCGTCGTCGGGGTCGACGAGCTCGATGTCGCGCATGTAGCGGCGCGGCCAGGCCACGCCCGACTTGAAGTCCCGCGACCAGTCGATCTCGGCCCCGAGCTCCACGCGAACGGGACCGAGCAGCTTCACGCGGTGTGCCAGCGCGTCGTCCGCGGCCGCGAGGACGAGTGGCTCGTCGCCGGGACACAGCGCGCGATGCGCGCGCGCGTCGACGCCGCTCGTGTAGGCCGGATAGGGGCGCGCGGCGAGACGCCGCCACAGCGCGTCGAGATCGCCGTCGCCCGTCGCCTCGAGCAGCCGGCGGGCGTCGAAGCGAGCGGCGCGCCACGGGGCGAGGTAGCGCTCGGCCTGCGCCGTGGCCTCGTAGGCGACGCGCCGCGCGATCACGCTCGGAGGCTTGCCGAGCGCAGCGCGAATCAGCTGCAGGGCGCGCTCGGGCCGCATCGTGCGCATGATCACACGCCTCGTCTCGCGCTGCACCTTCACCATCTGCGGCCGCGCCGGCTCTGTCGCGGGTTGGACGGAGGCGCCTGGCGCGATGACAATGGCGACGTGCCGTCCAATCCGCCCGGCGACGCGCACGACGACCCGGTGCGTCCCCGTCGCCGCGTCGTTCTCGCGTTTGTGTTGGCGCTCGCCGGCGTGCTGGCCGTCCTCCTCGAAGGGGGCGCCCGGCTCTGGTCGTTCCTTCGCGAGCAACGCTCTCGCCAGAGCGTGGCGGCCCTCCCCGCCGGACCTCCGCTGACGCCCGCACAGGTCGAGGCGGCGGGGCGTGCCCTCGGCCTGGATGTCTACGAGATGGCGGATCCCCTGCGGCCCGGGCGCTGGCGGCTCCGGCCCGGCTACCACGGGACCCTTCACGAGGTCCTCGAGGCGAAGCGCTCGGCCGGGCGCGTGCTGGCCGTCAGCCACATGGAAGCGGCGGCGAAGGCGCTCGGCGTGGGACAGGACGAGGTCGCCATCGAAGTCAACGCCGAGGGCTTCCGCGGGCCGGCGCTCGTTCCCGATCACGCCGACGTGCGCATCCTCGCGCTCGGAGACTCCTGCACCTTCGGCACACCGATCGCGGAGCGTTACACCTACGCGCGCGCCATGGAGCGCGAGCTGCGGGCGCAGGGCCACCGCGTCGAGGTCGTGAATGGCGGCGTCGAGGGCTACGACCCCTCCGACGTGCTCGCCCGGCTGAACGAGTTCCGCGCGCTGCGGCCCGAGGTCACGACGCTCTACATCGGCTGGAACGCGCTCTACCGGGAACGCTACTTGGACGACACGAGCGGGCTGGCGCGACACCTCTACGGCGTCCGGCTGCTGCGACACGTGGGCACGCTCGTCAGGAACCGGTTCGCCGATCCGCACGAGGCCGCGATCGAGGCGTACGAACGCCCGAAGCGCCCGGATCAGAAGGCGAAGGAGATCGCGCTTCTGGACGACTACGAGCCCTCCTTCCTGCCGCAGCTGGTGCAGCTGGTCGAGGCGATGCGCGCCATCGGCAGCCGGGTGGTGATCCTGACGCTCCCCGGCCTCTACGGCATGGACCGCGATCCGTCGCCGCGCGCGCTCGCGATCGGTCACCTTCCGACGTGGACCGACAATCCCTTCGTGCTCGCGCGCATGGCCGGGCGGTACAACGAGACGCTGCGCGTCCTCGCCAGGGAAGAGCGTCTCGACCTCGTGGACCTCGAAGCCTGGGCGCGCGAAACGCTGCAGCCGGCCGACGAGCACTTCATCGACTCGGTCCATCTCGACGAGCGCTCGCAGCAGCAGGCCGGCGTCTACCTCGCGGGGGCCCTCGCTCCGCTTCTTCCCGCTGCGAAGCAAGCGCCTGCCGCGGAACCGCCTCGGGGCGCTCGCTAACGCTACAAGCGCCGCTCGTCGCGCAGCAGCCGGACCTCGGCCGCCAGGCCTTCGCGCCAGCCGCGGGGCGCGTAGCCCCAGTCGCGCCGCGCGCTCTCGTACGAGAACGCCTTGTCCTCGGCCAGCCTCAGGACCTGTTCGGCGGAGATGCGCGGCGGCAGCCCGACACGGGACCAGGCTCCCGCCACCGCTGCCATGGGTCGGATCGGCAGGGGCACCACGAATCGTCGCCGTCCCAGCTCACGGGCCACGTGGTCGATGAGCTCACGCAGCGGCGCGGGGTCGGCTCCCGGCAGGTCGTACTCGCGGCAGGCGGTCGTGGCGCAGGTCAACGCGTCGACGGCCGCGCGACCGAGATCCTCGACGTGAACCGGCTGCACGAGCGCCTTGCCGCCTCCCGGGAGCGGCACGACGGGCGAGCGGGCCACGAACCGGATCATTCGCGAGAGGTTACGATCGCCGGCGTCGCCGTAGATCATCGTCGGACGCAGGATCGTCCACTCTCCGGCCATCCGTCGCACGCGTTCTTCGGCTGCCAGCCGGACTCCCTTCGAGGCCGCGGGCAGGCGCGTGTAGAGCGAGGTCGACGAGAAGAAGACGGCGCGGCGGACGCCCGCCGACTCGAGAGCGCTCACGACGGCTTCCGCGTGACCGAAGCCGAGCGACGCCACGTGGACGAGCGCGTCGGCCTCGCGCAGCAGGCTCGCGAGGGCGTGGGCATCGGCGAGGTCGCCTTCCACCCGGGCCAGGCCCGCAGGCAGGTCGCGTCGCGCCGGAGAGGGCCGGACGAGCGCGCTCACCGCGTGGCCTCGGCGCAGCAGCTCCGCGACCACGCGACGGCCGGTGAAGCCCGTCGCTCCGGTCAGCGCGACGCGCATGACGGCCGTGGCCTCACGGTCGCGATCCTGACACGCGCGCGGGGTAGGCCGCAAAGCTGTCGCGAGCCGCGGAGGTAGACTCAGCCGTCATGGAAACGCCCGTCCCGCGCGTGCGCCGACGTGGCATCGCCGGTTTCTTCGAAGCGCTGCTGGAGGTCCGCGGGCTCGAACACGCTGCCGAACGTCCCGCGGACGAGTACAAGCAAGCCACACGCCGCCACTGGACGGGCATGCCTTGTGGGACGGACGTCAGCGATGCAGTCCAACACAGCCGGGAGTACTTCGAGGACATCGAGCGCTACCGCTACCGCACGCAGCCGTGGACCGCTGAAGCGATCGACGGCTTCGAGCTCCAGGGCCGTCGCGTCCTGGAGATCGGGTTCGGGGCGGGCACCGACCATCTGCGCCTCGCCCGCAAGGGTGGCTGGCTCGTCGGCGTCGACCTCACGCCACGGAACTTCGTCGAGACCGCGCGGCGTTTCGAGCTCGACGGGCGTCGTGCTCGCCTGACGGTGGCGGACATGGAGTCGCTTCCATTCCGAGACCGGGCCTTCGACCAGGTGTACTCCCTCGGTGTCGTGCACCACACGCCGGACGTGCGCCGGACGGTTCGCGAGATCGCCCGGGTGCTCGCCCCGGGCGGCCGGGCGTGGGTCGCCGTGTACCACCGGAACTCGGTCTTCTTCTGGTGGTCGGTGTATCTCTACCGCTTCCTGCTCCGCGGTGGCTGGCGACGCAGGACGCTGCGCGCGCAGCTCAGCCTCGTGGAGCGCCCGAACGACGACGAGGGCCTGGTGGTGCTGCTGCACGCGAAGCGGGACGTCGAGGCGCTCTTCCGTTCGGCCGGCTTCGACAGCGTGCGGACGCAGATACGGCACCTGGTTCCGGGAGACGTCGCCGGCCTGGACCTGCTGCTCCCGGAGCCGGAGAGGCCGCGCCGTCTGCTGGACTGGCTGGGACGCCTCTGGGGCTGGTACGTCGTCGTGGACGCCGCCGTCGCACGGCCTCCTTCCTCGGTGCGGACCGCGGTGTAGACTCGACGAGAGCTCGCCCAGCCCGAAGCGTGATGAACAACGCCGCAGCCCGAGAGCACGCCGAACGGCAGTGGACCGCGCATCCCTGCGGCGCCGTGGACGGCGACGAGACGTCGCTTGCGTACTTCCTCGAGGTCGAGCGGACCCGCTACGCCCAACAGGCCTGGCAGAGGAGAGTCTTCCCGTTCGACCGGTGTCGGGGCCAGCGGGTGCTCGAGATCGGAGTGGGCCTCGGCACCGATCTCGCCCAGTTCGCCAAGGCGGGCGCGATCTGTCACGCGATCGACATCACGGACCGTCACCTCCAGGCGGCGGCCCGCAACTTCGAGGCCCGGGGCCTGCCCGTCGTCCTCAAGAAGTGCGACGCCACGCAGATCGACTTTGCCGACGGGTACTTCGACCTGGTCTACTCGTTCGGCGTGATTCACCACATCCCCGACGCGTCCCGGGTCGTCGAGGAGATCCACCGCGTGCTGAAGCCGGGCGGGAAGTGCCTGGTCGCGCTGTACCACAAGTACTCGTTCTTCCACTTCTTCATGCTCTTCGTGCGCGGCATTCTGCTGGGGCGGCTGTTCCGGCTCGGCTATGCCGGGCTGCTGTCGACGATCGAGGCGGGAGCGGACGGCGTGGAGACCAGGCCCTACGTCAAGCTCTACAGCAAGCGGGAGGCTCGGGCG
>Ga0111538_10004916_pt1 | contig 18389 bp, 8 predicted proteins | sample SoiMethybrSBSTD1_FD_79669 | JGI IMG/M metagenome (GOLD analysis project Ga0111538, IMG submission 79669) | Bulk soil microbial communities from a Populus tree surrounding site in Tennessee, USA - Soil MetaG P. TD hybrid SBSTD1 (version 2)... | ecosystem: Environmental > Terrestrial > Soil > Tree...
ACCTCCGCGGCATTTACGAGATCCAGGTCGAGGACACCGCGGGACGCCCCCCCGCCGACAACATTTGCGGCGCCGTCTACGGACAGAAAGCGGTCTCGGAGAATGCCGCCAAGCCGGCCGGTGAGTGGCAGACCTTCGATATCACGCTGAAAGACAATAAGGTAACGGTGATCCACAACGGCAAGAAGGTCATCGACGCCTTCGAGGTGAAAGGGAAGACGGGGAGCGCTCTGCCAGATTCCATCGTCCCGCACGGCGCGCCCGGCCCGCTGCTCCTCCAGGGCGACCATGGCGAGGTCCAGTTCCGGCACATCCGCATCCGCCCGATCGTTAGCGTTTTCTGAGCGCCCGAGTGACCCCGCGCTACCAACACCAGGGCGCTCCGCGGGTCGCTGATCGGACGGCTCGTGCTGCTCTTCTCCTCGCCTGTCTCGGCTTCGCCGGGACGGCGCGGGGAAGAGCTGACGATGCGCCGGCAATCCGTGCGCCGGCAAGTCGTGCGCCGGCGACACGCCCTCCGGCCGCTGAGACGCCGTCCCCGGAGATCCTGCGCGAGGTGGGCGCCGCCGCTTGGATCTCCGAGGACGCGAGCTGGTTCAGCTCCGCTCTGAAGCTCGACGAGCAGCTCAAGGCACTCGAAGGCAGCACGGCGTACCACCGTCTCATGGTGCTGCCGGGGGTGCAGATGCTCCGCACCATGGTGCTGCAGATGCCTGCGTTCCGCGCGTTCTCCGAGGCAACTCAGAAAAACGAGCTCCTCAAGAAGGCGCTGGCGGTGTGTTCGGACGCGGCCAGCGCGAAGGAAGTCTTCATCTCTGCCGGCGCTCCGCTCGCCGACCTGCTCGAAGCTCTGACGCGGATCTATCTCCGGACGTCCCTGGCCGGACTCCAGCGCGGGATCCAAGGCGGCGATCGTGAGACGGAGGCTGCCGCCGCCACTGCCGCGGCCATCCTCGACGAGGAAAAGAGCCTGCGCGTGCCGCCGGTCATCGTGGGATTCCGTCTCGCGCGGCCCGAGGCGGCTCGCGATCTGATCCGCGCCGCAGTCCGCGAGCACAGCGCGCTCGTGCCAGTGCCCATCGAAACGCAAGAAATCGATGGCGCCGCATTCTGGCATGCTCGTTTCAGTCTCGAGAAGATCGCCCCAGACAGGGTCGCTTCGCTGAAGGGCCTCTTCGAATCGGAGGGCGTGCCCGAGGAGCTCGCCTCGCGGCTCACGCGCCTGGTCGCGTCGCTGACTCTTGCCGCCAGCGCGGGCGTCCGCGGCGAGTACCTGATCATCTCGATCGCCCCGGACACGACCCACCTCGCGAAGCTCGGCAAAGGTAAGTCGCTGGCTTCCTCGGACGCACTCCGACCCGTTTTCCGACACTGGCGGCCCCGGATCTGCGGCCTTTCTTACACGTCCCACCGCCTGACCGGCGGAGGGAAGCTGGATGCTGCCGCGGCGCTGGCGGCGATGGATCGATGGATCGCCGGCATCCCCACCAGCACCCTCCCGGAAGAGCTCAGGCCGCGCTTGAAAAAGGATGCAGAGGAGCTCCTCCAAGACGTCAACCGCTATCAGGCGGAAGGCACGGCCGAAGTCACCGCGAACTACCTCGAAAAGGGGATCGAGTCGTACACCTTCTCCGCGCGTGAGCCCCTCGGGCCCGATCCGAAAAGCAGCCTCGAAACGGTCCGACTGCGGGGCGAAGCCCCTCTCGTTCTGTCCGCCGAAAGGCTTCCCGTGTTGCGGGAGGCGTACGGCGTCGTCGCGCGTTGGGTCGTGCGCGCCTGGGGTTACTTCGACCAGAATGCGGCGCGGTGGATGAAGAAAGACGATCTCCGCGAGCTCGATCGGCTTCGCCGGACGTTTCTGCCGGCCATCGCCGAGCTACACTCCATCACGAGCGAACTCCTCTTGCCAGCGATCGACAACTGCGAGGTCTCGTTCGTAGCTGACCGCGCCGATATCCAGTTTGCGGGCGCTCCGGAACCGGTGGCTCTGCTCCGGCCGGCGCTCATTTTCGAGGTGCGCGACCGTGAAAAACTCGTGTCCGCTTTCGCGCGGTATCGCAAGGCCGTGAACGCCTTCTTGAAAAGCGCCGCGACGGAGTATCGATCCGAATCGATCGAGATCCCCGAGCCGCAGACCCGCTCGGCCGGCGAAGGCACCGTGTACGCTTTTCCGGGAGCCGGCGCCCTGGGCCCGGATTTCGAGCCTCATACGCTACTGGCCGGGAAGCACGCCGTGCTGGGTCTGTGGCCGGGCCAGTCGGAAGCTCTCTTGAAGCCCAAGGAGCCGCTCGACGTCGCTCGCATGGAGCTTTCCGCGCCCGCGGGAAGAATCCTTCGACTGGAGCTCGAGGCGCTGCTCGGCCTCCTCCTCGACGACGCGGGGATTACGCTGCGAGCTCTCCGGCAATCGGGCAGCATTCCGGACGGCGTGGCGCAGCTCGTGGGCCTCCACCTCGTCGAGCTGCGTCCCATCCTCGGGACTTTCAAGAGCTATACATCCCGCGAGTACTCCGAAGAAGGGGTCTGGGTGCGGCACTCCTGGCTGCGCGTGGAGGACATCGCCGAGTGATCCCTTTCGTGCTCTTCTTACTGGCGATCGTCCCCGTCCTCGCCGGCGCGGTGCACGGGAATCGGCTCGGCTTCGAGGTGATCCTCCGCGGCGGGACGAGAGGGCTGCTCCTCTGGGGCGTCTTCGCGCTCGCGACCGCTTCGCTCTATTCCCTTCATGTGTTCACCCCCTTGGGACTCATCACCCCGGTAGTTGGCGGGGTCGTGGCGCTCGCGCTGGCGCGATATTTTCTCCCCGGGCGCGGGGAACGCGCTCTCGTCGGGGGCCAACCGCCGTCTTTCACCTCCCGGGCTGCCGGTTCCGTCCTGGGCGCGGCCGCCGGGGCACTGGTCGCCGGGGTCGGCGGTCTGGGTCTCAGCTTTGCGGCGGCTTACCTGTCGCCAGTCCATCCCGTGGCGACGCGCGGCGAGCGGACATCGGAGTCAACCTCTGCGCGTTCCGCGCCGCTCGTCCCGTCGGATACGGCCAGGCCAGCGTCGCAGGAAGACGCGCCGCCGGTGGCGCAGGCCGCTGGACTCGCCGGCGAGGAGGGGCTCGCGCAGGCCATCCTGCGCACGGTGAATCACGGCCTCGTGCGCCACGTGCCCGTCGTGGGATCGCTCAGCGATGAAGCCGAGGCGCTCGGAGAAGTGCTCCGATCCAGCACCTCGGAGAGGGTCGAGCTGGCTCGCGAGCTCGGCTGGGAGCCGCTCGGGAAGCTCGCGACTTTTCAGGCGATCCTCGATGATGGCCCGCTGCTCGAGGACGTCGATCGCGGCGCAGGGGGCGACCTCCTCGCGCTCTATCGGCTGCAGTCGAACGAGCGCATCATCGCCTTCTGGAAAGAGGAGGCCGTGCAGCAAGCGATCCGCGGGCTTCGTCCCACGCGCCTCGCGGAGATGCTGAGGAATATCCAGGGCGAGGCCGCGCTTTCTGCAGCGAAGGACTGAACCGGGCGGAAAAGCTGCGCTCAGCGCAGCGGGCGGAGCGTGAGTTGTAGCTGCGCCACACCGTCGATCTCGAAGTGCTCGAGGCGCAGCGTGTGCGAACCTTTCTCCAGCGTGACTTCCGCTCGGTCCTCGGTCGGACCGTGCCACGTCCAGTTCTCGATAACGGGCTTGCCATCGATCCAGAGCCGGACGCCGTCGTCGCTCGTCGTGCGCACGTCGTACTTGCCCGCGGGGAGCTCAATCTGCGCCGTGGCCAGAGTCGCGAAATGGTCTGCAGGCACCCGCTCGCTCGGCTTTCCGCCCCCCCAAGTGAAATCGATCCGGTCGAGCTTCTGCTCATCGATCGGCGCCGAACGGAGGACGGCGTCCCAATCGGCCGGAGGTTTCTGAGGTCCCTGGCCCTGCCACCGGAAGAATTTCACGTCCCACGAGGCGAACAGCAGCACGCCTTTGGCGGTCACCGTCTCTCCCCCGGCGGAGGCTTTCAGCGAGAACTCGCGCGCGACGGGGCCTTGCGCCGTGACGCGGATACTGGCAGGGAGCTTGCCGGCGGTCGGCGTCACCTCGACGCCTCCCTGCACGTCCGTGATGCGGAACTCCGCCTGCGGACCGAGCAGGTAAAGGTCCACGGCGCCCCAGGCCGCGACATCGTCCGGGAAAACGCGCAGCGACGAGAAGTCGTACGGCCCCCAATCGTCCACGAAGATGTACCGCCAGCCTCGCGGAGTGCCCTGCGGCAAGTACGCGTTCTGCGTGCCGCGCGTCTTGGGGACTTTCGGCTCGTACTTCGCGACCGCGCCCGCCGCAGCCTGCTCGGGCGCGGGGCCCTCGACTTTGCCGGATACGGCGTCGGCGCGCACGCTTTTCGAGGCCGCGTCACAACGCAGGGAGGTCCCGGCGTCGAACTTGTTTTCGACGAGCGTCACGTCGCTCGTAGACTCGAGCGCCACCGCCACTTTGATCGCTGAGAAGGCGTTGCGGGCGATGACGTAGCCGTGAGAGCGCGTGTCCTGCTTTTGGCCGTAGGGGGTCTTGGCGAAATCGGCGTTCTCGCCGCCCCAGGCATGCACGCCGATTGCGTTGCGCTCGAAGACATTCCCTTCGATGCGGTTCGAGTGGCCGTGCTCGATGCTGACCCCGTTGTTGCAATCGCGGAAAGAGTTTCCCGCGATCACGGTGTTGTAGCTGTATCCACCCCACACACCGTGGTCGCACTCGTCGAGCCGATTCTCGATGAAAAGGTTGCTGTCGGAGAAAGTGGCCTCGATCCCGTTGGCGGCCGCGTGGGAAAAATCGTTCCGGTAGAGGAGGTTGCGATTGCAGCCGCCTTCGCCGGTCCGCTGGAGGCTCTCGTTCCCGGCGTAGAGGAAGAAACCGTCGCCCCCGTGCGTCGCGGAGTTGTAGGCGAAGACGTTGTCGCTGCACTGCTCGTAGACGAGGATCCCTGCCGAATCCTGGCCTCGGTGGTAGACCTTGTAGCTGAAGCCGCGCATGCACCAGTCGAACTTGTTGTTCGAGACGTCGTTTCGCGACGACCGCCACATGGCGAGGCCCCAGCCCGAAAGGAAACTCATGTCGTTGTCGATCACGAACGAGTCATCGACGCGCGTCAGGCAGATGCCGTTCTGCCCCTTTCGGGCGCGGCACGCGGACACGGTCACGCCTTTCGAGTCCTGGATGTAAATGCCGGCGCCATAGCGGAGCCATTCGTCGCGGTCATTCTCGTGACCGAAGAGCCAGTCAGCGCCGTCCTCGCCGCGAGGTGTCGACTTGAGGTGCTGGCGGTAGTTTGCGGAGACGTCGCAGTTCAGGACCTGGAGCCCATCGCATCGCTTGAACCGCAGGCCGACGTTCGTGCCGCGGACGGTCAACCCCCGGATGACGAGGCCTTTGCACCCCTCGGCGACGACGCCAAAGCCTTTGTACTCATCCGCGGGAACGCCGTCCTCCGAGCCGACGAGCGTGACCCCCGTAAAGTCCACGGTGATGCCATCCCCGCGGATATGGATGATGCCGTCGTCGTTCGCATCGGCGACGCGATACGTGCCTGGTTTGACCCGGACGCTCTGCTCGATCAAAACGTCGTCTTTGTTGAGGGTCAATTCGGAAGGAGGAGCGGCGAGGAGGATCAAGGCGAGTGTCGTCAGCATGCAAGCTCCAGGGTTATCGCGGCAGCGCGTCGGGAAAACGAGGCATCTACTGTAGTAGATCGAGGGGGGACTGGGGAGGATGAAGCGCACGATGCTAGGGGTGGAAACCGGGGGCGAGGCCGGCGGCCCTCAGAATCCGCCTCGGCAGGGCCCAACCCGCGCGGGATTCCGGGAAGAAAACGCTCCGCCTTGCCGTCAATACTGGGGAAGAGCGTATCGAACTCGGTCCCCGGAGCCTTTTCCTGATGCCAACCGCTGCCCCGGTCGATTTGCCGGCCGTAGAACAGGCGATTCGAGACCATCACGCCCTCGTCTACCGCCTTGCAGCACGCATCCTCGGCAATCCGCACGATGCAGAAGACGTGACGCAGAGCGTCTTCCTCCACGTGATGCGCTCGCTCGACGCGTACCGCTCGGCGCGATCCCCCACCGCATGGATCGCCCGAGCGGCCGTCAACGAGGCGGTGTCGTGGCTGCGCGCCGAAAGCCGGCGGCGCCAGCGCGAAAAAGCCGTCGAAGTCAAACGGAGGGCCGCACGCAGCGGCGACGACAGCATGCACGAAGCCTTGAGCAGCGCCGTGCGCTCCCTGCCGGACGATCTTCGCATCCCGGTGATCCTCCACTACCAGGAAGGCTTCAAGTACCGTGAGATCGCAGAGGTCTGCAAGTGCCCCGCAGGCACCGTGGCCCGCAGAATCGCGCGCGCCAAGGAACGCCTCCGGTCGAACCTCGTCCGCGGCGGCTCGGTCGCGCTCTGCGGCGCTCTCGAGGAGAGCTTGCTGGCGCAGCCTGCGGCCCAGCCTCCTGCCGGTCTCGTGGAACGGCTCGTGGCGAGCGCGACGCGCGAGGCGAGTCGCCTGGCGCTCCTGCGACAGGATCCATCGCTCATCCAAAACGTGAGTCCGCGCGGCGGCGCCCTGCTGGGGAAGCTCGCGGCAGCTCTCGGCTGTGCTTCGATTCTGCTCGGAATTGGTTGGTATGCGATCGACCGGGCGGTGAGCGCAGGCTGGACACCGCACGCCACGGCGGTGACGGCGGCCGCCAGCGACTCCGGGCGGGCGACCGGCCTCGCCGATCGATTTCAATCGCGCAGAGGGTTTGCCGCCTACCAGTGCAGGAAAGCGCGGCGCCTCGCCGCCCTGGCGGGGGCCGATGAGGGCGCAAAACCAGCGACGGAGGCCGGCGATGGCGCGCAGGACGAAGCTGCCTTCCCCAAAGGCCCCCACGTCCGCGGCAGAGTGACGGACGAGGCGGGCGAGCCCATCGCAGGCGCCCGCGTCGCCTTCGTCGACTCGCTGGCGGGGGAGCCGATCGGCGAGGGAGCGACGTCGGCGGAGGACGGCACGTACGACCTCGTCTGGAAAAACGCCGGCGCGGCTTCGGAGGCGGGGACCAAAGACGTCGCTCTGGTCTACACGAACTTCGTGAGGACGTGGAACCCGGATGGCAGTGCGGAGCTTGCCGAGAACCTCGAGGCAGCGCAGCAGCAGGAGCTGGCAAGTGCCCTCCTCCAGTGGAAGATGGAGGGCCTTGCAATCGTCGAGCCGATACAACTCGACTACAAGCCCGTGGAGCATCTCGTCGAGCTCTACTCGCGGCAATCGGCTGTGCTCGAAGGCGCGACGCTTACGCGGGTTCAGGTTGCGGAGGCTTCCGGCGGCGTCGTGAACTGGACGTCGTGGAAGACCCAAGCCGCCTCGAACACGCACCAATGCCAGTCCTGCCACTCGGACCCCGCCGCAGACGAGGCAGGCGCCGCAGCGGACGACTCGCACGACGCTCCGCAGTGTCCCGCCCGCGGGGCGACATGCCGCGTCCGGGCCGCCGTGGAGGGCTTCGAGGCGGAGGTTTCGGACACCATCGAGCTTCAGTCGAGCTCCGAGGTCGAGCTCGACTTCGTCCTCCGCCCGGCGCGGAACCTCGGCGGCGTCATCGTTGACGACCGCGGTCGGCCCATCGAGGGCGCGGCGGTGGAAGTCGTGGCCTACTCGGGAGGATCACGCGTGCCCACCGAGAGCCTCGCGACGAAGTCCGCCCCCGACGGGACGTTTAATTTCTCGTCGCTGCCGGAAGGCATCTTCGTCTTGCGCGCAGGGATCAACGACGACTCGATGCTCGCGGCGCATGCCTCGGCGCGCGTTGGCGAAAAAACAATTCGCCTGCAGCTCCGCCCCTCGGGGCGCATCCGCGGCATCGTCGTCGATGCGGAAAGCGGCACGCCGCTGTCCGGCTACCGTGTGGAAGCGCACGACGCGATCGGCGTGGCCGCGAGCGCAGTGACGGACGCGCAAGGAGAGGTACTGCTGACCGGCTTCGCTCCGGGGACGTTCTGCGTCAACACCTACCGGGAAGGCTCCAGCTCGCAGTACTCTCGCGCGACGGTCGAAGTCGAAGCCATTCCCGGCAGCCAGGCCAACGCGCGGCTCGAAGTCTCGAGCCGGCCGAACGTCAAGGGTCGTGTCGTCGCAGCCTCCGGCGCGGAAGCGTTCGATGGCCTCATCGCGCAGATCCTCCCGCGGAATGGCCTCCGGCGCGCGAGCACGGAACGCAAATCGGCGAAAGTCGACGCGGACGGATCTTTCGAAGTCGACAACGTTCCCGCGGGCAGCTACCGCGTCGTCCTGGTGCGGCAGCTCGAAGGCGAAGCGCTCGAGGTCGCAGGGGCCTGCGACCTGTGGGTGCCGGCTCGCGCCGGAGACGTCGCGCTCGAAGTGACCCTGGACGGCACCTCTCGGGGAGCTGCGTCGATACAAGTCGAAGATGCCGCGGGTGAGCCGGTCGCCAACGCCGAGGTCCGCATCGCGGGCGGAGATCTCGACGCCGCGATGTCCCGCTGGCTCACGGATCCGGATGGTAAGGTCAGAGCCTGGCTGCGTCCGGGGCGCTACACGGTCCGGGTGGAGGCTTCCGGTCGCTCGCCAGCGACGCGGAGCTCGGTTGACGTGCGGCCGGATGAGGAGACGAGCGTTGAGGTGGCTCTCGACCCTGCTCTTCCGCCGGTCCGGCTCGCTGAGATTCTCGGAGGAGAAAGCACCCTCACGCTGCGGAAGCCCGTGAGCCTTCCGGAGCTTCTCGAGTTGGGCGATCGGCTAGGATGGCCGGCGTGGAAATTCGGCGCTGGGCTGGGCGGAAACTCGGCGCCATCCACAGCTGCGGAAAGATTGACCGGTGGCAGCCCCGGACCGCAGTCGGCGGGCGCGCTTCTCGAGACGCTCCTCGGCGCCGGAGGCTGGACCGCTTCGTGGAGCGGCAGGGAACTCATCATCGAAGCCGCGCCTTGAAGGCGTCGACCCGCAGCCTGCGGAGGAGAATGCGCCGAGCCCGAGATGTTCAAGGCAGGAAAGCGTCGAACTCGGGCGCGTAAAGGATGCGCCCTCCGCCTCGCGGCAGCCCTCCCGGCACGAGCTCACGCACCTGAAACTCCGGCCCCGAGCCGAAGAGGCAAGTTAGCCCCGCCGCGCTGCCTGGGGTGAAGCCGAACCGGCCGTAGTACGTCGGGCTGCCGAGGAGGACGACGAAACGGTGTCCTCCGTTTTCAGAGGCGCGGAGGCCGGCCGTGACGAGGAGGCCGCCCAGGCCCTGCCGCTGGGACGCAGGCGCCACGGCCAGCGGCGCGAGCCCGACGCCGCGCTCATCCATCGTCGAGCCCTCGACCGTGACCGGGCTGAAAGCAACGTGGCCCACGACGTCGCCGCGGAGCTCGACCACTAGCGAGACAAGCAACCTCCCCGAGCGGCGCAGCGCGTCGACCAGGTCCGCCTCCACGGGACAGAGAAAGGCGGAAGTGTGGACGGCGCGGATCGCGGGCTCATCGCTCGGCATTTCGGGGCGTACGACAGTCATGTTGAGTTTCTGGGGCTGGCGCTGTCAGGGACTCGGCCGGGTTCCCTGGGCCGGTGCGTAAGAGATCCCCCCGATGCTCTCAGCGTGCTTTTTTACCGGGGAACCCTTTTTCAGGAGCTTCTCATGCACCCAAGCACATATCGCGCCTCTTTGGCCCTCGCCGCCTTCCTGATTCTCCTCCAACGTCCCGGCGCGGCACAATCGCCGTGCTTCCCGACCACGAAGGCGCCGCCCTGGGTCGCCCTCGACATCGGACGGGTTGATTACGGGGCATCCCGGCCGCTGCCGGGCGCCCGCAACGCCTACGAGCTCTGCAGCCGCAGCTTCGGCTTCGGCGGCTTGCAAGACTCGCTTCGCTATCTTTTTCAGTCGACGCGCGCCGACTTCGAGATGACGGTCCGCCTCGAGCGCGTCGAGCCTCACGGGCTCGGCGGCGTGCTGGCGGCCTGGGACGGCCGGACCGCGGACGAGCCCTACGTGGCGATCGCCGCCCACCGCCTCGCCACGGGAATGCTGGAGCTGCGCTCGAGCTACCGCTTCGAGGCGGGTGGAAAATCCAGCGACGGCGACCTTCGGCCAGTGCCGGTCGAGCTGCCCATCTATCTTCGCGTGCGGCGCACCGGCATGGTGTTCTTGACCGAGTACTCGAAGGACGGAAAACAGTTCGCGGAGCACCTGAAGCTCGATGGCGCGGGCACTGCGCTCGGCGAGTTCTTTTTCACGGCGGGCATGGTGCAGGCGTCAGAATCGAGAGAGGGCGCTTCGAGCGCGCTCTTCACCGATCCGAGCATCGCATCGCGGGAGACTTCGAGCCCTCCGATCTTGACGTCCGTGGCGCCGCCGACATCGCCGCTCGACGGCGGGGTGGAAGTCCTTCTGCGCGGCGAGCGGTTGGCTTCGGCGCAAAAAGTGACACTCGCGGGCGTTCCGGCCCGGATCCTGGAAGCCGGCGACGGCTCCGTGAAAGTCCTGGCGGGCGCTGCCGACGCACCGGTCAGCGGCGACGTGGTCCTCCAGACGCCGGACGGCTCCGCTCGTATCGAGCAGGGCTTCGTCTACATCGGCCGCGCGTACATCCGCGGCGATTACAACGAGGATGGCCGGCCCGACATCAGCGATGCGGTGGCAGGCCTCGACTACCTCTTCCAGGGGGGACGGGCTCCACTGTGCCTCGAAGTTGCCGACACCAATTCCGATCAGAAGCTCGACCTCTCCGATGAAGTCTATCTGCTCTCGCACCTTTTCCTCGGCGGCCCAGCGCCGCGGGACCCGTACCCGTCCCCCGGCGTCGGGAGCACGCCCGACCTGCCGTGCGGGATGCCGGAAGCCCCCGTCATCCGCCGCATCCTTCCCATCGCGTTCGGCGAAGGCGAGCTCGTGACGATCGAAGGCAAAGGCTTCGAATACCGCGATAAGGAGCGGAACATCGTGCAGATCGGAGGCAGTCTCGCCGAGGTCGTCGACGCGACGTCGGAGAAGCTCGTAGTCCGAGCGGGTGCGATCCTGCAGGCCGAGGCTGGCGTCTCCGTCCTCATCGACTTCGGCCAGTTCGTGCCGATTCTCCCGACCCACTGCCTCACGAAGGACTGCATCCTCTCCTTGACGGGTGTGATCAACGCACTACACCACATCCCCCTGCAGTTGATCCCGTCCGACGTCCACGTGCTGCCGCCTCCCAAGATCGATCCTGACCTGGGCGTGATGTCCGTCCACGTCGGCCGCGCCGACTGGGACCCGAAGAGCTCCTACGGCGTGCATGCAAGCCTACGCATCCCCGCGGTGAACGGCCTGTCGCGAGGGCCCCGCGTCGTCGACTTCGAGTACAGGAACTTCTACGAAGGAGTGACTTACGGCGACTGGCTCGCGGGCCTCGCCCAGCGAATGGATGAAGCCCTGGGCGGCGTGGAGTTCGACGTCGACGCCGACGAAAAGTCGGGGCAGGTTCTCCTCCGCAGCCGGAGGGGCCTGCAGCTTTTCCTCGAACCCAACGACCTCATCCAGAGCAGCATCGTCATCGTCATCCTCGGATGGCGCGGCAAGTGCGGGCCGAGCTCGCTCGACCCGATCGCCGACGCCCGCGCTTTCGGCTGGTGCAGGTTCGAGGAGCTCATTCAGCCGTGCGGCGGCTATCCGAAGTGGGAGTACTTCATTCCCAAGCAGGACGTATTCCAGATCTCGGACGATATTTTCCCGCTGCCCTTCCCCTGGGAGCTGACCACGGGCCAGAAGCGCGTCCTCTACAACCGCGCAGCGTACTGCCACGTCCGTTCGAAGAAGCTCTACAAGCGTTGCACCCTCGACGACCTCGTCTCCATGGGCCGGTCGGAAATCCCCAACTTCCCGCAGCCTGCGATCGTGATCAAGACCGGCTGGACCACGCACGACAGCATCGTCGCGCGCGGAGGGGATCCGGACAAGTATTACAAGTACACCGACGAGTTCGGCGACACGCACTACCTCGAGCTCTTCCACTTTACGACGAAGGATGTCGACCAGTGGTTCTGGGCAACGTTCTGGGTGCCGACGCCGAGCGACCCCGGCCTGCCGGCTTTCGACTGCGGGCCCGGTGGCGGCGCGGACAAGCCCGGCACCATTCCGGCTCCGTGGTCCAATTACTCGATGTGCGTCACCACGGACGAGGATTCGCCCTGCGGCAACCCCAACTTCGCGTTCGCAGAGTGCGACCCGACACCCGGCGACCGCGGCTGCGTGAGCTGCCACACCGGCGCATCCTACAGCGGTATGAAGCAGGACTTCCTCTTCTCGGTGAGCTCCGGGCCGCAGGGCACTTGCCCATGACGGCGCGCCGCTGACTTTTCTCCTTTCCTTTCTCTTTTCTTCTTCCACTGCTGCGGTCCCGATCGATGCTGGTTCTCGGCTCGATCGGGACCGCTCGTTGTTTCCATCGCCGCCCACGCGCCTCCCCATCGATAGTTGCGCCGCGCTCCCCAGTGGCTTACGCTTGCGAGCACATCGTAAGATCGGACGACCAGGTAGCCCCAAACTACTCTTCCCTGCGGCGGAGAGCTGCGCACCGCCCACAATTTCGGAACTGCTCCGTGTGCGGCCCGGCCATCTGGCGTCCTCCTACTGCCTCGACGAGCAGAGAAACTCTGGAGAGAAGTCTGCATGGGACGTCGGATTGGTTCGCGCCGGGCCACCCTAATTGCCGCCGTGGCAGCCCTGGCGGCGGCGATCACCGTTGGGGTCATCTGCTGGCGCAAATCGCCCCCCCGCCTGCCAGGACCCACGCCAGGGACGCAGCAGATGGCCGCTCGGCTGCGCGCCATCCTCAGCCAATCACAACGCAACGCCGCGCGGATCGACGAGAAAAACTTGTCGAACCCCTGGCAGGCTAATCACCCCGAGTCGATCCCCGCCCTGAAGGAAGCCATGGCTCAGGCGACGAGCCTCGGCGCTCACATGAAGTACGGTTTTCACCTGGTCCAGGAGCTGATCTGGTGCGGAAGAAACGCGGAGGCCATCACCACGCTCGACGACATCGAACTGCTCGCTCGTAAGACCGCGGACCAGGCACAGCCAGACACCGTGGAGCGAATCCACGAGACCGCCCAGAACATGCGGGCGATCTCGTACCTCCGCACGGCCGAGCTCGAGAACTGCGTGTGCGGCACGACGGCCGACTCGTGCATCTTTCCCATCCAAGGCGGTGGCGTCCACCGGAGGCCAGAGGGCTCGCGGAACGCCATTGCCGTGCTCGTCGAGCGGTTGAAAGAGAAGCCCAATGACCTCGGCGCGATATGGCTTCTCAATTTGGCCGTCCAGACTCTCGGAGAGACGCCTCCGGAGGTGCGGCCAGAATGGATCATCCCGAAGAGCGTGTTCGAGTCGGAACGCGACATCGGGCGGTTCCGCGACGTCGCCCGAGAAAGGGGCGTGGACAGGCTCGGGCTTGCTGGCGGCTGCTCGCTCGCCGATTTCGATGGAGACGATCTCCTCGACATCATCGTGTCCGGCTTCAGCCTCGACGAGCAGACCCGCTTCTACCACAACCTGGGCGGCGGCAAATTCGAGGATCGAACGATCGCCGCCGGACTTGAAGGGGAGACGGGCGGCCTCAACATCTCGCACGCCGACTACGACAACGACGGGCGCGTCGACTTACTCATTGTGCGTGGAGGCTGGCTCGGCGAGTCGGGAGCCGAGCAGTGTGACTCGCTCCTCCGCAATCTCGGCGGAACTTTCGACGACGTAACGGAAGCTGCCGGTCTGCTCACCTTCCAGCCCGGGCAGGTCGGCATTTGGGCCGATTTCGACAACGATGGGTGGCTCGACCTTTTCCTCGGCCACGAGGAGGTCCCCAACACGCAGCACCCTTCTCTCCTTTTCCACAACGAGCGGAACGGCAAGTTCCGGGAGTGCGCTCAGGCGTGCGGCTTGACGGGGCTCGGGTTCGTCAAGGGAGCGGCGTGGGGCGACTACGACAATGACGGCCTTCCGGACCTCTACGTCTCGATCATGGCGAGCCCGAACCGCCTCTACCACAACTAGGGCCGCGCCACCAGCGCCGCCGGTCAAAGCGAGGGCTTCGCCTGGAAATTCCGTGAAGTGGGGGCGGAAGCCGGCGTCGTCGAGCCACGGTTCAGCTTCTCGACCTGGTTTTTCGACTACGACAACGACGGCTGGCTCGATCTTTTCGTCGCAGGCTACAAGGTGGTCCCGGTCGCGGAGGTAGCAGCGCTCTACCTCGGCCGGCCGAGCGCTGGCGAGCTCCCCCGCCTCTACCATAACAACCGGAACGGGACCTTCACGGACGTCACGCGGGAAGCCAAGCTCGACCGCGTCCTCCTTCCCATGGGAACGAACTTCGGCGACATCGACAACGATGGCTTCCTGGACATGTACCTCGGGACGGGGAGCCCGGACCTCAGCGTGCTCATGCCGAACCGCATGTTCCGGAACGCGGAAGGCCGGGTCTTCGAGGACGTGACCACGTCCGGCGGTTTCGGCCACCTCCAAAAAGGGCACGGCGTCGCCATCGGAGACATCGACGGCGATGGGGATCAGGATGTCTACGCCGTCCTGGGAGGTTGGTACTCTACCGATGCGTTCCGGAACTCGCTGTTCGAAAACCCAGGGAACGGCAACCACTGGGTCACGATGCGGCTGCATGGGACGCGCACGAATCGGACCGGCATGGGCGCACGCATCAAGGTCTCGCACACGGACGGGACCACGCACAGAGATTCCTGCGCCGTGGTCGGACAGGGCAGCAGCTTCGGCAGCGCCAACCTCGCCCCGACGATCGGGCTGGGCGCTTCCACCCGCATCGAATCGATCGAGATCTTCTGGCCGGTCAGTGGCACGCGCCAGGTGCTGAAAGACGTCTCGGTCGACCGCACGATCGAAGTGACCGAAGAGTGAGCGGCCGGCGCGCTCGCGAAGCGGGCTACTCCGAGAGGCTGAGCTTCACCTCGGCAGCTTTCCCTTCCTGGAGCGTGATGCGCTCCTCGCGGGACGCGGCAGTGGCTGTGCGCGCGGAGATGACGTACCGGCCCGGAGCGAGATGGTCGAGCGTGAGGGTGCCGTCCGACCGCGTCGAAACCCCCGACTGCCCTCGGCGAAGCCCCACGAAGGCGATGTCGTCCATCACGTTCAAGCCAGACTCGTCCACGAGCTCCACCGTCGCGCCCTCGAGCGGACGCCCGCGTCGATCGGTCACGCGGATGGAGAGGGAAGTGCCCGCGTCGACCCGGAGCGTGGCCTGGACGCCTTCATCGGCCTCGACGAGAGTCCGTGAAGGCGCGTACTGCTCGTGCACGACCGTGGCTTGGTAGGCCGCAGGGCGGATTCCGCTGAAAGCAAGGTTGCCGTCTTTGTCCGAGGTCACGGGACGGGTCAATGCGACGAACGACCCGGCCTCGTCGCGAAGAATGACCGTCGCGCCGGCGACCGGGCGTCCTCCGGCGTCGAGGACGCGAGCGCTGAACGAGATGCCGCGCTCGAGAGCGATCTTAGCCTCCATCCCGACGCCCTGTGGGCCGACGCGCACCGATGGGGCGACGCCGTCCGCATACCCGGTGACGAAGGCTTTCAGGGTGTACGTGCCCGGCGCGAGGCCGCTGATGGCGAATCGGCCGCTGTCGTCAGTCCGGCCGGTCCCCTGCACGCCCTGGAACAGCCCCGAGACCGAGCGGAATGTGACGCTCTCGGCGAAAGCCAGCACTTCCACGCCGGGAACACCTTCCCCCGTGGCCGCGTCGAAAACGACGCCGAAGACTTCACCGCTGGGGATGTCGATGTCGTGCTGGTACGCGGTGACCCCAGCGGGAATCGTGACATTAAAGCGGACCTGGGCGTTCCGACCGCGCGCGGGCAGGCTGATGAAAATCAGGTACGCGCCCGCCGACGGAAGCTCGACGGAATAGCTGCCGCTCGCGTCGATATCGCCCGATCCGCCGCGAGGGCCCTGCGTCATGTTGAAGACGTCGATGCGTCCCGGCCCTGCAGGTGCACCGCCCGACGTGACGCGACCGTAGAGGCGGAGCGTCGCGCCTTGATCGACCTCCAGCTCGGTGACCTGTCCTTCGTAGACGGTGGCCTTCTTCTGTGCATTGAGGGCTCCGCGGCGTCCCCAGCCTCCGATCATGACGTTGTACTCACCCGGTGCGAGGCCCAGGATTTCGAAGCGTCCCTCGGCATCCGTTTTTGCCTGCTTCTGCACGCCCGTGCCGTCGTTCGGAGACTCGAGGAACGCGACGATTTCGAGGTTCGGAACCGGAGAGCCGTTCTTGATCACGGTGCCGCGGATCCCGCCGCCGGCCCCCAGCTCGACTTTGACCGGCGACGAGCGGCCGGAAGTCACCACGATTCCCGACGCGCCGCCCTGGGCGTAGTTCGCGTGCGACGCCACGATCGTGTAGGTTCCGTCGAGGACTCCTTCGAGCGTGAATGCGCCCTCCGCGTCCGTACGCGCACCGGGATTGCCGAACACCCTCCACGCACGCTGCGTCTCGGGAGCTTGGTTCACGAAGCTCACTTGCGCCCCTTCGATCGGATCTCCCGTGGCGCGGTCGGTGACCGTTCCCGCGATCTCGCCGCCTTTTTTCATCTCGACCACGACGCTGTCCACGACGTCGCCGGCTTTCACCGTGATAGGCTCCGTCTCGCCCGGAGCGAAGTTCTGCATCATCGCCTGGATGATCCAGGTCCCTTCCCCCACCGACACTTCGAATGCGCCGGTCGCGTCGTTGCGCTGCGAGTAGCGCCAATTGCCCCAGTCATTTTCCTCGGAGCCGCGCTTCTGGACGGCGACGACCTGGTAGTTCTTGTACGTCTCCTGGTCCGGCGCGTGGATGTTCCCCCGGATTTTCGCGGACCGCTGCAGCGTCACCTGGACTTCAGGACCTGGGGCTTTCACCTGCGCCGAGTTCTGCTCGAACCCTTGTTTCGATACGTTCACGCTCACCGACCCCTTGGGGACGCCCGTTGCCTGGAACTTGCCCTCGGCGTCGGTCCGGGTCTGGGCTGACTCGTTCGAAGAGATCTGGACGTCCGCACCCGCGACAGGCGCTCCATCCGAGTCGACGACTTTGCCGCGCAGAGTCTCCCCCGCACCCAGCACGAGGTCGATGCCGCTCGCCGTGCCGCCCTCCTCGACTTCGACGCCCGTCCGGCTGGCCGACATCCGGTCTTTCGCTTGAACTCTCACGGTGTAGGACCCGGCCGCGAGGGCTTTCAGGATGTAATTCCCCTCGCTGTCGCTCGCCGCAGCGCTCGGCCCCTGGTTGTTCTGGACGAAGGAGCGGTTTTCGGACTCTTCTTGCCGCTCGAGCTGCGCCTGGACGCTCGCGCCCGCGATGCCGGTGCTGCCCGATGCGTCCGTGATGCGACCGCGGATCGTCGCGCCCGGCGGGAGCGTGATCTCGATGCCCTCTACGGACCCTCGGCGCTCCACAACGATCCCTTTGGACGCTCCCGGCGCGTGGTCTTTCTGCGTGGCGCTCACCGTGTAAGCCTTGTGCGGTAGCAGCCCTTCGAGCTTGAAGCTTCCATCCGCCAGCGTGGCGACGCTGATCGCGAACACGTTGCCGAATCCCTGGTTCCATTCTTCCGGCGAGGTGACGTTGACGCTGGGCCGCACCGTCGCCCCGGCCACCGGGGTCCCCGTCGACTCGATCACCCGGCCGGAAATCGAGCCGCCGAGCTCGATCGGCACCGAGAACTCGCGCTCGCTCTTCGCGGAGATTTCGACCTGGCGGCCCGAGCCGGACAGGAAGCCCTTGGCCCGCGCGGAGAGGGAGTAAGTGCCCTCGCCGAGGCCTTTCACCTCGAATCGTCCGTCGGTTCCGGTCTTGCCGGTGCGTCGAACTCCCGGTCCCTGGACGGTATTTTTCCCCTGCGATTTCAAATCGAAGAAAACCTGGGCCTCGGCGACGGGCTCCTGCGTCTCCGAGTCCACGACGGCGCCCGTGGCGACGAAGCCTGCAGGGAGCCGCAGCACGATTCCCTCGACTTTCTCGGCTTGCGCAATCTCGCGCGGAGGCTCCGAGCGCGTCGCGTACTCCCGGTGGTTGACCGTGGCGACGAACGTGCCGGGTGTGATTTTCCGGATCACGAAGTTTCCCTGGTCGTCCGAGTCCGCGCTGAAGCTGTCACCGCGGACGCTTGCCAGCGTCACTTTGGCTTTCGCCACGGGGTCATTGCCGTCTCCGGCGACCACTTTCCCCGAGTAGATGGCTTCCGGCACGAGCGCGAACACGAGGTCATCGCCCCCGGAAGCGACGCCGCGCTTTTTCTCCGAGGTGTAGCCCTCCGCCTGCGCCGAGACTTCGAAGTCGCCGTCGCTCAAGATGTCGAACATGAATTTGCCGGCGTCGTCCGTGAGCGCGAACGGGTCGGGCTCGGTGAGGTTGGGGCCGGAGTCCACCTCGACGC
>Ga0111538_10004917_pt1 | contig 18388 bp, 11 predicted proteins | sample SoiMethybrSBSTD1_FD_79669 | JGI IMG/M metagenome (GOLD analysis project Ga0111538, IMG submission 79669) | Bulk soil microbial communities from a Populus tree surrounding site in Tennessee, USA - Soil MetaG P. TD hybrid SBSTD1 (version 2)... | ecosystem: Environmental > Terrestrial > Soil >...
ACGATTGTGAGCACCGATCGGATCTGCTTGATTTGCACGTCCGGCACGGCGAAGTAGTCGCGATCGAGCACGACGAGGTCGGCGAGCTTGCCGGTTTCGATCGTGCCGATCTTGTCTTCCATCTTCAGGAACCAGCTGTTGTTGCGTGTGAACAGGCGCAGCGCTTCTTGGCGTGTCAGCTGCTGTCCGGGGTTCACCATCGCGCCGAACGAGTTGATGCCGGTGACCGCGTAGTAGATGTGCAGCCATGGGTTGAGCGGCGCGATGTGCACGCCGTCGCCGTGGATGCCGACCTGCACGCCGTGATCGACGATCGTGCGGAAGGGCGGTCCGGTGACGACCTTCGGGTCATTCGACGTCACCCATCGAAACGCCGCCATCTCGACGCCGCACCCGAGCGCCTTGAGGCGCGTCAGCAGATCGGCGTTCACCTCCGGCACGTGATGAACGACCCACCGCAGCTTGGTAATGTCGAACTCTTTGTTGACCGCTTCGTACGCCTCGACGACCTGTGTGAGGGCGGCGAGGTTCTGCACGCTGTTTTCGTTGTGCCAGCCGGCCTGGGCGACGAGTCGCTGCGCGTCGCGCCAGACGGCGCCGCTTCCGAGCGGCGCGGCCCACTCGCCGATCGAGCCGGTCATCAGCATGTCGTCGCCGAAATACTGGAACTGATTGCGCAGCCGCTCCTTGAGCTCGGGCAAGGCCGGGTCGGCCTGGTTGTGCAGGAAGTTCATCTGCAGCCGATTGATCGCCTTGCCCTCGCGGTGCAGCGCCATCCAGGCGTCGTACATTCGATAGTGATCGAGGTTGGAGAGAATCTGATCGGGGTGCAGCGGACCAGGCGTGGGGAAGAGCACCTGATCCAGGTGCGTGGTGAGGCCGACGCTCGCTGAGTAGGTCATCGCGTCGAGCGTGCTCCGGCGTTTGTCGTCGAACGTCTGCATGCGGCGCAGCAGGAACAACGCGCTCGCCGACGGGCCACCGCCGGCAAAGTTGGCCGGCGCAATCACGCCGGTGTCACTGACGGCGATCTTCTTGATCGCCGGATGCGCCGGCGCACTCGCATCGGCGGCGTCGAAGAACTTCTTGCCGAGACTGTTGGTGACCGCCGGACCCGTGAATCGTTCGTACAGCAGCACCGGACGATCGGGTACCGCCTCGTCCAACTCCTTCAACGTCGGATGTCGATGCTCGGCCCATTGGTTCGGATGCCAGCCGCCCATCGACGTGATCCACTGGCCTTCAGGGACATTCTTTCGTCGTGCGGCGAGCGCCTGCTGGACGTCGCGGATGGACGTCGTGTTCTCGAGGATGGTGTGATAGCCCGGCCGGTTCGCGAGGCTGACCACGTGGATGTGCGGCTCGATGAGCCCCGGTACCACTGTGCGCCCGCGGAGGTCGACGACGCGCGTGTTCGGCGTCCGCGGTGGGGTGGAGGTGCCAACGCTGGTAATGCGACCATTCCGAATCGCGACCGCACTCGCTACGGAGTTGCGTGCGTCGAACGTGTGGATTCGCCCGTTCACCAGGTTGATGTCCTGCTGCGCGAGTGCACCCGGTGTGGCGGCAGCTTGGGGCTTGCCCTGAGCGGAGTCGAAGGGCGCTTGTGCCTCGATCGCGACATCGCCCGACGTCGACGCGATCCCGATCCCAGCGCCAGCAGCCGTCCCGATGAACTGCCGACGGCTCACGCCATCCGAAGACGTTCTGTTCTTGTTCAACACATCCTCCACTGCGGCAGTAATCGTAGACCAGAACGCCGGACGTCATTGACGGGAGAGTCGCGCTGAGGGAGTTCACGTGTGTCGGCTGGCAGTCGCGGTCGCTGCGGCCGGGAACGCGGCCTCCGCTCCCACCCTGTCGCCGCCGCGTCGACTAGTTGCTAACTCGCGGCGACATCCGTTGCGTGGCTCAAAACACCTGGAGTAACTCGTTGCATCGAGAACGCGCTGGCGGAAGTCGACGCGATGAATCGCTCCGTCCGCGTTCCGGCTCCCATGTATTGGTTGTCGCCCTGAGGTCGGCCTTGCTCACGCGACTGCCAACCAACACACGTGAACTCTCACTGACGCGACAGCACCGACGCTCTGGCTGACACCTCAAGCCACTGATTCCTACAGCCTTGCCCAGCGCCGATTCCTGATTCCTGTTTCCTGATTCCTGTAATGTCGCCCGTTTCCGGCGAGGTGGAACTCAATCGAGCAGATCTGCTTTTTCCGGCTCCGGCAGCCGGAAGCTGGCGAGGAAGCCGATGATGCAGGCGGCGGTGCCGACGAGCGCGGCGGCGATCGCGAGCTTGAGCGGCACTGACGCGCCAGGCATGCTCGCCACCAGCGACGTCGTCAGCAGCGCGCCGAACGTGCCGATCATCCGGCCGCCGACGTTCGCGGCGAAGCTCTCGCCGGTCCCGCGCAGATACGTCGGATACACGCGAGGCAGATAGTTGCCCCAGAAACTCATCTGCGCGATCGTCAGGAAGCCGACGATGAAGATGCCCCACCGCGCCATCTCTACGCCGCCCGACCCCACCAGCAGGAAAACGACCGGCAGCACGGCGAGACAGGGAATCTGGAACACGTGCAGCAGCTTCCGCCGGCTGATGATCTTCGCCGCCAGGTAGGCGAGTGCAATGCGGCCGGCGAGCCCGCCCATCTCCTGAAAGAACTGCACGCCGCTGATCGTCTGTTCCTGCTGAGTGCGTGGCAGGCTCTGCACGTCTGCGAGTCCCGGCACGACGCGTGGCATCTGCTGAATCGCGCCGAATGCGGTTCCATAGACGGCCGCCATCATGATCGTTGTCACGATAGTCGTCCGCGCGAATCGTGGCGCGAACAGCTCGCGGAAGCTGGGCCGCTTCAGCGTGCCGGCCTGCTTGCGCTCGCGCCAGATCGGCGATTCGGGCAGGAACGGACGGATGATCATCAGCGGGATGGCAGGGATGAGGCCCGACATCAACGTGTAGCGCCACGCTTCATGTCCACCCTGAATCGCCGGCAGTGAGTGACCGTTGGTGACGAACCAGTAGTAGGCACCCGTCGCCATCACACCGCCAAACGAGCCGAACGCCTGCGTGTAGCCGATCACGCGCTCGCGCTGCTCGGGCTTGTCGAAGAGCTCGGCCAGCCACGCGACAGCCGCTACGAACTCGACGCAGACGCCGATGAAGGTCGTGCACCGCCAGAACAGCAGCCAGCCGACCGAGGTCGAGAAGCTGGCGGCGAGCGCGGAGAATCCGTACAGCAGGATGCTCCACACCAGCACGCGTCGGCGGCCGAAGAGATCCGTGAGGTATCCACCGAGCAGACCGAAGATGCCGCCGGCCACTGCCGGGAGGTACTGCATGTAGCCAACCCATTCGTTGACGACGAGGGTGTTCGGCTGCGCACCGAGCAGCTCGGACAGGGCCGGACGCACGATCAGCGGCAGCATCAGCAGCTCGTAGCTGTCGAACGCAAAGCCGAGCGCCGCGATGCCGCAGATCAGCCATTGCAGTGGCGTGAGGCCCGCCGACTTGGCTACGGTTCCCGTGGTGGACATCAATTCCTTTCTACGACAGCGCCCGAATCAACGTTGCTGGCGGGCCGCTCCGGCCCACGGCCTCGCAGACTATACTTCGAAGCGTATGCAGGGTTCCCAGTCAGTGGCCGCCGTCGATGCGGCGCGGGTTCAGCACGCGCGCGAGGCGCTCGATGCCTGGGTGCGCGAGGTCGTCAACTTTCATTTCGATCCCGCCACCGGTTCTCCGTTCTGGCTCGAGCGTGCCAGGTCGTTCGGCTTCGATCCACGCGAGAAGGTCAAGGGCTTCGACGATCTTCACTTCTTTGGCGGTTTCGAGGACGAGTGGCTTCGCGGTGGTCCCGTGCAGCGGTGGATCCCGAAAGCGCTCGTCGGAAAGCCGGTCTATGTGTTCGAGACCGGCGGGACGACCGGGACTCCGAAGACGCGCGTCAACATCGACGACTTTCACATCGACTACGAGATCTTCAGCACGACCTTCCCCGACGAGCACTTTCCACGCGGCGGCAACTGGCTGATGCTCGGGCCGTCGGGGCCGCGCCGCCTTCGTCTGGCCGTCGAACACCTCTGCCAGCATCGCGGCGGAATCTGTTTCTGTGTCGACCTCGACCCGCGCTGGGTGATCAAGTTGATCAAGAAAGGGTGGATGGAACACCTCGAGGCGTACAAGAACCATGTCATCGATCAGGCGGTGACGGTTCTCAAGGCGGGTCACGACATCAAGTGCATGTTCACGACACCGAAGCTGCTCGAGGCGCTCGCGCTCCGGCTGGAGTCGATGGGGACCTCGATCGGCAAGGTGGGCATCAAGGGCATCTTCTCGGGCGGCACCGAGTTCACGCCACAGTGGAACCGCTTCGCGCAGGAAGAGCTGCTCGACGGTGCCTACATGACGCCGACCTACGGGAATACGTTGATGGGGCTCGCGCCGAGCGCGCCGTCGGGCCCGTTCAACGACTACAAGATCTCCTACTACGCGCCGCAGCCGCGCGCCGTCGTCGAGGTTGTCGATTTCGACGATCCGAATCGCCTCGTCGAGTACGGACAGACCGGACGCGTGAAGCTGACGACGCTGACGAAAGAGTTCTTCATGCCGGGCTTCCTCGAGCGCGACGAAGGTGAGCGCGAGCCGCCGTACGAGAAGTACCCGTGGGATGGAGTAAGCGGCGTTCGGCCGTATCGGGGGTTTGCGGCGTCGACGACGGTGGGCGTTTACTGAATTTTTGATTGGTGATTGGTGATTAGTGATTAGTGATTCGTTGTTGATTGGCGATTATTGATTAGCGATTTATTGTTGGATTCAGGGATGGGGCGCGGCGCGCACCTGAAATCACTAATTCAATCATCAATAAATCACCGATCGCCGGATCACCAATCACCAACGAATCACTACTCACTAATCGGAAATCACAAATTGACGATTTGACATGCACTTACCAGTCTTACGTTGGGGCGAGCCGTATACGAGCATGGAAGTGGACGAGGTCGTCCACTTCTCGACCGGTGAGCCGATCGCGAAGGTGAGCCGGGCCAATGGCGGGCTCATTCAGCGCGACGCGCGGAAGGCGCAGCGCGCACGCGATCTGCTGCGTGAGATCCCGATCGACGATCTGATTGCGCGCGTGGGGCGGGCCGGCGAGCTGTACATGAACGGCACGTTGCCGATGGGCGACGGCACGCAGACGGCCGACGAGTTCGCGCATGCGCAGTCGGCCTCGACCGGGCTGCCCGAGCGGATGTGCCGCGCGAACATGAAGAAGAACGCGTTCGTGCTGGGCGAGATGCGCAGCATCCTCGAGTCGCTCACGCGCGGGCTGTCGTTCGACATCCTCTCGGACGGGCGCGGCGAGGAGCGCGGTGTTCCCGTCAGCTATCAGGCGATGAGCCCGGTGCTCGGGCTGGTGCTGCCGTCGAACTCGCCCGGCGTCCACACGCTGTGGCTGCCGATCGTGCCGATGCAGATCGGTCTGGTGCTCAAGCCCGGACCGCAGGAGCCATGGACGCCGTATCGCATGGCCTCAGCGTTCTTCGAGGCCGGGATTCCGCGCGGCGCCATCTCCATTTATCCCGGCGGCGGCGACGTCGGTGCCGCGGTACTCGACGCCTGCGCCAAGAGCCTGGTGTTTGGCGGCACGCCGACGGTCGATCGCTATCGCGGCAATCCGAGGGTGCAGGCCCACGGCCCGGGTTTCTCGAAGATCCTGCTCGGTGACGATCAGGTCGATCGATGGGAACAGTATCTCGACATGATGGTCGACAGCGTGTTCCTCAACAGCGGCCGCAGTTGTATCAACACGTCGGGGATCTGGGCCAGTCGTCATACGAGAGCGATCGCACAGGCGCTGGCCGAACGTCTGGCGGCGGTGCGTCCTCTGCCGCCGGAACATCCCGATGCAGCCCTGGCGGCGTTCACCGTGCCGGGCGCCGCTGAAGCGATCTCGAATGCGATCGACGCCGACATGAAAGCATCCGGCGTGACCGACGTGACGGCGGGACTCCGCGGCGACTCGCGGCTCGTGAAGCAGGGCAAGGCAGACTATCTGCTGCCCACCGTCGTGCACGCCAGCTCGCCCGAGGCCGCGATCGTGACCAAGGAGTACATGTTCCCGTTCGTGAGTGTCGTCGAGTGTCCCGAGGCAAAGATGATCGAGGCGATCGGGCCGACACTGGTGTGCTCGGCGGTCACCTGCAACGAGTCGTTCCGTCGGCGGCTGCTCGACGCTGTGCACATCGACCGGCTCAACCTCGGACCGGTGCCGACGACGCAACTCAATTGGCGGCAGCCGCACGAGGGAAACATCGTCGAGTTCCTGTTCCGCGCCCGCGCCTTCCAAACCGCCGCGCTGACCGCTTCGTAATGGGGTCGGAGGTCATTTCTTGAGGACACTCCGCCGCGTCGCATGAAGATCCTGTCGATCACCGCCGGGGCGGCGGGGATGTACTGCGGCAGCTGCTTTCGCGACAACGCGCTGGCGGCGGAGCTGGTCGCGCAGGGGCACGACGTCACGCTGATCCCCGTCTATACGCCGACGCGTACCGACGAGGAGAACGTCAGCCAGCCGCGGGTGTTGTTCGGCGGCATCAGCGTCTACCTGCAGCAGTACTCCTCGCTGTTCCGCCACCTGCCGCGCGCCCTCGATCGGTTATGGGACTCGCCACGAGTGATCAACGCGTTCGCCGGCCGGGGTGTCTCGCCGGACGCGCGACTGCTCGGCGACCTGACGATCTCGATGCTCGAGGGTGAGCGCGGCGTGCTGCGCAAGGAGTTCGACAAGCTGATCGAGTGGACGCGGGACGAGCCTCGACCCGACGTCATCAATCTGCCGAACTCGCTGTTGATCTCGATGGCGGCGCCGCTTCGCGCAGCGTTCGGACGGCCGGTGTGCTGCACGCTCCAGGGCGAGGAGCTGTTCATCGACGGGCTCGCGGCGCCCTACCGGGAGCGCGCGCTCGCGATGATTCGAGCACAGGTGGCCGCGGTCGATCGCTTCATCGCGGTCAGCGACTATTGTGCGCAGTTCATGCGCGGCTACCTGCACATCCCGGACGATCGCATCGACGTCGTGCCGCTCGGCATCAAGATGGACGGTTATTCGCGTCGCGAGCGGCCCGTGAGCTCACGCGCCTCGTCGTCCGACCCGTTCAGGGTCGGCTACTTCGCCAGGATCGCGCCCGAAAAAGGTCTACACGTGCTGGCCGAGGCGTACGTCCGCTTCCGTGCGCGCATCGGCGGCGCGCCCGGCGTGCTCGAGGTCGCCGGATACATGGCGCCGAACTACGCCAGATACCTCGACGAGGCGCGCGCGACCCTCGAGCGCGCGGGGCTCGGTGGCGAGTTCAGGTATCGAGGTGCGATCGATCGCGCCGGGAAGCTCGAGTTCCTGCGTCAACTGGATGTGCTGTCCGTGCCGGCGACCTACGACGAACCGAAGGGGATGTTCCTGCTCGAAGCGATGGCGGCAGGTACGCCGGTCGTCGAGCCGCGACGGGGCGCGTTCATCGAGGTGATCGAGAAGACGCGCGGCGGTCTTCTCGTGGCTCCCGACGATCCTGGCGCGCTGGCCGACGGACTGCACGCGTTGTGGTCCGACCCGTCACACACCGCGCGCCTCGCGGCCGCCGCATTCGATGGTGTGCGCGCGCATTACACGGTGGCGCAGTCCGCGAGCCGGCTGGTCGATGTCTACGGATCGTTGCGTTCGAAGGCGGCGTGATTCGGTGGAACGTTCTTCCCGAATCGGGCCCGGCCGCTCCGCTGGCACCCCACCGCGCAAGCGTGCGCGGCGGGGACCCCGCATTGTCGCGGCCGGCAGATCGCGGTCGAGGCTCGTTGTAAGCGGTACTCCTCCAGTTGATACGGTCCTCTAGTCGTGCTCACCGTCAGTCATGTGCACAAGGAGTATCCGGCCCCGCACGGTCCGCTGACCGTGTTGTCCGATGTGACGTTCTCGCTCACGCCGGGAGAGGCGGCGGCGATCACGGGACCATCGGGCAGCGGCAAGAGCTCGCTGCTCTACATGCTCGGTGCGCTCGAACCGCCGACGAGCGGCGAGATCACGCTCGGCGGCCGCAACCCATTCACGCTGCCCGCGAGCGCGCTCGCGGACTTCCGCAACGCGGAGATCGGCTTCGTCTTTCAGGATCACTGTCTGCTGCCGCAGTGCACCGTGCTCGAAAACGTGCTGGTGCCGACGCTGGTCGCCAAGCAGGGTGACGGCGCAAGCGAGCTCGCGCGCACGCTGCTCGATCAGGTCGGGCTGTCGGGCCGGCTCGATCACCGGCCGGCGGAGCTGTCGGGCGGGGAGAAACAACGCGTCGCGATTGCGCGCGCGCTGATTCGACGGCCGAAGTTGGTCTTGTGCGACGAGCCGACCGGCAATCTCGATCAGAAGTCGGCTGTCAAGGTCGCCTCGCTGCTGCTCGATCTTCATCGTCGCCAACAGAACATCCTCATCGTGGTCACGCACAGCGAACGCCTCGCCGCTGAGTTCCCGGTTCGTTTCGAAATCGACAATGGCAGCGTGCGGAGGATGTAATGCCGCACGCTGGTTCCTGATTCCTTCTGCGTTAGAATGAATCTGCCTCGCAGGAGGCCGCCCGTCCGCGGGAAGGGACTATCCCACCTGTGCGTTCCAATTAGTCGCAACATGACTCTCTTCATGCCCGTGGGCGGACGCCGGGCGAACGAGGAGGAGTCGTGTCTCGCACACTGCCGTTTCGTCCCAATCTCGAACATCTGAAGAAGCAGGCCAAGGCGCTGCTGCGCGATCTGCAGGCAGGGCGACCTGACGCTCAACTCGCCGATGCGCAGCATCAGCTCGCGCGGGAGTACGGGTTCGCCAGTTGGCCCGCCCTTCATGCGCACGTCGAGGCCATCGCACGCGACTCGGCTGTGCACCCGTTAGCCGGCACGTGGAGCTGGCGCGCAGAGCCGTCGACGGAACAAAACGAGCCGTTCCGTCAGGTCACCCTTCGCGTCGACGTCAGCGTCGATGTCGTCACGATTCGTGACGTCATGATCGATGCGTCGGGACAGGAGCTGCGTAATGAAAACGTGCTTCACGTCGATGGCGAGGAGCACGCTCAGCCGCACGGCTACGGTGTCAGTGCACGTTGGGTTGGCACGCATGCACTCGAAGCCGTGGGCACGAAGGATGGGCGTGTCGAAGGCCGGGTGACATATCAGGTGGCGCCAGACGGCCGCACGCTGACGGTGTCGGCGAACGAGCGGACGGTTCAGCTCACGCGCGTGGCACGGCGGGTCTGAAGACCCGCCTCTACGTCGATCGACGGGAACGTCGTAGAGGCGGGTCTTTTAGACCCGCCGTTGGTAGACTCTCTCCTATGTTCGCCTGGCTCATGCGTCTGATCTGGTGGCTGCTGTCGTTCTTCCGGCGACGGAAGCTGGTCGACAGCTCGGCGCCGGGTCTGGCACCAGGAGGCGGTTATCAGCGGCCGCGTGACCCGCATCCGCGGGATCCCCTGACCGGTGTCCGTCAGCCGGTCGCGCGCCGGCCTGGGGGCAACAGCGCCGCTGTCGCAGTCGAGGAGCCGGAGGAGGACGAGTCGTTGACACTCGTCGGGGCTGCTCGATGAACGCAGCCGGTGTCGATGTCGCGCCTCGCGTACGCGAGCGCGTCTACTACGGGTGGGTGGTGCTGGGCGTGGCGTGCGCCGCCATGATCGGCACGCTGCCCGGACGGACCCAGGGGCTCGGTCTCATCACCGAGCCCCTGCTTCGCGACTTGAACATCGGACGCGTCGCCTACGCGCAGATGAACCTCGTCGCGACGTTGATCGGCGGTCTGTTCTGTCTGGGCATCGGCCGCCTGATCGATCGTCTCGGCAGCCGCGTCGTCTTGACGACCACCGCGCTTGCACTCGGTCTCACGGTGCTGGCGATGAGTCAGGCGACCAGTGCCCCAGCCATGCTCGCGAGCATCACCCTCACGCGAGGGTTCGGGCAGAGCGCATTGTCCGTAATCAGTCTCGCGATGGTGGGGAAGTGGTTTCGGCGTCGGCTGACGCGCGCCATGGCCGTCTACTCGGTCGTCATGAGCATCGGCTTCATGATGGCGTTTCCGGTGGTTGGCTCGCTGGTGCAGAGCATCGGATGGCGGATGGCGTGGGCCATCATCGGGCTCGGCCTTGTCTTCGGCCTCGCGCCGCTGGCGTGGGTGCTCGATCGGTCGGCACCGGAAGCGATCGGAGCCGAAGTCGATGGCGGGGAGGGCGGCCCCGACGATGAGAACGACGACACACGAGCGAACACGACATTTGGAAATGCGCTGCGCACCGCAGCATTCTGGGTGTTTGCACTCGCGGCGTCGATGTATGGCCTGGTCGCGTCGGGCATCGGCCTGCTCAACGAATCGATCCTCGTCGAACGCGGCTTCACCGCGGATGTCTACTATCGCGCGCTGGCCGTGACGGCGATCACGGGTCTGGCCGGGAACTTCGTCGCCGGCGCGCTCGCCGGGCGTGTGTCGCTGCGGATGATCCTGATGGCGGCTCTCCTCGTTCTCGGCGCCGGTCTGATCGGACTTGCACACGTCTCGACCGAGGCACAGGTCATGGCTCAAGCCGTGACGATGGGCGTGGGTGGCGGGTTCGTGATGGTCGTGTTCTTCAGTTTCTGGGGACGTGCGTACGGACGCCTTGACCTCGGTCGCATTCAGGGCGCCGCGCAAGTCATGACGGTGCTCGCATCGGCGGTGGGGCCGCTGTTTCTTGCGACGTGGGCGGAGCGCACGGGCTCGTACGCTGCCGCGTTTTATCTACTCGCGGCGATGGTCGCGGTACTCGCTGTCGCCGCCGCGGTAGTGACGGTACCGCCAGGTGCACGAACCGCGTGAGTCATCACATCACGCCGGATGCGTTGCTCGCAAGAATCGCCAGGGGCACACCGCCGGCCATTCTCGACGTCCGCACCGGACGTGAGTTCGCGAACGGTCACGTCCCTGGCGCCACACATGTGCCGTTCTGGCAGGTGTCGAAACGGCTCGCCGCGATTCCCGCCTCGAAACACGACGAACTGATCGTGTACTGCGGGCATGGACCTCGTGCGCTGATCGCCGGACGCAGCCTGCGTAAGCACGGTTTCACGCGAGTCGTATACCTCGAAGGACATTTCTCGAAATGGCGCAGCGGAGGTTTCCGTGAGGAGCACGCATAGACGCGGTGGGCTCGCCGCGGGGTTGAGCGTGCTTGCGGTGTACGTCGCGGCCGCGCAGCAACCGCCCACGGCTCAGGCCAAACTCGCGCGAATCGAGCGGGTGGAGGCCTGGGTTGCTGCTGTTAATCGGCACGAGCTCGGGGAACTGGACGAACCGGCGCTCACCGTCAACGAGTGGGGCCTGGAGGAGCTGCGATTCCTCTGGTACGACGTGACCTCCTTGACCAGCCTCGTCCGCGAGCCGGATGTGCTGATCTTCTTCGCCCCGCAAGAACGTCCCGTCGGAGTGCAGCAGCCGAATGCTGTACAGCAGTCAGTCGCGTCATCGCGGCGGTACCCACAACTGACGTACACCGCGAAAGAGCTGGGGCGACTGCGCGTCATGGCGGAAAAGCTGGGTGGTCGAACCGACGGCCGGGAGAATGCGCTGCTCCGGCGGGGCGCAGTGCTGCATGCGGATCTCGCGATGCTTGCGCCACCGTCGCCGGTACGATCGTCGGGCAGAAGCGCTGGTCTGGATCGTTACATCATTCGGATGGATGACGGACGTCAGGTGGGAGCGGAGACCGGAGTCAGCCATTTTGAGATGGGCCGGCGACTCCTGGACCGTATTGGCACGCGTGACCTGGCGACCGGCAAGGTGGTCGGGCCCGAAGGCGATGACGTCGCTCGCGTGTGGTATCTCGCTGTCGAAACGTTCATGCAGTTGCGCGGCGACCTCGATCCTCGCAATTGCCAGCGCGCGCTCGAGCTCTTTCCCAAGGACGCGGAGACGCTGTTCTTCTGCGGCGCGCTGCACGAAGTCATGTCCGGCGATCGCCGGCAGGCGGCTCTTCGAAGCGCGAACATTCCGAGGGGCGTGACCATGCTCGCCGGTTCGCGCGCCGACGAGCTGTCAATGGCCGAACGCCTCTTTCGCCGCGCCTTGGAAGCGAAGCCCGATTACGACGAAGCGCGGATTCGCTACGCGAGGGTCCTGGGCCGACGAGGTCGTCACGCAGAAGCGGTCGCCGAGCTGCAGAAGGTCACATCGACGAACGAGCCGCTGCTCGAGTACTACACGGCGCTGTTTCTTGCGGGCGAGTTGGAGGCGGTCGGTAAAGAGGACCAGGCGCGGGAGGCGTACTGGCGCGCGGTCAAGCTGTTTCCGCTCGCGCAATCACCTCGGATCGCGCTCAGCCGGCTCGGCGGTACGCCTGCTGACCGGCAAGCCGCACGGAGCGCCGTCCTCGCACTGGCATCCGATCTCAACGTGGACGAGGATCGCGCTGATCCGTGGTGGACCTACGAATATGACCAGGGACGTCATCGGGTCCCGCTGCTCGCGCGTTTGTACGATGCGGTGCGCGACGAGAGGCCGAGATGAATCCCGCCCGTCGTCTCGCCGTCGCGCTCGCCGTGGCGGTATCTACCGCCTGCGTCGCCGAAGCCGTTGGCGGAGGCGGAAATCAGCAGGCGACGTTTTCGGCACGGCGCGAGTCCGTTCGCGTTGACGTGCTCGCGACCGACAGTGGGCAGATCCTGCGGGGACTCCAGGCGGCTGACTTCGAAGTTCGCGACAACGGCGTGCTGCAGAACGTCGATCTGGTCAGCTTTCAGCAGATTCCACTCAACGTCATTCTGGCGCTCGATACGAGCGGCAGCGTCATCGGCGATCGACTCGACGATCTGCGGCGCGCGTGCGCTGCGCTGCTCGGCCGCTTGAAGGTCGAGGACAAAGTGGCGCTCCTGACGTTCAGTCATGTCGTCTCGGTGCGCCAGCGCCTGACGAGCGAGATTGCCCTGGTGCGCGGCGCGTTGGAGGACGCGCCTCCCGCGGGCGACACCGCACTCGTCGATGGGACATACACGGCGATGCTGCTCGAGCAGCCGGACGGCGCGCGCAATCTGCTGATCGTCTTCAGCGACGGACTCGATACCGCGAGCTGGCTCGCGCCGGAACGCGTGCTCGAATCGGCGCGACGAGCCGACGTCGTGGTGTATGCCGCGGCTTCGAGAGAAGCCGAGGAGTCGCCCTTCCTCGAGGACGTTACCAAGCTCACTGGAGGCGGCCTGGTGAAGTTGCAGTCGTCGAAAGATCTCTCCGCGACGTTCCTGCGGATTCTCGATGAATTCCGCAACCGCTACCTCTTGAGCTATTCGCCGAGCGGCGTTCCGACGAGCGGCTGGCACAAGCTTGACGTCCGGTTGAAGGGCCGCCGCGGCACGCTGAAGGCGCGCGCGGGCTATCAGGCGGGGGGCTGATCGGACGTGCTTCGACTTGCGTTCCAAGGCGTGACGTTTTACTGGCGTAGCCATGTTGCCATCGTCATCGGTGTCGCCACGGCCGTCGCCGTGCTCGCCGGCGCGCTGCTCGTCGGTGATTCCGTTCGTGGCAGCCTGCGGGATCTCGTGCTGGGCCGTCTCGGAAAGACCGACGTCATCGTCGCCTCGTCCACGTTCTTTCGCGAACAACTCGCAGAGGACGTGCGATCGCAGCCGGAGTCTGGGCGGCAGCTGTCGGCGATTGCGCCGCTCGTCGTGGCGCAGGCGTTTGTGAGCGGACAGGAAAGCGGGCGCACCGCTGGCGACGTGCGTGTGTACGGCGTCGACGACCGGTTCTGGCGTTTCCACGCCGTCGGCGATGTTCGTGGTCCGGCGGATCGAGAGGGGTTCGTCAGCCCCGCGTTGGCTGAACGTCTGGGCGTGAAAGATGACGACGCGATTCTGGTCAGGGTGCAGCGGCCGACCGACGTGCCGCTCGAAACGCTGCACGGTCGTCGAGAGAATCTCGGGCGGACGATGCGGCTGACCGTGCGCCGCGTGCTTCCGCGCGCGTCGCTCGGCGAGTTCGCACTCGAGGCGCGGCAGGGCGACGTTCACGCCGTGTTCGTTCCGCTCGCGCGGATGCAGCAGGATCTCGACGTCGAAGGGCGCGTCAACGCGCTGCTCGTGGCGACGGCAAGCGGCGGCTCGACATCAGCGGTGGAGCAGATGGTGCGGCGCGCCAGTCAGCTCGAGGACGTCGGCCTGTCGGTCAAGGCGCTCGACGCGCAAGGCGCGCTTACCGTGGGCTCGAGTGCGGGCGTTCTGGACGATGCCCATGCCGCGATCGTGACGAAGGCGGTCGCCGAGGCCGGCGGCACCGGTCAGCCGCTGTTCACCTACCTCGCCAACACGATGCGCGTCGGCAATCGCGAGGTGCCGTACTCGCTGGTGACGGCGGTTGAGAAATGGGGTCGGGAGTCATTTTACGAATTTCGAAAAATGACTCCCGACCCCATTTCTCTCACCGACTGGGCGGCCACCGATCTCCAGGCGCGTGTCGGTGATGCGCTGACGATGGACTACTACGCCTGGGAAGAGCCCGGCCAACTCGTCACGCGCAGTGCCACGTTCCAGGTTGCCGCGATCGTTCCGCTGGCAGCTGGCGATCGCGACATGGCTCCGACGTTCCCAGGTATCAGCGACGCGCCGACGCTTGATGACTGGGATCCGCCATTCCCGGTCGACCTCAAGCGAATCCGGAAGATCGACGAGGAATTCTGGGAGAAGCATCGAACGACGCCGAAAGCGTTCGTGCCGCTCGAGGTCGGACAGCGCTTGTGGCGCACGCGATACGGTGGAATGACGTCGATTCGCGTCACGCCGACGTCAGCGCCGCCGCTCGAGCGCGATCGCGCCGATCTCGCGGCTCGTCTGCGCGCCGCGGCCGATCCGCTGGCGCTGGGCCTGACCGTGCGCGGCGTTCGTGATGAAAGCCTGAACGCATCGCAGGGGGCAACCGACTTCGGCGAATACTTCGTCTATTTCAGCTTCTTCCTGGTGATCTCGGCGCTCGTGCTGGCGGCGCTGTTCTTCAAGCTCGGCATCGAGCAGCGAGTGCGTGAGGTCGGTTTGCTGCGCGCGGTCGGGTTCGGCCCACGCGACGTGCGGCGATTGTTTCTGGTCGAAGGCGTCGCGCTCGCGTTGGTCGGCAGCGTGCTCGGCGTGCTCGGCGCGATCGGCTATGCCGCCGCGGTGATGTACGGCCTTCGCACCTGGTGGGTCGGCGCTGTCGGAACGACGGGCCTGGTCCTGCATGTGAGCGCTGTCTCGCTCGCAGGTGGCGCCGTTGGTGGCGTTGTGAGCGCGGCTGTCTGCATCTGGTGGACGCTGCGCTCGCTGACACGTGTGTCCGAGCGCAGCCTGCTCGCCGGTCAGCTCGATCCGGCGCCCGATCCACAGCGGCTGACGCGCGGACGAGGCCGTCTGCTCGTGTCGGCTGTCGTGCTCGCACTTCTCGGCGTGGGCCTGTTGAGCGCGAGCGCCGCGGGTTGGGCCGATGCCGCTGGGGCATTCTTTGGTGCCGGAACGGCGCTGCTCGTCGCTGCGTTGTGTGTTTACGCCTTCGTCCTGCGACGTCGTTTTCGCAGCGCGCTCGACGGCCGAGGATGGCAGCCGGTGTCGCGCCTCGGATGGCGCAGCGCCGGCTATCGGCCCGGGCGAAGCGTGCTGTCGATGGCGGTGATCGCGTCGGCGACGTTCATTCTCATATCGGTCGACGCGTTCCGCCGCGGTGACACGCTGCGTGACGTCGGTCCGCAGTCCGGTGTGGGCGGGTACGCCCTGCTCGTCGAAACGGTGCTGCCAATCGTGCAGGATCCGAACTCGGCAAGCGGACGAGACGCGCTGAGTCTGTTCGACCTGGGCGATTCGGTCACGTTCGAGCCGTTTCGCTTGCTGCCTGGAGACGATGCGAGTTGTTTGAATCTGTATCAACCCAAGAACCCGAGGATTCTGGCGCCGACCGATGCCTTCCTGGCAAAGGGGCGGTTCGCGTTTCAGTCGTCGCTGGCCTCATCCGACGCCGAGCGTGCCAATCCGTGGCTCCTGCTCGCGCGACGCGATCCCGAAGGAGCCGTTCCGGTCATCGCCGACGCGAATTCGATGACCTACGTGCTGCACAAAAAACTCGGCGACGAGATCACGATCAGGCGAGGCGATCGCGACATCAGACTCCGTCTCGTGGCCGCGCTGCGCGACAGCATCTTCCAGGGCGAGCTGCTGATGTCACAGGCGAACTTCGTCGAGTTGTTCCCGGCGCAGGAAGGTTATCGGGTGCTCCTGGTCGACGCCCCGCACGAGCGATCGGCGGACGTCGGCGCGCGGCTCGAGGATGCGCTCGCGGATCTCGGCGCCGACGCCACGAGCACCACGGAGCGGCTGTCGCAGTTCCATCAGGTCGAGAACACCTATCTTTCGACATTCCAGACGCTCGGCGGTCTCGGGCTCCTGCTCGGCACGATCGGTCTGGCCGCCGTGCTCGTCCGCAACGTACTGGAACGGCGGCGCGAGCTGGCGCTGCTCGGTGCGGTGGGGTATCGCCGCCAGCATGTGATGGTGATGGTGCTCGCCGAGAATGCCGTGCTCGTCGGCGGCGGGCTGCTGGCCGGCGCCATCTGCGCCGGCATCGCGATCATGCCGGCGGTCGCCGAACGCGGCGGGCGGCTGCCGCTGACGAGCGGGGGTGCCCTCCTGCTCTTCGCCGTGTTCGTGACCGGTTTGTTATCCTCGCTCGTCGCGATGAAAGCGGCGACGTCGACGCCGCTCGTCACGGCCCTTCATTCCGATTAGTGGAATCTATGAAGCACTTATTCGTGATTGCTGCACTTGTCTTGCTGGCTGTTGGCCAACCGGCCGCTGAGCACTGGCCGCAATGGCGCGGGCCGTTGCTGAACGGCATCAGCGCCGAGAAGAACCTGCCCGTCAAGTGGTCGGCCACGGACAACGTCGCCTGGAAGTTGGCGATGCCTGCCTGGTCCGGCTCAACGCCGATCATCTGGGGCGACCATCTCTTCCTCAATGTGAGCGATGGCAAGGAGATGTCGTTGTGGGCCATCGATCGCGCCAACGGGGCGGTGCGGTGGAAACGGCCGCTCGGTGGCGGGGACCGCCGCATGATGAAGCAGAACATGTCATCGCCCTCGCCGGTCACTGACGGCAAGCTCGTATGGGTGATGACGGGCGCCGGCGTCCTGAAGTCGTTCGACTTCGCCGGCAAGGAGCTGTGGACGCGCGACATCCAGCGCGACTACGGCCGATTCGGGTTGCAGTGGGGCTACGCGTCTTCGCCGCTCCTGTTCGAGGACGCGCTCTACGTGCAGGTCTTGCACGGGATGCACACGGACGATCCCTCGTACCTGTTGCGGATCGACAAGACGAGCGGCAAGACGGTCTGGCGGACAGAGCGTCCAACCCGCGCGCGATTCGAGTCGCCGGACGCGTACACGACGCCTGCGCTGCTGCGCTACGGCACGACCACCGAGATCGTCGTCACCGGTGGCGACGTCGTCACCGGGCACGAGCCCGCCTCGGGCAAGGAGCTCTGGCGCGCGGACGGATTGAACCCGCGAAACGACGGCAGCTACCGCATTGTCGCGTCGCCGATCGTGCACGGCGATCTGATCTTTGCGCCGTCGCGAGAGCGGCCGCTGCTCGCGCTCAAGCCCGGTGGCCGTGGCGACGTCACGAGCTCACACGTGCTCTGGTCGTTCAACAACGGACCCGACGTGCCGACGCCGGTCACCGACGGCACCTATCTCTACTCGATCAACGATCGCGGCATCATGTTCGCGCTCGAGGCCAAGACAGGGAAAACCGTCTACGGTCCGCAGCGGCTTCGGAGTGCGACCTACAGCGGCTCGGCCGTGCTGGCCGATGGCAAGATCTACATCACCGATGAGGACGGCGTGACGAGCGTGATCCAGAGCGGACCGAAGTTCTCACTGCTCGCCGAAAACGATTTAGGCGACTACACGCTCAGCTCCCCAGCGATCTCCGAGGGCCAGATCTTCGTACGAACGGCCTCCGCTCTTTACGCCATCGGCCAACGCAGGAAATAGGGCGGTCGCTTCGCGACCGTGGGGCCGGCCGCTCCGCGGCCGGTAGGGCCGCTTCTACGAAGCGGTAGGGCAGTGTAGGCCGGGCCTGTTCTTGAGGCCCGGCGAGAAGACGTTGCGAATCGCCCGTTCGTTTGTCGAAGAATCTTATGTTGAAGAAGATCCGCAGAGTCATTCTCGTCCTGCTCGCGACGCTCGTTGGCGGTGGAGCACTCCTGCATTTCTTCTTCGGCATGCAGATCGTGCTCGATGGCGGCGGCGCACCACACGTTCGGTTCGTCGAATCAGCGTCCGAGCAGGCGGCCCGCATCGAGCAGCATCGAGCCTCCCAGCGCGC
>Ga0111538_10004919_pt1 | contig 18385 bp, 17 predicted proteins | sample SoiMethybrSBSTD1_FD_79669 | JGI IMG/M metagenome (GOLD analysis project Ga0111538, IMG submission 79669) | Bulk soil microbial communities from a Populus tree surrounding site in Tennessee, USA - Soil MetaG P. TD hybrid SBSTD1 (version 2)... | ecosystem: Environmental > Terrestrial > Soil >...
GAGGAGCGTTCGTCTCCCGCCCGCGGGCGCCGCATCCGGCTCCATCATCAGACGCCTCATGATGACGCCCCTCGATCGAGCCGGACGTAATGTGACTACTATCCTATAGGAATAAAGTCAAGAGGCAGGGATGGATGGCCCGCGGAACCCACAAATCCCTCGGCTTTTCGTATAAGATAGTATCTTTACTATTTTAGCGGCCGGCGCATAATGGTGCGGTCTAACAGGGCCGACACATGCCGCGGACCGCACTTCGGCAACCGGTGAGAATGAGTGGCGAGCTGACTGCCCGCATCATGTTTGCGGGGCGCTCCTCATCGCTGTCGGCGCAGATCGTTGCCTGGGTCCGCGACGCGCTCTTCGCCAAAAAGCTCAAGCCCGGCGACTTCCTCGGCACCGAAAAAGACCTTGCCGCCCGTTTCGACGCAAGCCGCATCGTGGCGCGCGATGCCCTGCGCACTCTCGAGGCGCTTGGCATCGTCGAGATCCGCATGGGCAAAGGCGGCGGCGCGCGCATCGCCCAGGGCAATCCGCGCCTGTTCGCGGAAGCGCTCGCCGTGCAACTCGATCTCACCGGCGTTTCCGCCTCCGAGATCATGGATGCGCAGCGCGCCATCGAGACGCTCGGCGCCGAGCTCGCCGCCGAGAATGCGACCGCCGCCGACATCGCCAAATTGCGCGCTTTGCTGCGTCAGGCCGAAGAGTCGATCGGCGACCTCGATGCCTTCACCCGGCTGTCGCGCGACTTTCACCTCGCGGTCGCGGAGGCTTCGCACAATCGCGTGCTCGTGGTGCAACTTATCTCGCTCGAACACGTGTCCTGGCCGCGCCGCAACGTCACCGCCACGCCAAAGCTCGCGCGCCACATTCTCGAAATCCACACCAAGCTCACCGACCTCATCGAGCTGCGCGACGCCGCCGGTGCACGCGCGCTGATGGACGACCACGTGAAGATGATCCGCGCCCGGCGCGTTGCCGAGCGCGACCGCGGTCACGAGACAACCTGCTGCTAGAATCACCGGAGGACGACATGCCGAAATTCATAATCGAACCGCATTTCCGCCTGCAGGAATGGGTGGCGGAGGAAAAGGACTATTTCCGCAAGGAAGGCCTCGACTACGAATTCCGCGAGCTGATGCGCGCCACCGATGGCAAGATCCACGACAAAGGTGACAAGGTCGGCGCTTACCAGTCGTTTGAGGAAGGCCGCAAATCAAACGTCAGCTGCGCCTGCCACTGGACGGTGAATGTCGCGGCATCCAATGGCCACGGCAAAATGTACAGCGACGTCTACTCGGTCGCGCCGGCCGGCATTTTTGTCGCGGCCGATTCCAAGATGAAGACACCGGCCGATCTCGCCGGCGTCCCGGTTTCGGTCGGCTACCAGTCCGGGAGCCATTATTCGACGGTGCAAGCGCTGGAGCAGTACCTCAAGCCGGAACAGATAAACCTCGTCTATTCCGACGGCATGTTGTTCGCGCGCATGGAGAAACTGTTCGATGGCAAAGCACCGGCCGTGCACCTCTTCGGCGGGCCTTATTACTTCGCCGAGCAGCTTGGCTTCCGGAAGGTGATCGACTGCACCTTCATGATCGGCACCATGATCCATGGCGATCCTGATCCGGAAGACCTGCGCAAGTTCTTCCGCGCCCTGCGCAAGGCGCAGCGCGACATCGACCTGCGGCCCGAGCTCTATACCCATTATTACAAGAAGGAATTCCCCGACCGCTTCCACGACAAGATGGATACCCGGCGCTGGGGACCCGGCGAGCGGCTGGTGTTCGAGCCCTATACCAAGGAAGTCTACGAGGAGTCGTTCGAGTGGATCGCGTCCCACGGCATCTTCCCCGAGGGAAAGATGGGCAGCAGCCAATACGAGCGCGCGACTTTGTCGCTGGGCTGACAGCCAATGTTTGTACGCTAATAGTCAGGCTTCCAACCAATAGCGCCGCCAACCCAGGTTCGCGGCGCTTTTCTTTGCCGGGAAGGTCAGGCATTCTAGCGGTAACAATACGAAGCAGTGGTTAGGGGAGGATACAATGAAACGCTCGCTATTTGCCGGCGCCGCCTTGCTTGCGGCGGTCATACTGCCGGCTGCAGTCAATGCTCAGGAAACGATCAAGATCGGTGTCATTACTGCCTTTTCAGGCCAGTTCGCCGATACCTCGGCGCAGATCGACAACGGCATCAAGCTCTATATGAAGCAGCACGGCGACAAGGTCGCCGGCAAGAAAATCGAGATCATCCGCAAGGATACCGGCGGCCCGAATCCCGACGTCTCAAAACGTCTCGCACAGGAACTCGTCGTCCGCGACAAGGCCGACATTCTGGCTGGCTTCGCGCTGACGCCGGAAGCACTCGGCGCCGCGAGCGTTGCCGACGAAGCCAAAAAGTTCATGGTCGTCATGAACGCGGCAACGGCGGTCATTACTGAAAAATCCCCCTACATCGTCCGCGTGTCGCTGACCTTGCCGATGATCGGTGAAACGCTTGGCACCTGGGCCGTAAAAAAAGGCGGGGTGAAGAAAGCCTACACCATGGTCACCGACTACGGCCCCGGTCTTGACGCCGAGGCCGCCTTCCAGCGCGCATTCAAGGCGGCCGGAGGCGAGATCGTCGGATCGGTGCGCATGCCGATCGCCAACCCGGACTTCTCGGCCTTCGTCCAGCGCGCCAAGGACCTCAATCCGGAATCGATCTTCGTGTTTATCCCGGGCGGCGCGCAGCCGGCGGCGCTTGGCAAGGCGTTCGCCGAACGCGGCATGGATCCAAAGAAGATCAAGCTCCTGAGCACCGGCGAGCCGGTCGATGAAACGGCCATCAAGAGCCTCGGCGACCTCGCGCTTGGACGCCTGAGCGCATGGCACTACGACTACAATCACAAGTCCAAGATGAACGCGGACTTCGTGAAGGCCTTCAACGCCGAGTACAAGCGCAACCCCGACTTCTTCGCGGTCGGCGGCTATGACGGCATGCATCTCATTTACGAGGCGCTCAAGAAGACCGGCGGCAAGACCGACGGCGCTGCTTTGGTCGCAGCCGCCAAGGGAATGAAGTGGGAGAGCCCGCGCGGACCGATCTCGATCGATCCGGCGACCCGAGACATCGTGCAGAATGTCTACATCCGCCGGGTCGAGAAGGTCGGCAAGGACATCGTCAATGTCGAGTTCGAGACCATCCCGAACGTGAAGGACCCGACGCACAAATAAGCCGGCGCCCTGACGCGTTTTCGAGAGTTCAAGATGGGGCGATCGCGTTCGGTCGCCCCATCGACTTGTTCGGGGCGGCGAAATCGTTCCGTGCAGGCGGAAATCCGCAGAAACTAGGTTATAAGATTCGGCGCTGAGTCCCGCTTCTGCGGGGAACAGACAACGCAAGGCAACCCGCGCTCAACATGCTGCCTCCGGTCTTCGGCGTCCTGTTCGATGGAATTGCCTACGGCATGTTGCTGTTCGTGCTGTCGGTCGGCCTGTCGGTGACGCTCGGGCTGATGAACTTCGTCAACCTCGCCCATTGCGCGTTTGCGATGCTGGGCGGTTACGTGTCGATCACCCTGGTCAACGACTTTCACTGGCCGTTCCTGGCCACTTTGCCTTTGGCATTCCTTGCCGCCGCGATCGTCAGCGTCGTCCTCGAGCGCACGCTCTACCGACGGCTTTACCGGTCGAGCGACCTGGATCAGGTGCTGCTGACGATCGGCCTCGCCTTCATTTCGGTGTCCATCGCCGCCTACATTTTCGGGACCACGCAGCAGCCGGTCGAGACGCCGGCCCTTCTGCGCGGCGGGGTCGATTTTCTGGGCCTCGGGCTTGGCAAATACCGGCTGTTCCTGGTCGGCACGGCGCTCGTGGTGACGGTTCTTCTCGTCGCCGGTCTCGAATACACGCGCTTCGGCGCGCAGGTGCGTGCGGCGGTGGACAATCAGCGCATGGCGCGCGGCCTTGGCATCGATGTCGACCGTACGTTCGCCGCGACCTTTGCGCTCGGCTCCGGCCTCGCCGGCCTCGGCGGCGCTCTGGCCATCGAGATCGTCGGCCTCGATCCGAACTTCGCCTTCACTTATCTCGTCTATGTGCTGATCATCGTTTCGGTGGGCGGGCTCGGTTCGATCGCCGGTTCGTTCGCCGCGGCGATATTGATCGGGGTCAGCGACGTCGCGGGCAAATACTACGCGCCGGAGCTCGGCGCCTTCCTGATCTATCTGGTCATGGTGGTGGTGCTGATGTGGCGTCCCGCCGGCCTGTTCGGGAGGCGCTGAAGATGCGGCGCACGTGCACAATCTCGTCATGCCCGGCTTTATGCCGGGCATCCACGTCTTCCTTTATGAAGCAAGACGTGGATGGCCGGAACAAGTCCGGCCATGACATCGGAATTTTGCCCGGACTGAACGCATGACTACAGCGGCCACCAGTCTCACCCCCCAAGGCTATCTGCAGGCGCAGAGCCGCTGGCATCCCCTCGAAATCGCGTTCTGGCTGGCGACGCTTCTGCCCTTCGTGCTGTTTCCCGACTACCTGTCACTGGCAAGCCAGATCGCCATCACGGCTCTGTTCGCGCTCTCGCTCGACATTATTCTCGGCTACGCGGGCATTGTTTCGCTCGGCCACGCGGCGTTTTTCGGCATCGGCGCCTATTCGGCGGGCCTGCTCTCGAAGTTCGGCTGGGGCGAACCGTTGAGCGGCGTCATATTCGCCGCGGCGGTTGCCGGCACTGTGGGCCTTGCCATCAGTTTCGTCATTGCGCGCTTCCGCCATTTCACCCTGATCATGATCACGCTTGGCCTCGGTCTGCTGGCTTTCGAAGCGGCAAACCGCGCGCACTGGCTCACCGGCGGCAGCGACGGCCTGCAGGGCGTATCGATGTGGCCGGTGCTCGGACTGTTCAAGTTCGATCTCTACGGATACACCGCCTACACCTATTCGCTCGCCGTCCTCTTCCTGGTTTTCCTGTGCGCGCGGCGTCTGATCAATTCGCCGTTAGGCCTTGCGCTTCGCGGCATTCGCGAAAATTGGGTGCGCATGCCCGCGATCGGGGCAGACAGCCAGGCCCATATCCGCAAGGCCTATACGATTGCCGCGGCCATGGCCGGCCTTGCCGGTGCGGTGCTGGCGCAGACCACCGAGAGCGTTTCCCTTGAATCGATCAGCTTCCAGCGCTCCGCCGACGTGCTGGTGATGCTGGTGCTCGGCGGCGCCGGCCGCCTCTATGGCGGGCTGATCGGCGCCATCATCTTCATGGTCGCGCGCGACCAGTTCTCCGGCATCGCGCCGCAGTACTGGTACTTCTGGATCGGCGTGCTGCTGGTGACGGTCGTCATGTTGCTTCCGAACGGCATCCTCGGTGGACTGTCGCATTTCTACGCGCGGTGGAGGGGCAAATGAGCCCACCCGCACAATCGAAAGGCGCGATCGCGTTGGGCACGCGCGGATTGTCCAAGGCATTCGGCTCGCTGCCGGTCGCGCGCGATATCGCGATCAATCTTCCGGTCGGCGCACGTTATGCCCTCATCGGGCCGAACGGCGCCGGCAAGACCACATTGATCAACCTGATGACCGGCATGCTGTCGCCCAATGCCGGGCAGATTTTCCTCGCCGGCGACGACATCACCGCGCTCGGACCGCAGGAGCGGGTGCGGCGCGGCCTTGCGCGCACGTTCCAGATCAACACCTTGTTTGCCGGTCTCAATGCACTCGAGGCGGTCACGCTTGCAGTCGCCGAGCGCCGCGGGGTGGCCGGGCAATTCTGGCGGGGCGTCGGCGCGCACGGCGAGACGATCGACGAAGCCTACGAAATCCTGCGCAAGCTGAAGCTGGGCGACTCCTGCTATCAGGTCACGCGCGAGTTGCCATACGGACGTCAGCGCCTGCTCGAGATCGCGCTGGCACTCGCCACCCGGCCAAAGGTTCTGCTGCTTGACGAGCCCGCCGCCGGCGTGCCGCCGGAAGAAAGCGGCGAAGTGTTCGAGGCCGTTGCAGGGCTGTCCGACGACCTGACTCTTTTATTCATCGAGCACGACATGCATGTCGTGTTCCGCTTCGCCAGCCACATCATCGTGCTGGTGGGCGGCGCCATCTTCACCGAGGGCACGCCGGCTGAAATCTCGGCCGACGCGAGTGTCCGCGAAGTCTATCTGGGCAAGCGCAGGCATGGCTGAATCGCTTCTCAAGCTCGACAACGTGACCGCGGGCTACGGCGATGCCGTGGTGCTGCATGGCATTTCGCTCGGTCTGCCGGAACACGGCAGCCTCGCCGTGCTCGGGCGCAATGGCGTCGGCAAGTCCACGCTGCTCCTGACGATCATGGGCTATACGCAACTGCGCGGCGGCAGCATCGGTTGGCGCGGGCAGAACATTTCGCGCGTCTCGCCCAATCGCCGCGCGACCAACGGCATCGGCTGGGTGGCGCAGGAGCGCGAGATCTTTCCCTCGCTCTCGGTTGATGAAAATCTCACCGTCGCGTCGCGGCCGGGGCCGTGGAATCTCGACGCGGTCTTCAAGATGTTTCCCCGGCTCGCCGAGCGCCGCAGCAACATGGGCAACCAGCTTTCCGGCGGCGAGCAGCAGATGCTGGCAATCGCACGCGCTTTGATGACCAACCCCGCGCTGATGCTGCTGGATGAGCCATTCGAGGGATTGGCGCCGGTGCTCGTCGACGAACTCACCGCCGCGATGAAACTGATGCTGTCGGACCGGAAGATTGCCATCATCCTGGTTGAGCAGCACACCGATATCGCGCTGGAATTGACCGCCGAGGCGATCGTGCTGGAGCGCGGCGAGGTGGCGCACCGCGCGCCCTCGGCGCAATTGCTGAAGGACACCGCGACACTCGAGCGGCTGGTCGGGTTGCGCGTGGCCGCGACGGCGTGAGAAAGTGGCCGTCACCCTGAGGTGGCCGCGCGCAAGCGCGGCCCTCGAAGGGTGTGGCCGTCATCCTTCGAGGCTCGCTTTCGCTCGCACCTCAGGATGACGGATCGCCGACCAGACAGAGTGGAGTTTCCGCATGGCCAACCCAATGATCCCCCGCGAGCGTTCCGAATATTCCGCGATCGTGGATCGCCCGCCACTCAAGCTGCCGGGCAATGCGCGCATCGTGTTCTGGACCATCGTCAACTACGAGGTCTGGGACATCGGCAAGCCGATGGCGCGGCAATTGCTCCCGGCGCCGACCGGCGTGCCGCTGATGCCCGACGTCGTGCACTGGGGATTCCACGAATACGGCATGCGGGTCGGCTGCTGGCGCTTCTTCGAGCTGTTCAGGAAGCTCGGCATCAAGCCGACCCTCGCGGCCAACGCCCGCATCTGCGAGGACTATCCGCGCGTCGCGAAAGAGGCGCGTGACGCCGGTTGGGAATTCATGGGCCACGCCTATGAGCAGGGGCCAATTCACAAGGAGACCGACCAGGCCGGCATGATCAACCGCACCATGGACATCATGGAGAAGTTCTGCGGCAAGCGGCCCGTCGGCTGGCTCGGGCCCGGCCTCACCCAGACGCTGGAGACACCCGACCTGCTTGCCGCCTCGGGCGTGAAATATATCGGCGACTGGGTCTATGATGACGAGCCGACGGTGATCAAAACCACCAAGGGCCCGCTGGTCACCCTGCCCTACACCATCGAATGCAACGACATTCCGGTGATGCTCATCCAGCATCACGATAGCGATTATCTGCTCAAGCTCGTGATGGACCAGTTCGACCGTCTCTACGCCGAGAGCGCCAAGCGCGCGAAGTTCTGCACGCTGGCGATCCACCCCTACATCAGCGGCCAACCGCACCGGATCAAATATCTCGAGCAGATCTACGACTACGTGAACCGGCACGAAGGCGTGCTGCACTGGAACGGCGAGCAGATCCTCGACTGGTACCGCGGCGTTGCCAAGATCGAGGCCGCCGCATAGCGTGGGCCGCCCCAAAAGAACAAGAACGGCGGCCAGATTGGAGGAACGGTCATGACCGGCAAGACGATGACGCGCGCCTTTGCGGCGGCGGCGATGCTGAGCGGGGCGCTCATGGCAGCGGCGCAGGCGCAGGAGATCCGCCTCGCCCGGCAATTTTCCATGGGCTACCTGCAGCTCAACGTGATGGAGCATCAACAGCTCATCGAGAAACACGCCAAGGCGCTCGGCCTCAACGATGTGAAGGTGTCGTGGTTCACCTTCAACGGGCCTACCGCCGTCAACGAAGCATTGATCTCCGGCAATATTGACGTCGGCTCCGGCGGCGTGCCGGGCCTGCTCGTGCTGTGGTCGCGCACCAAAGGCACGCCGCAGGAAGTGCGCGGCATTTCCGCGCTGAGCTCGCAGCCCTTCCTGCTCAACAGCCGCGATCCCGCCATCAAGACCATCAAGGATTTCAAGGACAGCGACCGCATCGCGGTGCCGGCGGTGAAGTCGTCGGTGCAGGCGATCACGCTGCAGATGGCGGCAGCCAAGGCTTACGGCACGAAGGAGTTCAATAAGCTCGATCCGCTCACCGTGTCGATGACGCCGCCGGATGCGACGGTCGCGCTGCTCAAGGGTGGCGCGCAGATTTCAGCCGCCTTCAGCGTGCCGCCGTTCCAGTATCAGCAACTCGAGGACCCTGCGGTACACACCGTGCTCAATTCCTTCGACGTGATGGGCGGCTCGCACACTTTTACCGCAGTCTGGGCGCCGGCCAAATTCCGTGAAAGCAACCCGGCGCTCTACAAGGCTCTGGTGGCGGCGCTCAAGGAAGCAACCGACATCGTCAACAAGGACAAGAAGGCGGCGGCGGCTTTGTGGATCGAGGATTCGAAATCGAAGCTCTCGCCCGACATGGTCGGCAAGATCGTCACCGGACCGCAGGTGCGCTGGACCATGACGCCGGAGAACACCATAAAATATGCCGACTTCATGGCGGAGGTCGGCACGCTCAAGGCGAAGCCGGAGTCATGGAAGGATTACTTCTTCCCGGAGATTCACGACGAGAAAGGCAGCTAAGACGGTGGGCGCGGCGCGTCTCCGACGCGCTTTTGCCCACCCTACGGACTCGCCACGACCCTGTGCGTCTGCTCGCCGAGACATTCGATCGAGGCCGTCACGACATCGCCGGGCTTGAGATAGACCGGCGGTTTCTGGCCCAGGCCCACGCCGGCCGGCGTGCCGGTAAGAATCACGTCGCCCGACTGCAGGCTCATGAAGCGGCTGATGTAGGACACGAGCTCGGCGACCGAAAAAATCATGTCGCGGGTCGAGCCGCTCTGCCTGGTTTCGCCGTTGACCGTCAGCCGCATCGACAGTTTCTGCGGGTCGGCAATCTCGTCGCGCGTCGCAACGAATGGGCCGAGCGGCGCAAAGGTGTCCGCGCTCTTGCCCTTGAAGCCCTGCCCACCGCGGTTGAACTGAAAGTCGCGCTCGGAGAAGTCGATACCGACGCAATAGCCGAGCACGTGGTCGAGCGCCTCGCGCTCCGCGATATAGACGCCCGGCTTGCCGATGACGACTCCCAGCTCGACTTCCCAATCCACATTCCTGGCCTCGCGCGGCATGACGAGATCGTCGACCGGCCCGCACAGCGCGCTGGTCGCTTTCAGGAACAGTGTCGGCTCTTTCGGCAGCGGCAGGCCGGTTTCCTCGGCATGGTCGCGATAGTTCAGGCCGACGCCGATGATCTTGCCGATGCCGCGCAGCGGCGGGCCGAGCACCGCGCCCCTCGCTATCTTGGTGAGGGCCTTTGCCGGCACGGCCGCAATAGCCGCGATGTCGTTCAGTGTCGGCGCGCGGGGATTGAGCGCCTCGAAGCTGCCAGACAGGTCGAAGATTTCACCATCCAGAATGAGGCCGGGCTTCTCGCCGGATGCGGAACGGTAACGGACGAGCTTCATGCCCTGTACAATATCCGGGGTAGCTGCAAAACTACCAGTCAGTATCCGTGAAGTGAGGACGTCGCGTATGAATTTCCCGAAGCCCAGCGTCGGCATGCTGCCGAACGACCGTCTCGACTATTCCGCCATCATAAAGCGCAAGCCGCTGAAGCTCCCGAAGGGGGCGCGCATGGTGGTATGGACGATTACCAATGTCGAGGAATGGGACCCAACGCAGACCATGCCGCGCACGGTGATTACGCCGCCTGCCGGCGGCGCACCAATGCCCGACATCCCCAACTGGTGCTGGCATGAATACGGCAACCGCGTCGGCTTCTGGCGCCTCTTGCAGGTCTACGATGACTTCAAGATTCCAGGCGTGATGAACATCAACGGCGTTGCCATCCAGGCCTATCCCGACATCATCAAGGCGTGCCTCGACCGCAAATGGGAGTTCGTCGGCCACGGCTTCACGCAGCGCAATATGCAGAAGGTCGAGAACGAGCGCGCCGACATCCGTAAAAGTGCCGAAGTGATCGAGCAGGCGACCGGCCAACGGCCGCGCGGCTGGCTCGGACCTGGCCTCACCGAAACCTGGGAAACGCCCGATATCCTTGCCGAGGAAGGTTACGACTATGTCGCCGACTGGGTGCTCGACGACCAACCGGTGTGGATGAAGACGCGCGGCAAGCCGATCCTCAACATTCCCTACACGCAGGAATGCAACGACGTCGCGATGATGCTGATCCAGCATCACAAGGCGAGCGAGTTCTACGAGCGCGCCATGGATCAGTTCGAGCAGATCTACAAGGACGCCAAAGGCTCGGCGCGCGTGATGGCGATCTCGGTGCACCCCTACATCATGGGTGCGCCGCACCGCGCAAGATATTTCCGCAAGATCTTCGAGAAGATCCGCAGGAAGCGCGACGTCCTGTTCTGGACCGGCTCGCAGATCGCGGACTGGTACATGAAGGTCGGACCGAAGCCGGCCGCGTAGCGTAACTGGGGGACGGGGAGTTTTGACCATGCATCCACGCGAACGACTGCCCTATTCACCGATCGAGGGGCGCGCGCCCCTCAATTTGCCGAAAGGCGTGCGGCTGGTGGTCTGGCCGGTGCTGGCACTCGAGGAATGGGACATGGGCCGCCCGATGGCGCGCATGGTGATCTCACCGCCGCAGGGCCAGCCGATGCTTCCCGACCACCCGAACTGGAGCTGGCACGAATACGGCATGCGTGTCGGCTTCTGGCGGCTGCGCAAGGTGATGCAGAAGCTCAATATCAATCCGACGGTCACGCTCAATGCACGCGTGTGCGAGACCTATCCGTCGGTGGTGAAGGCCTGCATCGACAGCGGCTGGGAGCTCAATGCCCACAGCTACGACCAGGTGCCGATGCACAAGCTCGACGACGAGCGGGCGGTGATCGACAAGTCGATGGACATTATCGAGAAATTCTCCGGCAAGCGGCCGCGCGGCTGGTTCGGCCCCGGCCTGACGCAGACCTTCGACACGCTCGACTACCTGTCGGAAGCCGGCGTCGAATATATCGGCGACTGGGTGCTCGACGACGAGCCCGTGACAATCGAAACCCGCCACAAGCCGGTCGTGGCGCTGCCCTACAATTTCGAGATCCATGACATTGTCATGATGGCGCTGCAGAACCATCCGTCCGACGAATGGCACGGGCGGGCGCTCGATCACTTCGACGTCCTCTACGCGGAGTCGGCCGAGCGTCCGAAATTCATGGCCATCGCGTGCCATCCGTATCTTTCGGGCGTGCCGCACCGCATCAGCCATGTCGAGCGCACCTTCGCGGAGATTCTGTCACATGACGGCGTGGTGGCCTGGGATGGCAGCAAGATCCTGGATTGGTACCTGACCGAGGGAAGAATGCGGGACGCCGCGTAAATGCCGCCACAGGCCTATCGCAGTTGCTTTGTCCCCCATGATCTTGCGGCGCCGCTCAAGGGAGCGGCGTCGGGGCCGCTCGCTGGATTGAGCGCGGTGGTCAAGGACATGTACGACATCGCCGGCGAGCGCACCGGCTGCGGCAGCCCGGAATGGCTTGCCACTCATCCGCCCGCCGCGCGGAATTGCCCGCCGGTGCAGAAGATCCTCGATGCCGGCGCGACCATCATCGGCAAGACCGTCTGCGACGAATATTTCTACAGCGTCAGCGGCGCCAACGCGCACTACGGCACGCCGGTGAATATACGCGCGCCGGGAAGGCTACCGGGTGGCTCGTCGGCGGGCTCGGCCGCGGCCTGCGGCGCCGGCCTGTGCGACTTTGCGCTTGGCAGCGATACCGGCGGCTCGGTGCGCGTGCCTGCATCATTCAATGGAATTTATGGCCTGCGCCCGACGCATGAGCGCATTGAGCACAGCGGCGTCGCCGACATGGCGCCGAGTTTCGACGTTCCCGGCTGGTTCGCCGCCACGCCCGGCGTCTTTCGCAAGGTCGGAGCGGTGCTGCTCGACAACCGCGGTGTCGCCGCGCAAATCAATCGCGTGGTCGTGCTCGAGGATGCGTTCGCGCAAGCGGAAGAGCCGGTCGCCGACCTGCTTCGCACGCTGCTCGAGTTCATGAGCGACGACCTGCCCGGGATGGCACACAGCCGGATCGCGCCGGACGGATTCGACCCCTGGCGTGAGGCGTTCCGGATCGTGCAGGCCTACGAGACCTGGCAGACGTTCGGGGCGTTTGTCACCAAGCACAGACCGAATATCGGTCCCGGGGTTAAGGAGCGAATGCAATTCGCCTCCACCGTCACCAGCGCGCAGGCCGACGCGTCCCGCGAGGTCGTCAACAAGGCGCGCGATCATATCCGGCAAATCGTCGTGCCGGGCACGGTCCTGGCGCTGCCAACGGCGCCCAGCATCGCGCCGAAGATCGAAATCTCCGGTGCAGAACTCGAGGAATTCCGCACGCGCGTCATGCGCCTCACCTGCACGTCGGGCATTTCGGGCCTGCCGCAGATGAACATCCCGGGTGGGACGATCAACGGCTGCCCCATAGGGCTTTCTTTCATCGGCTGGGCCGGCGGCGACGAGGCTCTGCTCGATCTTGCCTGTAAATTGTCGCGCCACTGCGGCATGGCGGCATAAGGCACGGCCTCCGCTCATCCCCGCGCAAGCGGGGATCCAGATTTCGTCCGGCCTTTACTGCTCCGGGATTCCCGCGGGAATGAGCGGAAAACACGAAACGGCCCTTGGTTTCATTGGTGCGCTGGACTATCCGTTAGATCATGACCGCTCAGTTTCTCGACAGTAAAACCATCGCCGAGCTGACCGCCCGGATGTACCTCGACACCGGCGCGGTGCGCTTTATGACCGACAAGCCGTTCATTTTCACAAGCGGCTGGGCCAGCCCGGTCTACAACGACTCGCGCTGGCTGATGTCATTCCCCGACGTGCGCTCGGCGCTGATGGATTTCGCGGTTCACACCATCGAGCGCGACATCGGCCGCGACAAGATCAACGCAGTGGCAGGCGGCGAGACCGCCGGTATTCCGTTTGCGGCATGGGTGGCCGATCGCATGCATCTGCCGATGCAGTATGTGCGCAAGAAGCCAAAAGGGTTCGGACGCGGCTCGCAAATCGAGGGCTTGCTGGTGCCGGGTCAGCGCGTGCTGCTGGTGGAAGATCTCGCCACCGACGGCAAGAGCAAAGTGAACTTCATCAAGGCGCTGCGTGAGGCCGGCGGGATTTGCGAGCACTGCTTCGTGATCTTCTTCTACGACATCTATCCGCAGAGCAAAAAGATCATGGGCGATCTCGGCGTGACCCTGCACGCGCTCACGACCTGGAAGGACGTCCTCGCAGTCGCCCGCACGAGCGGGCAGTTCGAGCCGAAGATGCTGGCCGAGGTGGAGAAGTTCATCGGCGACCCGGCCGGCTGGTCAAAGGCGCACGGCGGCGCCGCCGAAGCCGCGGAGTAGTTACGTGTAGAGGAGGTTGTCATGGCAAAGGCGAAACGAAAGACAAAGGCAACCAAGGTAAAGGCAAAAAAGAGCAAGAAGAAAATCGCCGCCAAACCGGCGAAACGCGCAACGGCACGGCCGAAGCACAAGTTCACCGTCAGCCACCACCGCGAGGAAGATTTCGATCACGGCCTGCGCCCCTACTCTGCCTATCGCGACCTCGGCATCGCGCCGGCGACCGGCGGCATGGTGCAGGCACACGTGATCCGCATGACCAAACCCTTCACTGCGGAGGAAGTGGCGATCCCGCACTATCACGACGTCGACTTCCAGATGGTCTACGTGCTGAAAGGGTGGTTCCGGAGCGAATTCGAAGGCCAGGGCGCACATACGTTTCACGCCGGCTCATGCTGGATCCAGCCGCCCAGGATCAAGCACACCGTACTCGGCTACTCTGACGACTGCGAGCTTCTGGAAATCGTATTGCCGGCGGAGTTCGAGACCGTGACGCTCAGGTAGTCGAATTTAATCCGCCCGCCCGCCCGCGACCCGGCCTACGCTCGCTTCGCGAGCTTCGGCGGGCTTGAGTCCGCCGAAGCGCGAAGCGAAAGGCGGAGGCCCCGGGCAACAGATTCTCCCGGAGCACTTATTTGATGTCCGTTTTAGGGGGCAAAGCGGACATTCGTTGGGAGTCTTGAGCGGAAGCGGTCCCAGTCGTAGCGTTCAGCGTTTCCGTTCGGCTAGGACCGCCCCAAGCGGCGCATCCGTTGCCCCCGCTTAGCCGACATTCATATCGAATTGGCCAGCCAGGGCTTTGATGTAGCGCAAGCCTGCCAAAAATTATTGCGCTGACGTGTGCCGCCCAAAGTCCACATAAAATTTGACGCCGCAAAGTCCGCTACCGAACTGAACCGAGACATTAGAAGAATTAGGTTTAGCGGAGCGAAATAGGAGCTTGGGTCCCCGGCACGACCGAGATATGGACCTCCCGGCGTGCCGGAGACAGACGAACCACTCGGTTGCCTAGGAAAAGCCCCAAGAGTTCATCCGATGTTATGAGCGCGCGAAAGCAGGACGAAGGCATTGATGTAGATCAGGCCAAAGTTCCAATGTCCCTGACCCGATAGCGGCGCTGGTCAGGGCGAAACCCTCGGGCGAAAGCTCGGGGGTTTTTGTTGACGTGGATGCCGCGCGCCGTGTCCGCTTTTGGTCCTTGGCGGACATTTCCTTTTGCACCGCGAATGTCCGCTTTGGGGACTAAAGCGGACAAGCGCCCGTTACACAAACCGCATCAGCATCAACGCGCCGGTCACCACCACAAAGATGACCGCCGTGGCGCCGAGCACGGTGGTGATGTGCCGCCAGCCGAGGCCGATGATCGTCTTCACCGACGTTCCGAGCCCGAGCGCGCCGATGGCGAGCAGCAGGCCCCAGGTCGAGATCTCCACCAGCACGCTTTTCGCGGGCGCGTAGACCGGCATCCAGGACGGAGCCAATGGCACCGCGCTGTTCAGGATGCACAGCAACAGGAAGACGATGGCGAAGACCGGCACCGGTACGCGCGCCTCGCCGTGCCGTATGCCCTTGCGCGTGAAATACCAGCCGACGCCGAGCACCACCGGCAGCAGCAGAAACACGCGAAAGAGCTTCACAATCACGGCCGTGTTGCCGACCGGCTCCGACACGGCGTAGCCGGCGCCGACGACCTGCGCGACGTCGTGAATCGTGCCGCCCAGCATCACGCCTGTCGTCTGCGCATCAAAGCCGAGAACGATGCACAGCGGCGGGTAGACCAGCATCGCCAGCGTGGCGAGCGCATTCACCGCCACCACGACAAAGGCAATGTCGGCCGCCTTGCCCTTGTACTCGGGGACGACCGTCGAGGTCGCAAGCGTCGCCGAAGCGCCGCACACCGCCGTGCCGACACCGACCAGCGCGCCGAAGCCGGCGCTGCGGCCATACCAGCGTGCCAATACAAACCCTGACGCAACGGTCGCAACCATGGAGACGACGATCAGCACGGCGGTTTGCAGACCGAGCGCTGCGATCTCGCCAAGCCCCACGCGCAGGCCGAGCAGCGCGACCGCCCAGCGCAACAGCGTTTTCACGCAGAAATTCATGCCCGGCTGCACCGCCGGCCGCGCCGCCAGCGGATTGAGCGCGATGCCGACGACGAGTGCGATCACCATGCTGGGGATGGGCACGACCTTCGCCACGAAGGGCGCCGCGATGTAGCCGATCGCCGCCACCATGGCCGACAGGAGAATGCCGGGCGCAAGCGCCGCCGCCGTGGCCACCGAGGGCCGCAAGGCTTGCAAATTTTCTGCGCTCACACGGGATTCCTTATTGGCTTGCGGCGAGTCTGGAGCGGCCGGGTTGGAGACCTGCCGCAACGGCTGCGGCGATTTGCGAAGGCGTATCGACGACGGTTACGCCCGCTGCTTCGAGCGCCTTGCGCTTTGAGACGTAGCTGCCGGCATTGCCGGTCACGATGGCCCCGGCATGCCCCATTTTCTTGCCGGGGGGAGCGGCGGCGCCCGCGATGAAGGCGACCCTCGGCTTGCTCATCGCTTTTGCGTAGGCCGCCGCGTCCTCTTCCATCGCGCCGCCGATTTCGCCGACGATCACGATCGCATCGGTGCGGCTGTCTTTGTCCAGCGCCTCGAGCGCATCGCGCGTGGTGGTTCCGAGCATCGGGTCGCCGCCGATGCCGATGAAGGCGCTTTGGCCGATGCCGGCGCGCGTGAGGTTGAGGCAGACCAAAGTGCCCAGGCTGCCGCTGCGCGAGATCACGCCGACCCGCCCTGCCCTGAACACGCTCGGGACGAAGGCCGGCATAATGCCGACAAAACATTCGCCAGGCGTGACAAGGCCGGCGGTATTGGGACCCACAATGCGTGTCCCGTGTTTTGCCGCAGCGGCATGCATCGCCATCACGTCCTGCGCCGGGATGTGCTCGGTCAGTACGACCAGCAGCTTGATGCCCGCCTGCGCGGCGGACACCGCCGCCTCCTTCGCCATCGGCGGCGGAATGAACATCACGGCGACATCGCCGTCGGTTTTCGCAACGGCCTCGGCGGCGGTCGCGAAAATCGGCACGCCGACATGGGTCTCGCCCCCGCGCTTGGGATTGACGCCGCCGACCACATTGGTGCCGTAGGCGATCATCTTCTCGGTCCAGAAGGTGCCCTGCTTGCCGGTGATGCCGAGCACAACGACGCGGTCGTTTTTGCGAACGATCATCGTGCTGCCTTCACTGCCGCCTGGATGGCGTCTTCCATGAAATCATAAGGCTCGATTCCGAGCTCGTCGCGCACCAACTTCACGGCTTCCTCTTCGCCGGTGCCGTGAATCGAAAAGAACACCGGCACTTTCGGCTGCAGCTTGTGCCAGGCTTTCACGACTCCATCGGCCATCACGTCGGTACGCGCAAAGGCGCCGCAGAAATTGATGACAAGGCTTTTCACGCCAGGATTGGACAGCACCAGGTCGAGCGCGATTTCGGATTTCGTGTAGGCTTCGCCGCCGATCTCCAGGAAGTTCGCGGGCTTGCCGCCGTAATGACGGATGACGTCCATGGTGGTCATGGTGAGGCCGGCGCCATTGGCAAGAACGCCGACATTGCCGTCGAGCTGGATGAGCTTGAGGCCGGCCTCGGCGCCGCGCCGCTCCAGCGCCGTCATTGCGGCGGCAGCACCCGACTTCGCGATGTCCGGCTGGCGATAGACCGCGGCATCGTCGAGCACGAATTTGCAGTCGAGTGCGACCACGCGATTGTCCTCGAGCAAGGCCAGCGGATTGATCTCAAGAAGCTCGGCATCGCGCGCGCGGAAGGCGGCGTACATGCGATCGAGAGTGCGCGCGATCTGCTCTTGCGCCTCGCCAAGACGGAGACCATCGAGCATGACCGCAAGGTCGGCGGCCGACGGTCTGCCATCGATGTCGACCAGGAGGCGCCGGATCGCCGACGGCTTTGCCGCGGCGATTTCCTCGATGTCCATGCCGCCTTCCGTGGAGAAAAGGATCAGCGGCTTGCGCGCGGCAACGTCATGCAGGACAGCGGCATAGAACTCGCGCGCAATTTCGGCCTGCCCCTCGACCAGGACGCGCTCGACCGCATAGTCGCCGATGCGCATCCCGAGAATTTGGCTCGCCGCCTGCTTCGCTTCGTCGGGCCCGGCGGCAAGCTTGATTCCGCCGGCCTTGCCGCGCTTGCCTGCCGGAACCTGCGCCTTGACGACGCAAGGCCCGATGTTGGCCGCCGCCATGGTCGCTTCCGCCGCGCTGATGCAGAGCGTGCCGCGCGGCACCGGAATGCCGGCAGGCGTCAAAACCAGCGATTTTGCGGCGTGTTCCTCGAAATTCATGCGGTAGCTCGTGGCCTTGTGACCGTCATGGCCGGGCTTTTCCCGGTGACGGCAAAAGGAGGTGTTACTTTCCGTACTTCTTCCAATAGGCGCCGAACAATTGCTCCTCGCTCGGCTTGTCTTCCGGGATGGTGGTGACGAGGTGGGTGATATTGAGAAAGTTCATGTAGTTGAGATTGTCGGTGATCGAATTTCCGCCCCAGGTGCCGCAGCCCATGCTGAGCGTGAAATTGAGCCCGTTGTCGAAGCCGCCGCCGTTGCCGAACGTGTGGGCC
>Ga0111538_10004920_pt1 | contig 18382 bp, 15 predicted proteins | sample SoiMethybrSBSTD1_FD_79669 | JGI IMG/M metagenome (GOLD analysis project Ga0111538, IMG submission 79669) | Bulk soil microbial communities from a Populus tree surrounding site in Tennessee, USA - Soil MetaG P. TD hybrid SBSTD1 (version 2)... | ecosystem: Environmental > Terrestrial > Soil >...
GCCGCGGAGCGGCCGAGGGGGAGGCTCGGCGAAGCCGAGGGGGCGCTGCCGCGCCCCACTTGGGAGAGCTAGTGCCGCGATGCGCGGCGAAGCCGCGCGTGCGAAGCACCCATCCGAAGGATGGGAACGCGTCACTAGCCGGGAGCGGCAAGCTCGGCGTCGAGGTGGCGCAAGCGCTTCCACAGGATGGCGAAGTACGCCGCGCGCTCGCGCTCTTTGGTGTCGAAGGCCGCCGCGCCCAGCCATTCGGCCGGCAGCGAGTCGCAGGCTTCGAGCAGCGATTGGCGATCGAGTCGATCGCGCAGCGCCGGATGCCAGGCCGCGAGCGATCTCGCGCGTTCGCCGAAGACGTGATCGCGCGGGACCTCGAGCGCCTCGCCCGGCGTCTGTTCCGTGATCTGCCAGTCGTGATGAAATGAAAGGCTCGCCGCGTGATCGATCGGAATCAGGAGCGAGCCCAGCCGCAGCACGTTCGGATTGGTTTTCCGCCGGTCGGGGTTATCGACCAGGATGTCGAACCAGAGCAGCGGCAGCGCGAAGTCGTCGGGCGCGCGCTCGAGCTCGCGCAGCGTGGCGGGCCGCGCGCCGCCGAGCTCGCGCAAGCCGAGGCACAAGCCGGCGCCGCGCTGGACGGCTTCGCGCAGCTCTGAATCGAGAATGCCGGCGGCCAGCGTCGGCTCGAGCACGACCGGAGCGAGCTCGAGCGTCGGCAGTTCGAGGCGTCGTGCCAGCCGCTGGCACAGCCACTCCGCGGCGAGCGCACGCGGCCCTTCCGGTCCGTGCACGAGCTTGACCACGAAGCGGCCCGAGTCGGTATCGACCAGCAGCGGACGCGTGCTGCTCGTATTGAGCGCCTCGACGATGCGGAGCGCGTGGATGCGGTGTTCGGTCTGCACTGGACGTACTAAACTGCCGACATGAGCTCGAAGTCCACGGCGCTGCTCGGCGCGCTTCTGCTCGGCGTGGGGATTTTGCTCGGCGCGTGCTCCAAACCGGAGCCGCCGCGGGTCACGCCGCGCAGCGTGCGGGTCGGCGTGGTCAGTCCCGCTGGTATCGGGCTGATGGTCGAGCTCGACGTCTACAACCCGAACCCGTTTCCAATTCTGGCGCAACGCGTGTCGGGCACGCTCGAGCTCGGGAACGGTGTGGAGCTCGGCCGTGGCGCCGTGACGGCGCAAACCTCCATTTCCGCCAAGAGCTCGACCACCGTGAACAGCCAGATCGCAGTGACCTGGACCAACGCAGCGGCGCTCGCGCCGTTCGCGTTGCAGGCCGCGCCCGTGCCCTATGCGTTTCGCGGCGTTGCCGTGATCGGCGGCGAGCGCCTCAACGTCGACGTGCCGTTCACGATTCGCGGTGAGCTCACGCGCGAACAGCTCTTGCAGGCCGGCCTGCGCGGCCTCGGCACGATGGGCCTGCCGCTGCCGTGAGGCGCGGAAGATTCCGAGCGCCTCGATTTTGACGCGGTGCTGCGGAGTTTTTCTCGGGGAAAAGAGGTCGTTTTCGTCCTGCGCGGCGACGGTGAATGCGACTAGGATGCTGGAGGCTCGGGGAAGCTCTCGCGAAAGGGCTTCGTAGTAGGACCCTGTGACCGCGACTCTGCCCGCGCACCAAGGAGGAACGAACATGCACTCGATCAAGAAGGCAGCCGCGATTTCGCTTGCCGCTGCTGCCGCGTACCTCGCTCTGCCGATCTCGGAGGCTCACGCCGCCAAGATTCCGATCGTCTACAACACTGGTGAAGACATCTTCGTGGCGGGCGACGGCTCGCTTCCGGCGCCGTTCGACAAGGACCCTCAGCTCACCGGCGCGCAGGCTGGATACAAGTGCGACATCTTCGGCTTCTTCGGTGCTTACTTCAGCATCCGCAACTGCAAGCCCGTTGCGTTCCGCGGGGACACGTTCTGGGATGATCCGCAGCTTGCAGCGGCGGTCTCCAAGGCCCATCCCGAAGCCGAGATGAAGCCCGGCATGTGGGCGGGCTACGGCAAGTTCCCGCTCGGGATCGTGGTGCTGGGCCTCGTCGGGTTCGGGCTCTGGAGCAAGGTTCGCAACAAGGAATGACCCGCTAGCGCGGGCACCGCCGGAAGGTCATTCCAACATTTCGATCGCGCGCGCCAGGGCGTGGGACAGCTGCTGGGCGATCCCACGCTCCAGCGCGCGGGTGCGAAGATCGCGCCCGTCCCAGCGCGCTTCGCTCAAAAATTCCCAGTCGTGGCTGCCCTGGGGCCGCGTCGAAACGCAGAGCGCAGTGCCCTGCTTCCCCGCGTCCAGCCGATACTCGACGCCCTCGATTTCGAGCTCGACGAGCGCCACGCCCTCGTAGTTCACGCTTTCACTGCCTGCGGTAGGACTGATCATGCGTTCAGTATGCCCTCTTCCCACGCTTCCCGGAAGGGGGATCGACGTGCTCGACGATCAGCTTCGCGAGCCAGCGGCGGAAGCGCTGGGAAGCCCCGGGATCGTCGGCGAGGCCCGCGCTCATGCGCACTACTTCGCCCGCGAGGGCGTCTCCCAGCATCGCGACCGCCCCGAGCATCGTCACGAATAGCGTGTCCTCGAAAGGTGCGGATTTGGCGTTCGGCCGCCGCCGGCGGTGGGCATGGGCAGCCTCTGCGACCAGCCGGATCTGCGCCATCGTCGTGCTCGGGGGCGGCGCTTCGGCCGTCAGGATCAGCCAGGCGAAAACCCGAGCGAAGCCGCGGTCGCCCAGCACGTGAAAGATGCGGTCGAGCATGGTGAGCGTTTCTTTTTCGCCGATCTCGGTCATGTGAAAGGCGCCGACGAGCTCGCTTTGCAGCGTCTCGAACGCCCGCTGCACGACCGCCCGGACCAGCTCGTCGCGGCTGCCGAAGTGGTGCAGCACCGTGGGGTGCGACACGCCGACGGCCCGCGCCACGTCTTGGAGCCGGATCGAATCCGGGCCCGCCTTCTGGAGCTGTAGCTCCGCGGCGTCGAGGATCTCGCGGCGTGCCTGTTCCGCGGTGCGGCGGCGGCGATGGGGCTTCGAGCTGGCGCGCGTCACCGCCATCGGTCCGCGCCCACTATTGACAATGTTGTAGATAGCGCTAAGCTGCGATTGGAGGTCGCCATGGAAAAACTCTATGACTGGCCGCGCGCGTTTCGGGCCCTGCAGCTGTTGCTCACGAACCCCGACGATACGCAACAGGTGTTCGTGATGATCGACGCGCTTTCGGGCAACTCGCCGCGGCGGCTGCTCAAGCGCTTCGGTCGGGACGAAAATGGTTCCCGGCTGCTGGCAGCCAAATCGAACCTTTTGCCACTACTTTGCGACCGGGAGCGCCTGCGTGCGCTGCCGCCGGACAGTCTCGGGCGCGCCTATCTCGCGTTCGTCGAAAGCGAGGGGATCACGGCCGGCGGCCTGGTCGATGCGAGCAACGTTCGCGAAAGCGCTGAAGGGATCGATCCCGACCTCGTGTTTCTACGCGCGCGCTTGCGCGATTCGCACGACCTCTGGCATGCCGTCACCGGTTACAAGGGCGATCTGGTCGGCGAAGCTTCGCTGCTCGCGTTCAGCCTGGCTCAGACAAGAAATCCCGCGATCGCGTTGATCGTGCTGGCAGCGTTCCTGCGCGGCGAAGAGTTCGCGATCAGAACGCAGATCGTGCGCGGCTTCTTGCGCGGCGCCCGCGCGCGCTGGCTCGTGGCATACGACTGGGAAGGCGCGCTGGCGCGCCCGCTCGAGGACGTCAGGCGCGAGCTCAAGGTCGGACCGCCGCCGAGCTACGTGCCGGTGCGGACGAGCGATCTCGTGTCAGCTGCGGCCTGAGCCGCGGCGCGACTCGAGCGCTTCCCAGCGCGCAATCAGCCCGGAAACCTCGGTGCGCGCCGTCTCGAGCTCGAGGCCGAGGCGCTTGGCGTCGTGGGCTCGCGTCGCATAGAGGTCGGGCTGCGACAGCTCGTGCTCGAGCTCCGTGACGCGGGCTTCGGCGGCGGCGATCGTGTCCAGGATGCCGTCGAGCTCGAGCCGCTCCGCGTAGGTGAGCGGCTTGGGTCGCGCCGTCGCGTCCGGCGCGGGCGGCGGCGGTCGCGGGGCGGCTGTTTGCGGCTCGGGAGCCACCGCGGCAGCCGCGGCGCGCAGCCCGGCATAGCTGGTGTAGTTGCCGGGATAACGCACGACCTTGCCGTCGCCCTCGAACGCCAGGATTGAAGTTGCCACGCGGTCGAGAAAGTAGCGGTCGTGCGACACGATCAAAGCCGAGCCCGGCCAGCTGGTGAGTAACTCCTCGAGCGCCGACAGCGTCGCCACGTCGAGATCGTTGGTGGGCTCGTCGAGCAGGAGCAGATTCGCTCCGCTCTTCAGGATCTTGGCCAGCGCGACGCGCGCGCGTTCTCCGCCCGAAAGCGAGCCCACGTTCTGGCGCTGCTTCGAGCCGTCGAACAAGAAGCACTCGAGATAGCTTCGCATGTCCAGCGTGCGCCCGCCGAGATCGACCACGCCCGCGCCGAGCCGCGCCGCGTCCTTGCGCTCGGCGACGTTGTCGATGATCGACCAGTCGTCGCGCAGCGCGGCCCGCGTCTGGTCGAAGTAGGCGATCCGGGTCTGGGTCCCGCGCACGACGCTGCCGCGAGCGGGCTCGAGCTCGCCGGCGACGGCCCTGAGCAGCGTGGTCTTGCCGCTGCCGTTCGGCCCGACGACGCCGATGCGTTCCCCGCCCTTCAAGTGCAAGGTCAGTTCACTCACCAGCGAGTGCCCGCCGATCTCGAGCTCGACCTCGAGTAGATCGAGCACGCTCTTGCCAGTGCGCGGCGCCGTGAGCTCGAGCGCGCCGAGGTCGAGCTCGGCCGGCGCGGGCGTGGGCTCGGCGTTCATCAAACCTTCGGCGCGCTGGATCCGCGCCTTCTGCTTGGTGGTGCGCGCTTTGGCCCCGCGCAACAGCCAGGCCCGCTCGCGCCGCAGCAGATTCAACCGATTCTGCTCGACGCGCTGCTCGTGAGCCAGCCGCTCAGCCTTGGCCTCGAGGTAGTCGCCGTAGCCGCCCTGATATTCGTACAGGCTGCCGCGATCGAGCTCGACGATGCGCTGGCAGACCGCGTCGAGCACGTAGCGATCGTGGGTCACGATCAATACCGCGCCGCCATACTCGTTCGCGAGATGGGCTTCGAGCCAGGCGATCGTCTCGACGTCGAGGTGGTTCGTAGGCTCGTCGAGGATCGCGAGCGCGGGCGACGCCACCAGGATCCGGGCCAGCGCGACGCGCCGGCGCTCGCCGCCGCTCAGCGACCCTGCCGGCCGCTCGAGTTCGCGCACGCCGAGTCGCTGCAGCATGTCGTCCACGACGTGCCCGCGCTCCCAGCCCCCCAGGCGCTCGATGCGCTCGGCGAGCTCCGCCTGTTCGCGCACCAGCTCAGCCGAGGCGCCGCCGCGTTCCAGAGCCCGCGACACTTCGGCATGGCGGTCGATCACCGATTTCCACTCGGCGAGGCCGGCCTCGACGATCGCTCGCGGCGTCAGCGCCGGATCGAGCGCGGGCTCCTGCGTCAGGTACTCGATCGTCGCATCGCGGCGGCGCTCCACGACGCCCGTATCCGTCGGCTCGAGGCCGGCCAGCACGCGCAGCAGCGTGCTTTTGCCGGTGCCGTTGATGCCGAGCAAGCCGACGCGCTCGCCCCGCGTCACCGTCAGCGAGACGCCGGCGAACAGCGGATCGGCCCCGTACGCCTTGCTCAGGTTACGCGCGCTGATGACCGGCATCGGAGCTCAGCGAGATCTCGAGCACGGCGCGCTTCTTGATCCGTCCCGTCAGTGTCGAGGCGATGTCGCCCAGGCGCATCATCAGCCCGTACTTCTTGCGCAGTGCGCCGTAAGCGCGTCGCTCCTGCTCCGCATCGGTGACGACGCGGCACGTACCCTCGTGCCATTCGCCAAGGATCTTGCCGCGCACGTCGCACTTCGCGATGCGCACCGCCGGGTTGTTCTGGATGCGTTTGACCTTGAAACTGTCGCGCAGCGTGAACACGACGAGCCGGCCGTCGAGCGGCGCAGTCCAGACCGGCGTTTCGACGAGCGCGCCGTTCTTCCGGTAGCTCGCCAGACTGATGTACTGCACGTCGTCGAGTGGTGTTCCGTCAGGCATGGCAAATTCCTGTAGCATTTATCCGCTGGCGCGATCGGTTGGATCGCTCTCCGTGGCGTCGGTTGTTTCTTCCGCTCATTCCGTTGTTTCCGACCACCTTCGGTGACGGTGCAGCGTGGCTCGAGCGACTACCGTGGTAGGCGATACTGGGGCAAAGGAGCAACGATGTCGATCGGTCGCGCGGGATCGCGTTTCGGATTTCAGATCGCGTGTCTCGGTGCGCTGGCGCTCGCGGTAGCGGCGGCGTGCGGTGACGAAAGCGGCGGCGCCGATCCCAAACCAGGGGGACACGGTGGCGCAGCGGGTCGAGGCGGAGCTGGCGCGACCGCTGGGAACGCAGGCGCGGGCAGCGGGGGATCGTCCCCGGTCGGGGGGGCCGGCGGAAGCGGCTTTGGCGGAACCGGAGCTGCGGGCGGCGCGGGAGGCAACGGCGGCACTGACGGTAACGGCGGCACTGACGGTAACGGCGGCACTGACGGTAACGGCGGCACCGACGGCGATGGCGGCACCGACGGCGATGGCGGGACCGCCGGCAGCGGCGGCAGCGGCGGAACGGGAGCCGGCGGCGCAGGCGGTGTGAGTGGCACCGGCGCGACCGGCGGCGCGGGAACCGGTGGTGCGAGCGGCAGCGGCGCGACGGGTGGCAGCGGCGGTACCGGCGGCGCGGGCGGAAGCACGGGTTGTTCGACGGAGCTGATCGGGTGGGCCACCGTGAGCGGCGACGGCGTCGCGAGCACGACCGGCGGCGGCAACGCCGCGCCGGTGCGGCCGACCAGCTCGAGCCAGCTCGCGAGCTACGCGAGCGACGGCACGCCGCGCGTGATCGAAATCGCCGGCACCTTCAACGTGCCGCGGCTTCAGGTCGGCTCCAACAAGACGCTGATCGGCATCGGCAACAACGCCACCATCAACGGCGGCGTGAGCATCCGCGGCAGCTCGAGTGCGCCGGTGCGCAACGTGATCATCCGTAACCTGCGGGTGAACGGCGCGACCACGGATGCCGACGCGGACGCGATGCAGATCTACTTCGCGCATCACGTCTGGATCGACCACTGTGAGATCTGGGACGGGCCCGACGGCAATCTCGACATCACGCACGCGGTGAACTGGGTCACCGTGTCGTGGACCAAGTTTCGCTACACCACGGCCTACCGGCGCCCGTCGGGTGAAACCAGCGATCACCGCTACTCGAGCCTGGTCGGGCATTCCGACGACAACGCGGGCGAGGACAACGGCCGCCTGAAGATCAGCTTTCACCACAACTGGTGGGCCGAGCGCGTGATCGAGCGCATGCCGCGCGTGCGTTTCGGTCAGGTTCACGTGTTCAACAACTACTACTCGTCGTCCGGCAACAACTACTGCGTCCGCGCAGGCCGCAGCGCGCACCTGCTCGTCGAGGGCAACGTTTTCAACGGCGTGTCGAGCCCGCACGAGTTCAACAGCAGCGCCGACCAGGCGACCGCGCACATCACGGCGCGGAACAACGCGTACAGTGGCGGCACTCCGAACACCGACGCCTCGCGCGGCGGCGGAACGCCGTTCACCAACGCGCCGTATCAGGTGACGGTCGAGCCCGCGTCGGGCGTCGCGGCGCGCGTCCAGGCCTGCGCGGGTCCGCGCCCTTGACGTCAGGCCGTGCCGACGCTGAGCAGCGCCTCGGCCGGTAGGTCGACGCCGCCAGCGGGGATTTGACGCGCGAATGCTGCGAGCAGTCGGGTCTCGACGTCGGCCCAAGCCGCTTCGCCCAGCCGCTTGCGCAAGGCGACCAGCGGCGCGCCCGAGCGCGCCATGATCCGGAGGTAGTGTTCGGCCGACTCCGCACGCGCCGCGGCGGTGAAGACGTGGGTGGTCACTGCAGAGAAACCGGCCTCGCTCATTTCGCGAACGCAGTCGTCCGGATGCTGGAGGTCGCCCTTCTGCGGCTGCGGAAGCTCGGGCAGCGCCTCGGCCATCGCGTCGAAGCCGATCTTCATCAGCGGGCGCCGCTCGATGGGTCCCCAGGTCGCCACGAGCGCGCGCGCGCCGGGCCGCAGCACGCGGCGTAGCTCGCGAAACGCGCGCGCCCGATCCGGAAAGAACATGAAAGCGAACATGCAGAAGGCCGCGTCGAAACTGGCGTCTGCGAAGCCGAGCTCTTGCGCGTCCATGACGGCGGTTTCGACGTTCGACACGCCGCGCCGAGCCGCCTGGCGCCCGAGCTCCTCCACCATTCCGGGCGCGAAGTCGACGGCGACGACGCGGGCCACCCGCGGCGCGGCGAGCAGCGCCAGCGTGCCGGGGCCGGCCGCGACGTCGAGGACGTGGTCGTTCGGATGCGGCGCGAGCAGGCGTAGGGCTTCTTCGGCGTAGAGCGCGAAGTGCTGGACTATTTCCTCCGCGTAGCCGGCGGCGGTGGCGCTCCAGGTTTCGGGTAGCTGCATCGGGCTGCTGGGTTTCGCGACCATGCCCGCATCTTGCCCCGAAAATTCGCCCGTTGCTCGCCAACGGGCGGTAACCCCTGTAGACTTGGAATGTGAAGCGCGGGTCGGGACGGCGGTGGATACCCTGGGCGTGGGCGCTGGTGATGATGGGCGCTTGCGGTGGCTCGGTCGTGCAAGGGTCGGCTGACGACGACGGATTCGGCGGAGCCGCGGCCCGCGCCGGCCGAGCGGGTGCCGGTGGTCCCGGCGGAGCGTCGGTGGGCGGCGCGGGAGGTCGCGGCGGTCGCGGCGGTCGCGGCGGCGTCTCGGGCTACAGCGGGAGCGGCGTCGGCGGCGGTGCGGGCTATGGCGGCGGCTCCGGCTACGGCGGCGGTGCCGGCGTCGGCGGAATCGCCGGGAGCTCGAGCTGCGTGCAGGACCAGTGCTCGCCCGGTCTCTCGTGCTGCTACGAAACCACGGGTTGCGCGGTGCCCAACCCGAACGGCGGCGGCTACAGCTGCACGTGCACCGGGGGGCGCTGGATCTGCGCACCGTTCAACATGGACGCGGGCGTCGGCACCTGCGGGCCGAACGGTTGCGGATCCGGTCTGTCTTGCTGCTACGGGCGCTGCGTGAACATCGACAACGATATCCACAACTGCGGCGCCTGCGACGCGTTCTGCCCGTACGGTCAGACGTGCCTCTTCGGCAAGTGCACACCGCCACCCTGCACGACAACCCCGCCGCCGGGGGGATATCTCTGCTGCGGCAACCAGTTGTGCGATACGAGCCAGCTCTGCTGCATGGTGCCGCAAGCCGGTGGTGGACTGAGCCCCGCGTGTTATCCGGCTGCGCCGACCGGGACCTGCCCGCCTCGTTGACCTCGTTCAAGCTGGTGTGCGCGCTCTCGTGAGCGGGCTCAGGCTTCGTCTTCGATCTCGATCTCGCCGGTCTGCAGCTGCTCGAAGAACACCGAAAGCAGCTCGGTGAAGCTGGTGGCGACGCGCGGTCGCTCGTCGAAATCGACGCTGATCTGGATGATCTGGCCGATCCGCCCGCCCCTCCCGGGATCGAGATCGATGCAGAGGAAATCCCGGCCGCGGGCGCTGCATCCGATCGGGATCCAACCCGCCGAACACGCGACGGCGCGCACGCCCTCGCCGGCCAGATCGGAGGCGATCGAGCCTTCGGACTCGAAGAGCCGCTGCACCGAGGCGTACTGAGTCGCGACCTTCGCGATCGGGTACAGCGTGCAGGTCTCGACCATCACGCCCAGGTCTATTTGCCCGTCGTGGCGCGACATGAAGCGCTTGTAGTCGTCGGGCAGCGTGCGGCCGATGGCTTTCTCCGCGGCGGCGACGGCCTCGGCGGTCGCGGGTGGCCTGAACTGGTCCAGCACGTGCGGCGCGTGCTCCTCGAGCCAGCTCTCGATGGTTTTCCAGCGCTCCACCACGTCGCCGGTCGCCGCGGCCAGCGTCGGCGCGTCGACGAAGAGCTGGCCGGGAAACACCAGGTCCATCTCCTCGAGCACCGCCTGCAGCTCGGCCGCGACCAGCTTCGGCGCACGCAGCTCTCGGATCGCGAGCAGCTCTCCGACGGTGCTCACACCGAGCCCGGCCAGAAACCCCGCGGTCCGCACACTCAGCTCGAGCTCCTCGATGGGTGTCTCGCGGCTCACTGCCCGTCACGATACCACAGGGTCAGAGCAGGATCGCGCTCGCCAAGCTCAACGTCAAAAAGAAGCCGCACATATCGGTGAACGTCGTCAATAACGGGCTCGAAGCCAGCGCCGGATCGATCCCGAGCCGCTTCAAAAACAGTGGCACACTGCCCCCGACCGCGCCCGCGACCACGCTGTTCAGCGCCATCGCAAGGCCCACCACCACGCCGATCAGCGGCCATTCGCCGCCGCGCATCACCCAGGCGATGATCCCGATCAAGGTGCCGAGCACGATCCCGTTGACGATGCCCACGCCGACCTCCTTGCTCAGGGTGTGGAATAGATCGGTCGGCTTCAGGACCCCGATCGAAAGCTCGCGGATGCTCACGGCCACGGCCTGATTGCCGGCGCAGCCGCTCATGTCGCTGAGCATGGGCAGAAAGATTGCGAGCGCGGTCACGGCGGCGATCGTCGGCTCGTAGAGCGCGACCACGCTCGCCGCCAGCACGTTGAGCAAGATGTTGGGGCAGAGGAACGCCAGGCGCCGCGCGATCCGGTTCGGGGTCGGCATACTGCGCAGTTCCTCGCCGCCGATGATGCCGCCGAACGCCAGAAACGTGCGTTCGGCCTGGGCTGCGTGCGCCTTTTCGACCGCGGCCCGCCGTACCACGCCGACCAGGAGGCCCGCGGCGTCGACGACCGGCGCCGCGAAGAACGCGTGATGGTCGAAGAAGTGCTCGAGCTCCTGCTGCCGGTCGTCGACTTTGACGTGGGCCGGCTTGGCGATCATGATCGACGCGATCGTGCGCATGCCGGGCGTGAGCACCAGATCGCGCAGCCGGATCACGCCTGCGAGCGCGCCGCCGTCGTCGGTCACGTACACGTACTGCACGTCGTACTTGGCGTACTGCTCGGCGTTCGCTCGCAGATCGGCCAACACCTCGTCGATGCGGCGGCTGCCGGGGTGGGCGAGGTACTCGGTGATCATCAGGCCGCCGGCGGTGTCCGACGGATACTGGACGAGGCGCCGCACCTCCTCCGCATCCTCCGGATCCATCTCGATCAAGATCGCCTGCGCGTCTTCGTCCTTGAGGCGCTCCAGGATGTCCGCCTGCTGGTCGGACTCCATCTCGTCGACGATCGCGGCTGCCGCTTCGGGCGGCAAAACCGAGATGAAGCGCGCGGCCTGCTCGTCAGCGACGTGGTCGATCAAGGTGGCGGCGAGCTCGGGATCTTCGGCCGAGAGCAGCGCGAACATGCGCGCCCGCTGTTCCTCCTTGATCCGGCTCAGCACCCAGCCCGCGTCGGCGGGCGGCAAGCGCTTGAGCGCACTCGCCAGATCGGGCGCGCGCTCGCTGCTCACTAGCTGCTCGAGCTCCTCGATCACGTCCTTTGAGGTCGGCTCTTGCTCTTGCTCCTGTTCCATCGAAGAAGAACGATAGCCGTTTTTCCATGGCCAATGAACGTGAACGGAGTGGGCTGGTTGGTTGGGTGAGCCCTTGCCGTCGTGATCGTCGGCGGGACGTTGACGTTGACGGCGACGGCGACGGCGACGGGGCGTTTCAGCCATCCCCACCCCGACACCAGACCTTGGGGGGTAGATCCCTGCAGATGCAAAGCAACCAAAACCCGTCCGCCTGGCCCGAGGGCGGCTCCGCTAAATATCGCGGAAGCCTCGGCACGCGAACACAAGGCGATTCGTTTGTCTAAAACCGTCCTGTCGCCGTCGCCCGCGCTGTTGTGGTCCCGTCGCCGTCGCCGTCGCCGTCAACGTCGCCGACAACGTCAATGACCACGAAAGGCCGTCCCGCCGACGGCTGTGGCGTCAGGGCTCACCCGCAAGAAAACGTCTACTTTCGTGGGGCTCGAAAGCTGCTCAATCACGCCGGGGCGCAGGCGCTCGGGCTCGAGCAGCCAGTCGAGCGAGCCGACTTTTTGGGCGCGCTCCACGCTGTGGATCGCGTCGAACTCGTTGGCCACCTCGGCGCGCTTCTCGAGCAGCGCGTCCTGGGTGATGCGGTGGAGCTCGGCGCGCAGCGCGGCGCGGGTCGCGGGGTCGCGGGCGGCTTCGAGCGCGTTGCGCGCCTGGCGCACCTGCGAATCGGCCTGGGCGCGCTTGCGCACGTCACGGCCGAACACGACCGCCGCCGCGGCGGCGCCGCCGATCACGGACGCGTACGAGCCGGTGAGCGCGACCGCGACCATGTTCTGGTTGAGCTCGCGCGAGAACACCACGTAGGCCCCGCCGTGGTAGCGGGTCACGACCGCGAACACGATTTTTCCGTCGAAGCCGACCACCGCGCGCGCGATTTCCGCGCCCCACTCGAGCACGCCGCGCCGCATCGATTCGGGCGAGCCGTCGAACCCCGAAAGATTGGCCAGGATCACCGCCGGACGCACGCCGCTCGCGGCGTTCAGGGCGCGCGCGACTTTCTTGGAGGAGTGAGCGAACAGCGTGGCCGCGGTCCAGCTGCCCGGGCCGTCGTTCGGGACGGTGCCCGTGCGCGCGAGCTGCCGGCTCTCGATGCCGATCAGCGTCGTTGGATAGCCGCCGATGTGGCAGTCCCAAACGATCGCGGTCTGGGCGTCGGCCCAGTCGCGCCAGCGTTCGAGGTGGCCGGCGTCGCTGTCGGCGAGTGCCCGCATCAGCGGCCGCATCGCGAACGGGCGCTTTCTGCCGGGATTGAGCTCGCTCGAGAAGATGTCGGCGATCGTGCGATAGCCGTCGTCGCCTTCGTACGGCGAGCGCGTCACGTCGCGCTCGATCGGGTCCGAGCTCAAAAGGCGGCGCGGCGCGTGCTCGCCCGGCGCGCGGTAGCTCACTGCGTAGTGCTCGAGCAAAATTGCGTAGGCTTCGGGCAGATCGCGCGCGTAGTACTGGGCCTCGCCGTTCGGACCCATCACCCGCTCGTAGCCGCCGATGCCGAGCTCGTCCTCCGCCGCCACCGCGCCCGAGAAGACCAGCGCGGCTCGCCCCGTGAGCACCATCGAAGCGCTGCGCAGCATGATCAGAATGCCGCGCGTCGACAGGCCCATCGTCGCGAGCGCGTCGAAGTAGCTCTGAGCGCCCACGTTGACGCCCGGCAAAATCAGATTCACCTCGCCGCCGGCATCGGTGAAGGTCACGAGCCGGCGCACCACGCGGGCGGTCGCGTCCAGATTCTCGGTGCCGCTGTCCATGGCGATCCGCGCGCCCGACGAGACCGCTACCCATTCGACCGGCAGGCGCTCGCGCTCGGCGAGATCGATCGCCGCCACGATCCGGTCGCACTCGCCGGCCGACAGCGCGCCCATGTCCTGCGTCGGATCGCTCAGGATCAAGACGCGCCGCAGGCCTTCCGGGTGCTTGAGCGTCGGGGTCGTGATCATGCCGATCACGACGCCGACCGAGTTGTTGCCGGGCTCGCGATCGATCGGGATCGCGCGGCCCTGCTCGAGCTCGTACTCGAGGAAGCTGCCGGGCCCGCGCGGGCGGCCGATGCCCTTGGCGCCGGGCTCGGCGGGAGCCGTGAACAGGCGCACGATCTCGTACGGGTAGGTCAGGCCGCGGCCGCGCGCCCAGGCCACGCGCCGCTCGTAACGGCTGGCGGGTTCGAGCGCGCGCTGATGCGGGTCGCGGATCGACCACTCGACGCGGCCGCCGCTCGGGTTCGACGCCAAGACCTCGAGCTTCGTAGGCTTGGCGGCGGGATCGGATCCGTCGTGGCAGGCCAGGCGCACCAGCACGCGTTCGAGCCCGAGATGGCCGGTCTCGGGCGCCAGGCGCACCAGCGCGTCGGAAACTAGCTTGTCCGAAAGCACGATCGGCGGACGCACGAAGATCACCATGCGGTTCCAGTGCAGGCGCCGCGCGGGATCGCGCTGGCTCTGGATCGAGCGCATGGCCTCGACGGCCGCGTGAAACTTGAGCTCGAACGCCGAAAGATCGGGATCCACCGGTGCGCCGGGGCCGAGGTCGTCGACTTCGGCGAAACAGAACAGGCGCTCGTCGCCGCTGCCGTCGCGCGAGCGGCCGTAGAAGGCGAGCGTCTCGGCGAAGCCGGGCACTTCCAGGCGCTCGAGCGCGAAGTTTTCGAGCCGCCACAGCTCGAAGCGCTCGATGTCGTCGGACGTCAGGCCGAGCGCGTGGGCCAGGCCTGCCACGTCGAACCCGGGGGGCGGCACGACCAGCGTTGGTCCAGGCGGGCGGCGCGGACCCGGGCGGCTCGGCGGCACTGCGGCGGCGCGCCGATCGAAGAGCACGAAGCGCACCTGCGCCGCCAGATCGGCGATCGACGGCGTGACGCTGCCGCGCAGGAGCCAGAGCTGGTCCAGCGCTTCCCGCAGCGAGCCGCGGCGCTCGAGGTGCTCGCCCGCGACCGAAAGGTGCAGCATCAGATTCATCAACGCCGTGGCCAGCCGATAGCGGAGCTCCACCGTGGTTCGCGTCGAATACAGACGCAGCACCGCGCGCTCGAGCCTTTCGGAAGGAACCAGGTCGTTGATGCGGTAGTGAGTGAGCGCGCGCCGGAGCAGCGCCAGAAATCCCGCGTCGATGCCCGCGCCCTGCGCGGAAATGCGCCGCAGATACATCGCCATGCGCGCGTCGTTGGAGGGCCCCTGCTCCGCGCCGGCGATGCTGGGCGTGCGGCTGAACACGACCTCCACGTCGGCGAATTTTTCGAGCTCGTGTGAGAGCCCGGCCAGCGCTTTCTGGAACTCCGGCCCGAGCCGCTCGACCGGGCTCGAAAGCACGCGGATCAGACGCTCGGTGCGCGCGGGGTGGGGGTCGTAACCCAAGAGCACGCGGTTGATCTCGCTGCGCAACGCCTCGACGGCCTGGCCGATCGCCTGGTCCGAGAGCTTGCCGGCGTTTTCGAGCGCGGCGTTCTGCTGCTCGTCGACGAAGCAATCGAGCGGATCGGGATCGGCCGGGAACGGCAGTCGCGCGGAGGTTCCGGCGCGCGCCGAGGTGTCGGCTTGCGGCTCGATCACCAGGATCACGTCGCCTGCTGCCAGCCGCTCCCCGGGCTTGACCAGCACTTCGCGCACGATGCCGGCCAGCGGCGCAAAGAAGCTGGTTTCGCATTTCATCGCCTCGAAGATGCCGAGCCGCGCGCCGGCTTCGACTTTGTCGCCCGGTTCGACCGTGAGCTCGACCAGGAGCGACGGCGCCGGGGCGCGCACGCGGCCGCCCACGTCGGAGTCCACCCGGTGCAAGCGGCCGTCGAGCTCGACGCGGATCTCGACGTCGGACGCGCTGACCAGCACCTGCGTGCGGCGCTCGCGTGTGACCAGAAGGCGCGTGTAAGGGCCTTGCTCGAGCAGCATCACCTGCGCGGAATGGCCGTTGTCGTGGATCTCGTAGCGCCAGCCGCTGAGCGCGAACACCCTGAGCCGGTACGGGACGCCCGAGTAGACGAGGTCGACCTCGACGCCGTTCGATGCCGGGACGTTCATCGGACGTCCTCGCGACGCTTCGAGAAAGAAGTTCTTGCGCGCGGCGGCGCGGCCGTCCTGGTAGACGTGAATCGCGGCGATCAAGAGCGCCGCGGCCTCCGGTGGCGTCGCCCGGGCCAGGCCGGCCTCGTCGAGCCATGCGGTGTGCACGCCGCCGCGGCGAAACGCGTCGTGGTTCAGCACGTCGAGCAAGAAGCCCTTGTTCGTCATGCCGCCCTGGATCACCGCGCGCGCCTCGAGCACCGAGCGGATCAGACGGGCGCGCGCCTCCTCGCGGGTGGCGCCCATCGCCAGCACCTTGGCGACCATCGAATCGAACTCGCTCGCGATCGCCATGCCCGCGGCGATCCCGGAATCGACGCGGATTCCCGGGCCGGCCGGCAGCTCGAGCAGCGCGATGTGGCCCGGGCTCGGGGCGAATCCCGCGGCCGGATCTTCGGCGCACAGCCGCACTTCGATCGCCGCGCCGCGCTCGTCGGGAGCCGCGGGTGGAAGGTGTTCGCCGCGCGCGATCCGGATCTGGGTCTTGACCAGGTCGTGGCCCGTCAGAAGCTCGGTCACGCCGTGCTCGACCTGGAGCCTCGGATTGACCTCGAGAAAGTAACAAGCGTCGTCCGCGACCAGATACTCGCAGGTCGCGACGCCGACGTAACCGACCTGTTCGAGCAAGCGGATCGAGGCGGCCTTCATCGTCGCGATCAGCTCGGGCGACAGCCCCGGCGGCGGCGCCTCCTCGACCACCTTCTGATGCTTGCGCTGCACCGAGCAATCGCGGAGGCCAAACGCCAGCACGCGGCCGTGCTGGTCGGCCGCCATCTGCACCTCGACGTGACGCGCGCGGACGATCAGCGCTTCCATGAACAAGGTGCCATCGCCGAACGCGTTCTTGGCCTCGTTGGTCGCGCTGTCGTACGCGGCGGTGAGCTCGTCGCTCGAGCGCACCACGCGAATCCCGCGCCCGCCGCCGCCGGCAGTGGCCTTGAGCACCAGCGGGAAGCCGATCCGCTTGGCGTGGACCACGACCTCGTCTCGCCCCACCGGCCCGCCGCTCCAGGCCGCGACCGGCACGCCGGCGGCTTCGGCGATGCGTTTGGCCGCGATCTTGTCGCCGAGCCGGCGCATCGTTTCAGCTGCTGGCCCGAGGAAAGTGATGCCCTCGCGCGCGAGCCGCGCCGCAAAGTCAGGGTGCTCGGAAACGAACCCCCACCCGGGCCAGACCGCGTCGGCGTGCACCGCCCTGAGCGCGTGCACGATCCGATCGTAGTCCAGGTACACCGAACACGATTCGCCCGCGGCGTTGTTTTGAAACGCCGCTCCGAGCGGGTACGATTCGTCGGCCTCGCGCACGAACGGCGCCAGCCGATCGGGATCGGTGTAGAGCACGATGCCGGTGAGATCGGATCCTTCTTCGATCCTGAGCTCGCGGATCGCGCGCAAGCAACGCGCGGCGGCTTCGCCGCGATTGACGATGGCAATTCTGGTGACTGTGTTGGTCATTGGATCATTTCGAGAACGCGACGCCCGTCCGCGGCGGATGCCGCCCGCGCCTCGAGCGCTAGCCAATACTCCGCATACATCGCTCTGTCATCGGCTGAGCGAATGACGCCGAGCGGCAACAACAGCGTGAGTTTTTACGCACTTGCGAGACAAGGGAAGTACAAGCGTCGAAGAGCGCCTCGAGGATGCTATGGTGCACCGCGTGAAGTCCGAAACTTCTTCACCCGGTGCCAGCGAGTCGCCGCTGCTCCCGCCCGAACAGGCCGCGGACCTGCGCGCCGCGATCGACGCCGCCGAGCAGAGTGCGCTCCTGTCACCCGAGGCATTTCTGCGCTGGCTCGAGGGGCGCGGTGACGAGCTCGACAGCGCACCGCAGCAGGCCGAGATTCAGCCGCGCCGGAACGACTCGGGCGCCTGACCGGTCCAGCGTTTGAAGGCGCGGTTGAAGGCGCTCTTCTCCGAGTACGCGAGCCGAAACGCGATCTCGGCCACGCTGATCTCGGGCTGCTCCAGGTAACGGCGCGCGAGCCGCAGCCGGACCTCGTCGAGCAGCTGCCGGTACGACGTGGCGTCGTTGCCGAGCCGGCGTGCCAGCGCCTTGGGATGCAGACCGAGCCGCGCGGCGACGCGTTCGATGCTCGGGTCTCCGGCCGCGATCTCGCGCGCGATCGCGCTGACCACGTCGCGGCGAAACGCGCCGGGCTCGGTCAGATCGGCGAGCAGCGCGTCGGCCTCGCGCTGCAGCGCCGCCAGGCGCTCCGGATCGTGGCCCACCACGGGCGCGGACAGATGCGCGGTGTCGAAGCTGTAGCCGTTCTGCCAGGAGTCGAAGCGAACGGGACACCCGAAGAAGCGCTCGAGGTAGCGCGGATCGTCGGGGCGTGAATGGGTGAAGCGCACTTCGAAAAGAGGGCCGTGCGTGGTCGCGAGCTGGCGCGCGAAGCTGATCGCCGAAGCCAGCAAGAACTCCGCCGACTCCGGATGCAGCTGATTGTGCAGGACCTGGATCGCGAACACCGATTGTCGCGGCCCGAGCTCGACCGAGAGATGGACGGTTTCCGAGAGTAATCGGAACAGCCGCAGACCGCGGGTCAGCGCGTCCCCGAGCGTGGCGCTGGTGGCGACGATGCCGCCGAAGATCGAAAGCTGATCGGTGCGCAACGATTCGGCGATTCTGACGCCGAAACCGCGGCTTCCCGTGAGGGCCCGCACCGCTTCCCACAGATCGTACATCGCGGCGGGTTTCAGTCGCGCTGGCAGCTTCGAAAGCTCCGCGACGTCGACACCGA
>Ga0111538_10004923_pt1 | contig 18372 bp, 11 predicted proteins | sample SoiMethybrSBSTD1_FD_79669 | JGI IMG/M metagenome (GOLD analysis project Ga0111538, IMG submission 79669) | Bulk soil microbial communities from a Populus tree surrounding site in Tennessee, USA - Soil MetaG P. TD hybrid SBSTD1 (version 2)... | ecosystem: Environmental > Terrestrial > Soil >...
ACGGCTTTGATCGTCTCCCTGAACTTGCCGCGATCGGTAGTGCGGAAGGCCAACTCCTCGACGGCATCGAGGCGATCGCGAATCGCGTCCAGTGACAGCAGCGGTCGGAGGAGCCAGGCGCGCAGCAGCCGACTGCCGATCGAGGTCATGGTTCGATCGAGCTCGTCGAGCAGCGAGCCGGCGCGGCCCCCTTCCGATCCTTCAAGGACTTCGAGGTGCTTGAGGGTAATCGGATCGATGAGCAGGGTGTCGGCTCGCTGACGAAAGCTGATCGCCCGGACGTGCGCCAGGTCGACTTTTTGGGTCGTGCGCAGATAGTGCAGGAGACCACCGGCCGCCGACACCGCCGCGGACCGCCCCTCGAGCCCGAACCCCTCTAACGCGCCGGCGCGGAGCTGGTCGAGCACCGTGCGCCTCGCCGCTTCCGGATCGAACGCCCACCCCTCCACCGGCGTCACGGCAACCCCGGACGCCGCCAGCATTCGCCTGTAAACGGCCGTACCGTGCGCCGCGGATTTTTCCAGTTCATCTGAATCTGGGACCACGACCTCGCGTGGCTTCAGCACAGCCAATTCATCGCCAAGCGCCTGCAGACCCTCACCGCCGACGTACTCGGCGGTCGTGAATTCACCCGTCGAAAGGTCGAGCAAGGCGACGCCCAGCGTCTGCCCGATCGGGGCAATCGCCATGAGGAAGGCTGGCTCCCGCGCGTCGAGATAGGACGAGTCGGTGAGCGTGCCGGGGGAGACCACGCGAACGACCTCGCGCTTGACCAGCCCCTTTGCCTTACGGGCATCTTCGACTTGATCGCAGATCGCCACGCGGAAGCCCTTTCGCACGAGCTTCGCGATGTACCCGTCGACGGCGTGAAACGGGACGCCGCACATGGGAATGCCGCCGCCATTGGCATCCTTCGATCGCGACGTGAGCGTCAGTTCCAGCGCGCGCGAAGCAACCAGCGCATCTTCGTAGAACATCTCGAAGAAGTCGCCCATTCGAAAGAGCAGAATCGCGTCGCGATACTGCTGTTTCGCATCGAGATACTGGCGCATCGCCGGCGTGGCCGACGTGGACATGGGTGAGCGGAACCTCTTAGCTGAAGGATGAGGGCTGGTCCCAGTGAACGGTACACTGTCTCGGAGCGCGCACGGAGTCAGGGCTCAGGGTGAAAAGCTCAGGGCAACACGTTCTTGGTCTAGTCTAGCGTATGCGCGTGCTGGCCCTCGACACGACGACCCGCGGAGGAAGCCTCGCGCTGGTGGAGGACGACCGTGTGCTCGTTGAACGGGACGGGGATGCGGCGCGCCCGCATGCCGAGCGTCTACCTGCCGATCTGATGAGCCTGCTCGACGCGGCAGCGGCACCGATGTCGTCTGTCGATGTCTACGCGGTCGCCGCCGGCCCGGGATCGTTCACGGGGCTGCGGATCGGCATGGCCACCATGCAGGGACTGGCGTTTGTAAACCGGCGCCCGATGGTAGCCGTGTCCGCGCTCGAAGCTCTTGCCCAAATCGCCGCGCTCGGCCTCGAGGCAGGCGCCATCGTGGGTGCCTGGATGGACGCCCATCGGCGCGATGTCTTCAGCGCGCTCTACCGCGTCACCGATGCCGCACCGTACGAGCCGGAACGGCTCGACGAGCTCGACCCGGCCACCGTACTCGACCCAGCGGCGACGCTGTCCCGCTGGAAGACTCTCGGCACGCTCGCGGCAGTCGCCGGCGAGGGAGCCGTGGCCTATCAGCAACTGCTGGCACCGCCCACTCGACTGGTTCACCCGCCGGCGCTCGCTGGCGCCATTGGCCGGATGGCGATCGCGCGAGCGCGTCATGGCCTGTCACAGGATCCCGCCTCCGTGCACGCGTTGTACGTCAGGAGGCCCGATGCGGAAGTGGAGAGGGAACGGAAGATCCGCAACCAACGCGACGGGGCGATCGAGGATTCCGTGATCGTCCAGCGGCCTTCGAGCGAGGGATGATCGATTCGATGGCGCCTCAATGGACGATCGAGCTTCTGACTTCGCCGGACGGGATCGACGAGATCCTGGCGGTCGAACAATCGTCGTTCACCAACCCCTGGACGCGGGAGATGTACCTCGCTGAATTCGAGCACCCAGGCATGTCCTTTCTTTATGTCGCGAGAGACGCGCGGCGGCACGTCATCGGCTTCTGTTCGTTCTGGCGGGTGCTCGACGAATTCCACATCAACAATCTCGCCGTGGATCCGACGTGGAGACGCGTGGGAGTCGCCCGCGCGCTGCTGACGCACGTCCTGAGTGAAGGTGTACGCCTGGGTGCGCACCGGGCCACCCTGGAGGTGCGGCGCTCGAACGAGGCGGCGCAGAAGCTTTATGCAAACTTTGGGTTTTCGGTGGCCGGTGTCCGGCGCGATTACTACACCAACCCGGTGGAGGATGCCCTGGTGCTCTGGCGCGAACGACTGAATGACGGCTGATCTTGAAACCGCCCAGACCTTGTGTTACGGTCGGCGTATGAACTAGCAGCCATGCAGCCGCACGCGCGCGACTCATCGTTTCGAACCCCAAGATCGGCTTTTTGAGAAGGGAGGGGCGGCATGAATGAGCAGTTGCAGGACCTCAAAGGGAAATTAATAGCGAACGACCAGGAATTCCACGACCTCGCCAGCAAGCACCACGAACTCGAAGGCCGGCTCCACGAACTCACCGAAAAACACTACCTCTCCGAACCCGAGCAACTCGAAGAAGTCACTCTCAAGAAGCGCAAGCTGTTGATTAAGGACCGCATGGAAGACATCCTGCGGCGTCATCAGCTGCAATCGCACTAGCGCACCCGGCCGCGCCCCTTCGTGATTAGATAGGGGTCGATGGGATTCGTACGCATCGACCCGGCGGGCTGGCCGTTTGTCGGCGGCGCGTTGGTCCTCGCGCTGGCCGGCGCGCTGGTGTCGTGGCTGCTGGTGTGGCCGTTTATTGCGCTGAGCGTCGTTTTTCTGTTCTTCTTCCGCGACCCGCATCGCCAGATCACCGAGGGCGCCAATGTTGTGCTGTCGCCGGCAGACGGCCGGGTGCTGATCGCCGGTCCGGCGATGGCGGATGCCGCCCCGCCCGGTGCCTGGCAGCAGATCAGCATCTTCCTCTCGCCCCTGGACGTGCACGTGAATCGGGTGCCGGCGGCGGGACGCGTGACGCAGGTGAGCTACAGGCCTGGCCGTTTTTTACCGGCCTATCACCGCGATGCCGCGGCCGCCAATGAGCGCAGCGAGATCTGGATCGATCATGACGGCCAGCTGATCGTGGCCCGTCAGATCGTCGGCCTGCTCGCGCGCCGCGTCGTCTGCCGGCTTCGTCCGGGCGCCATGGTCCGTGCCGGCGACCGCTACGGTGTGATGAAGTTCGGCTCGCGCATGGACATTTTTGTGCCTCTCACCGCTGAGATTCGCGTCCGGCCCGGCGACACCCTCCGCGCCGGAGAAACGATCATCGCGGTGTTACACTGAATCGTCCGACCGTGAATGCAGAAGTGAGAAGCAAGAAATACGAACAAGACAATCAGGAGCGCCGGCGGGACGAAGCCGTCCGACTGCGTTTTCTGCGCCGCGCCGGCGATCGTCGGCCGACACGGTTGCGCCGCGGCGTCTCGCTGTTGCCCAGCCTGTTCACGATGGGCAACCTGTTCTGCGGCTACGCGTGCGTCGTGTACGCGATGCGTGGCGACTGCGAGACAGGCGCGATGTTCATCGGGATCGCCATCGTGCTCGACATGCTCGACGGCCGGATCGCCAGACTGACCGGCACCTCGAGCGACTTCGGGCTGCAGTTCGACTCGCTCGCCGACGTGATCTCCTTCGGCATGGCGCCGGCCGTGCTGTCCTTCCAGTGGGCGCTGTCGTCGCTTGGGCGTCCGGGCTGGGCGGTGGGCTTCTTTTTCGTGGCTGCGGCAGCGCTGCGGCTGTCTCGCTTCAATATTCAGAGCGCCGGCGGTGGCGACAAGCGGTACTTCGTCGGCATGCCGAGCCCACCAGCCGCCGGCATTCCGGCCGCAACGGTCTATCTCTACCCGGACGGGTTCACGGATTACCGCGCCGCCCTGCTGGTGCTGCCGATCGTGCTGGTGCCCGCGATTCTCATGGTGAGCACGATCCGGTTCCGCAGCTTCAAAACAATCGATCTACAGGTCCGCCGCTCGTACACCGTGCTGATCCTCATCGCCGGCGCGATCATGTTGATCACAACCCATCCGAAGATCGTGCTCGTCGTCATGGCGTACAGCTATCTGGCATCGGCGTTCATTGAGATGGCGATCACCAGGTTTCGTCATCGCGGCGTTCACGTGGATGCCGATCAGGGGAAGCCTCCCGGGTCCAGCGCGATGCGCGACAGCGCTGCCAGATAGAGCCACGAAAACACGAAAGCACGAAACTCCTAGTCGCTACACGCAACCGGGGGAGCCACGAACACCCGAACGCACGAAACTCCTGGTCGCCGAGCTCGACTTGGGGGACACGAAAACACGGAAGCACGAAACTCCCCTACGGGCCGACGCGGAGTGTGATCGTCACCGTCGTGCCCATGCCGCGCTGGCTCTCGACGCTGATGGTTCCGCCGAGCAGCTCAATGTTCCGCTTGGCAATCGTCAGACCGAGACCGGTTCCCGTCGCTTTCGTCGAGAAATACGGCTCGAAGATCCGCGCCACTGCCTCCTGATCCATGCCGACGCCGGTGTCGGCAACGGTCACGACGACGCGCGGGCTGGAGGTGACGACGGAGGGATCGGCAGCTTCCGCGCGTGTGGCAATGGTGAGACGCCCCTGACCCGGCATCGCATGCAGGGCGTTCTCGATGACATTGGTGAGCGCCCGGGCAAACAGTGTGCGATCCAGTGACAGGGGCGGAAGCGGCCCTCCCCGAACCTCGATCGCAATCCGGCCGGCCAGTCCAGTACGGTACGGTTCGACCACCTCTTCAAGCAACGCTTCGAGGTCGGTTACTTCAGGGCGGGCGGTCGGCGACGACGCAAAGCTCGAGAACTCGGTCGAGATCTGCCGCAGCAGCCTGACCTGGCTGAGAATCGAGGTCACGCATTCCTCGAGGACAGGGGACAACGGCCGGCCACGATCGACGTTGATCCGCAGCGCGTGCTCGGCCGACAACTGGATCGGCGTCAGCGGATTCTTGACGTCATGGGCCACTTGCCGCGCCATGTCGGCCCAGGCTTCCAGCCGCTGCGTGCGCTCGAGTTCGGAGCGCTGACGCTTGAGATCGGCCGCCATGCGATTGAAATCCTCGACCAGACGCCCGAGCTCGTCGGACGAGGTGGCGGCGATGCGCGCATCCAGATCGCCGCGCGCGATGCGACGGGTCGCGCGGGTCAGCCGGCTGATCGGATCGGCGATGTACTCGGCCGCCCAATAGCCAAGGCCGGCGCCGATCACGACGAACAGCACGAACGCCGCCCAGATCCGGCGATCCAGATCGTCGCGCTGGCGATCCAGCTCGCGTTGCCGCAGCGTCAGTGGAATTGTGACGATTCGTTCGCTGTCGCCCGCGCGCACGCGCGCGGCGGCCAGCAGATAACTGAAGGCACCGACGTCTTCGACATTCACGAAAGTGGGCAACCGATCGAGCACGACGCGCCGATAGACGTCAGCCGGCATCCGGGTCGGGAACAGGTGTGAGGCGAACAGGTCGCGCTCGCTGGTCGCCTGGAGAATCGCCCGGTCGAACAGGTTGACATCCTGAGCGATCGCCCGCTCGACGAGCATGAGGAACTCATCGTTGATGCCATCGAGAGCTCGTGTGCCACCCTGCTGGGTCGCGTAGTCCTCGACCAGCCGCTGCGCGACGGTCGCGGTCTTGACGGCCGACTCGTTCAAGCCGTCCTCGAACTGACGGTTGAGGCGACTGCGGGTGGCTACGGCGAGAATCGCGGCGGGGATGATCGCCACGACGACAAATGCGAGGAAGAGTTTGCGATAGAAACTCGCGCGCACCTCCCGCAGCAATGCGCGTCCGGTCGCCGGGCGCGACCAGGTCAGCGCGTTGAAGATCGTCGTCGCTGTCAGCAAGGCAATGTACAGCACCCACGTCAACACCACGAGCTCGGCGAGATTCATCAGCCGGCCAAATGCCGTGATGATGGGATAGCCGAGCGCGTAGATCCCGTAGCGGTCGCTCAGAAAGTAGACCCGAAACGCTTCGTTGCCGCGGTTCACTGTTTCCCAGCGGGGCACGCGTGAGTTCACCAAGCGCTGAAACACGGGGTCGGGAAGACTCCAGACCGCCGTGCCCGCCATGTACAGCGGCGCGCGGCTCCAACCGTACACCGCGAACTCCACGTCGTGGCCCGGGGCTTCTTCCGGCCTCGAGAACTGCCCAAACCTCACGGTTTCGAGATACGGACTTGCCGAGGCGGCAAACGCGAGCGTCCGGTAGTCAGCCATGACCCGTACGACCACCGACCCGACTTGATGGCGGTCCGCCGAGCAGACTCCGCGGCTCGCCCGAAGTACGTTCGACGCTTCGGGGAATACGTCCCACGGCCGGACCACTGAATCGGCTCCACACCCGACGACTGCACGCGGGGCGGGGCCGTATTCTGGAAGATTGAGCGCAAAACGGCTGACCAGATTACCCCTCGCTCCGTAGAGCTCGACCGCGGACGTCAGACGACTCTTCTTGAGATTCGTTTCTGACCACAGTCGATACGCTGGATCGGTCGTGGGGGAGTCGGCTCTGGGAGTTCCTTCGAGCAGCAGCGGCAACGCCGGATTCGCGTCAATCTCCGTGAGCGCTTCATTCAGCTGGCGCTGCAGCTCCTCGCGGACACTCTTGGCCTGCGGGCCCAGCGTATCGGCGACGAGTTCCTCTTTGGCCTGGACGCCGAACGACAGAAGTGACGGATACGTTGCGAGTGCCGGGACCAGAAGCGCGGCGTACAGTCCAAACAGGCGCGCCGCCTGCGACGCCTTGCGCACGGGGCCACGCGGCCGCCCCAGGACTGCGGCGCACACAACCGTCGCCAGCAGGGCGACCAGCATCGGAACGTAGGCGCCGTCACCGGATCGCCTCACCGAGGCCAGCAGATTGGGCGCCGCAACCAACCCGGCAGCGACTCCGGCCAGCCAGAGCCCGCTCTCCATCGCCCGACGCGACACCGTGCGCGGCGTTCTCCATGCCAGCGTCGCCCCATGGATCACGAGTGCTCCCACCCAAATCACGCTGGCATGCAGGAGCAACAGACCAAACGAGATCGCCAGCCGCTCGACGGTGAAGGGGTGCAGAGAAAACCGCAGAAGATCGATCGACGAGTTCGCGACGGTCTGCTGCAGAAAGCGCTCGTAGTTCAACAGCAACGCGATATTGATGGCGCCAGCCGCCAGATAAATGATCGGCGTCCACCAGGCGGTGCCGGCGGAAAGGAGGCGCCGACGCGGGCGGGAAATGCGCCAGCGTTCGACGCCGTCCAGGGCCAGCCCGCACAGCGCGATGAGGAACAAGCCGTCGAGCAGCAGCTCGACCGGCGCGAGCGCCGGTGGCGGGAGGAAGGCGTCGGCCGCCGCGCGCAAGAGCCAACGAGCGCCCGCGAGCGCGACGAGGATGGCCGCGATCGCCAGCAGCACGTGACGGCGCGAGCGCGCGCGCCGCCAGAGATCGGTGAACGGCGCGGCGCAGACGAGGAGCGTCAGCGCTCCGGTCGCATACACCGCCGCTCGTGTCCTCGCTCGCCAACGGTCTCGAGCGGCCGAAAGACCCGCGGGGTCCACGCGCCCTTCAACCGGAAACTGCCCACTGCTCGCAGGGATGACCACCGAATAGGCGGTCGATGGGGCGCCCACCCTCAGCTGCAGGGTCACGGGGGCCAACGAGCCCGAGAACACGAACTGGTCCGCGTCAGGCGTGCCGGCCGGCTCGCCAAGCAGCTGTTCCGCCACGATCGTACCGAGCCGCCGCGACGTCGGATGCTCGGGATCGGGAACCGGCTCGACCCGCACGAGAAACGGGCCGAACGCGCCGGGGGAGACAAACACGTCCGCGGAGCCGTCAATCCGCTCCCGATCGATGTCGGAGACCCGGCCCGACCACGCGACCGGCTGAGCGGTGGCGTCGTAGACGCTGATCCCGGTGACCGGCACGGGCTCGTCGCGCAGTGCCTTGTCCAGCACATCGAACAGCTCTTTGGCCGCTGCCTTATCGCGGGCCGCTGTGCCGATGAGATTGGCGGAAAGGGCGACCGTGCGGGTCAGTGTCGCCAGAGTGTTGGCGCCCGTGTCGAATCGCTCGCGCAGCTCGCGCTCGATTCGGACCAGAGATTCCTGGTCCGTGGCGCCAAACCGCTGCCGTTCCAGCGTCCGACCGACAAGCGCGATCAGTCCGGCCACGGCAAGGCCGGCCGCGATCGTGCGCGTCAACCGATGGCGGCTGCTCACCAGAGATCGGGACCCCGTCACACTCAGCCACAGAATACACGGGGACGGGACAGCAGGCTGCTATAGTGAAACGTGACTTGGAACTGAAACTGCTCCTGAAGCGCGGGGCTCTGCTCACGGCCGCGAACTGGCCGGCGGTGGCGATTCAGTTTGCGGCCGAGACGACGTTCCAGGCCATGCTGGTTGTCCCACTGGTTGGCGCGGCCCTGCTGGTCGCCATGCTGCTGGGCGCGGACGTAACCAACCTCCTGCGCGGAAGTCTCAACGAGATCTTCACGACGATTGCCGACGCGTTGAAATCCGAACCAGTAGCGCTCGCCGGCTTCGTGGCCTCGTTCGCGATCGTGCTGGTGGGCGGATCGGTTCTGATGTTCCTCGTCAAAGGCGGGACGATCGAGGTGCTCCTGGCGTCGAATGCGATCGCCGGGCCGATTGAACGCGAGCCGGTGACGTGGGAGGGCATCCGCGGCGTTTCCAGGTTCACGCCGCAGCGTTTCCTGGATGGGTGCACGCGCTTGTTCAGGCGGTATTTGGCGCTCGGTTTCCTGCTGATGCTCGTGTATGGCCTGTCGGGCGCGGCGTATGTCGCGTTCCTCGTGTACGGCTATCGCGCAGCCGGCGATCGCACGCTCATGATTGGCTGGGCCTTCGTCGCCGCCCTCGCGGCCATCGCGCTGGTCATCTGGATCACCGCCATCAATCTTGTGTACCTGCTGGTGCAGATCGCGATCGCCGCCGAAGACATTGGCCTGGCCGACGCAGGACGGCTCATTGCGCGACTGATTCGCACGAAGTTCCGAGAGCTCGGCGGGGTCTTCCTCATTGTGCTGGTCATGCTGGTTGGCGCCACCTTCGCATCGGCCCTTGCCTGGTCGGGCGTCGGATTGGTGGCATTCGTTCCACTGGTTGGCCTTGCGGTGTTCCCGCTGCAGATCCTGGCGCTGCTCCTGCGCGGCCTGGTGTTCGAATACATCGGCTTGACCGCCCTCGGGGCGTATCTGACCGTCTACCGGCGCCACGCCGACAACATCGACCTCATGCTGGCCAGGGCTCCGTCGGCACCCCGCCCCACCTCCTGACCTCGATTCCAGAGCGACGCCGCCGGCGCTGGCTCACCCTGCCTCCCAATCGCGGTGATCGCGGCGCCCTTGATGAGATCGTCGGTGACGACAATCAGGCGCAACGGATCCGGCACGACATGGGTTCCGGTCACCGCCGATGGAGCCGGGAGATCGCCAGCCGGTTGACCATCCTTCAAGGTATAGGCGTACAGTGCGGCTCCCGATCCGCTGACGACCACGGCATTGGCCAGCGGAAGTGGACCCCGGGTCGGCCGCAGCGGCAGCGGACGCCGCCACCGCTGACTGCCACTTCGCCAGTCAAGGGCGCGGAGCGCGTTGTCGAGCGAGACGAAGTAGACCAGCCGATCGTGCACAAACGGCAGGCCGATGACATCGCCGCCCGTCGGATACCTCCACGCGACCATTCCCGTCTGCGCGATCAGACAGTAGAAGTAGTTGTCGATCGAACCCACGTAGAGGCGATCGTCGAACGCGAGCAGATCGCTTGGCGGGCCACCGAGCCGTCGCTCCCAGACCGGCGCTCCGGTCTCGAGAAGCAGCGCCACGACGCGCCCGTTGCTGATCGGAAGATAGACGCGATCGGCGGCCAAGACCGGAGATGCGTGCAGAGTCGAGTCCAGACGTCGCTGCCAGATCAGGTGACCGTCGGACGCACGGAAGGTCAGGATCGTTCCCGAAGTGGTCCCCGCGATCAACCAGCCGCTCTCCCAGACGAGCGGTGACGCGAGGGGTTCGTCCACCGGGACGCGCCAGACTGTGGACCCGTCCGACGCGTTGCGGGCCACAACCGCGCCGGGCTCATCAGTGAATAGAAGCGTCTCGCCAACGGCCGGCTTCGAACGCACATCGGCGTCCACGACCCAAAGCTCTCGCCCGGCGATGAGATCAAGCGCCGTCAGATGCGTCCCAGCGGTCGGCACGTATCCCAGGCCGTCTCGAAACGCGGGCGGCGCGTTCGGTCGATCGCGCAAGGGCAGCGTCCAGACCGAACGAACCGGGAAGAACGGTGTGTCGGCCGCGCTGGCGATCAACGACGCCCAGGCCGCAATCGCGAGTACGATGGCACTACAACATCTTGTGGTCGCGTTCCTCCGCACACCGCTATAATAGCGTCTAACCTTTTCCAGACCTCGTCTTCGTGAACCATCAAACCATCATCGTTCTCGATTTCGGCTCGCAGTATACGCAGCTCATCGCGCGCCGATTGCGCGAGCTGTCGGTGTATTCGGAAATCTGGGCACCCGAGACGGCTGCCGAGAAGATTCGCGCCCGCAAGCCGGCAGGCATCATTCTTTCGGGTGGGCCCAAGAGCGTTTCCGATCCGGGTGCGCCCAAGTGCGACCCCGCCATCTTCGAGCTGGGGAGCCCCATCCTCGGCATCTGCTATGGCATGCAGCTGATGGCCTCGGCGCTCGGAGGGACGGTCAAACCTGCGCAGCAGCGCGAATTCGGCCACGCACTCGTCACCGTGACCGAACCCGGGGCGCTGTTCGACCATGTGCCGCCGGAGATCCGCGTCTGGGCGAGCCACGGCGATTTCGTCGCGGCCGCGCCGCCGGGCTTTGCCGTCTCGGCGACGAGCGCAAACGCGCCCGTGGCCGCCATGGCTCATCCGGGCCGGGGACTGTACGCCCTCTTGTTCCACCCCGAAGTCGTGCACACGGAGAGCGGCCTCGAGATCCTCAAGAACTTCGCGCACGGGGTCTGCCGCTGCACCGGCGACTGGACCATGGCCTCCTTCGTCGAGGAGGCGACGGCACGGATTTCCTCCCAGGTGGGGAATGGCCGCGTGGTCTGCGCGCTCAGCGGTGGCGTCGACTCGACGGTGGCGGCGCTCCTCCTCCATCGGGCGATCGGCGACAGGTTGACCTGCGTCTTCGTCGACAACGGCGTGCTCCGACTCGACGAAGCCGCGCAGATCCGGAAGCGGTTCGAGCGACTGCAGCTGCCGCTGCGGTTTGTCGACGCCTCGACGCTGTTTCTCGATCGCCTGACCGGGGTGACCGATCCCGAGCAGAAGCGCAAGATCATCGGCGCGACATTCATCGATGTATTCGAAAGCGAGACGCCGAAACTGGGACAGGTCGACTTCCTGGCGCAAGGGACGCTCTATCCTGACGTCATCGAATCGGTCTCGATCGTCGGGCAATCGGCGCTCATCAAGAGCCATCACAACGTGGGCGGCCTGCCCGAACGCATGCGGATGCAGCTGGTGGAGCCGCTGCGAGAGCTATTCAAAGACGAGGTCCGCGCGGTTGGTCGTCAGCTCGGGCTGGACGAGGAGTTCGTCGTCCGCCAGCCGTTCCCGGGGCCGGGCCTGGCGGTCCGCATTCTCGGCGAGGTGACGACGCGCCGGCTCGAATTGCTTCGCCGGGCCGATGCGGTCGTGTCCGAAGAGATCAAGCGCGCCGGCTGGTACGAGAGCCTCTGGCAGAGCTTTGCCGTGCTCCTGCCGATTCAGAGCGTCGGCGTGATGGGCGATGAGCGCACCTACGAGTACACCATTGCGATTCGGGCCGTCGAAAGCCGCGACGGCATGACCGCCGACTGGGCGCGGCTGCCACACGATCTCCTCGCCCACATTTCGTCCCGCATCGTCAACGAAGTGCGCGGGATCAACCGGGTGGTCTACGACATCAGTTCCAAGCCGCCGTCGACGATTGAGTGGGAGTAGCAGGGTGATAGTGGCATTGCAGAATTGCAGGATGGCAGGATGGCAGGATGGCTGCTTCGCAATCCTTTCTGCCATCAATCCTGCAATCCTGCATTCCTGCCATCCTGCAATCCGTCATGCAATCCTGCAATCCTGCAATCCTACAAGTCGAGTATCCGCCCGTGTCTGAATTCGTCCATCTTCACCTCCACACTGAATACTCGTTGCTTGACGGCGCGTGCCGCATCGATGAGGTGCTCGACGAGGCGGTGCGGCTCGGGATGCCGGGGATCGCCGTCACCGAGCACGGCAACATGTTTTCGTCCGTGATCTTCCACGATCACGCGCGCGCGCGCGGGCTCAACCCGATCCTCGGCTGCGAAGTCTACGTGGCCCCCGGCAGCCGCCTCACAAAGAGCGGCAACCCGGGCGAGACGCAGAATCATCTAGTGCTCCTGGCCGAGACCAGCGAGGGGTACCACAATCTCATCAAGCTCGTCTCGGCCGGCTACACCGACGGGTTCTATTACAAACCCCGCATCGACAAGGAGTTGCTCGCGCAGCACGCGAAAGGGCTCATCGGGTTGAGCAGCTGCCTCAAGGGTGAAGTCGCCGAAGGCCTGACCCACGCGCAGGAGCGCAAGGCCGTCGAGGCGGCCGCGGCGTATCGCGACATTCTCGGCCCGGGCAATTTCTTCCTCGAGATGCAGTGGCACGGCATCGACGAGCAGCGGACGGTCAACGGCGGGCTTCCGGCCATCGCCCGCGACCTCAATCTGCCGCTCATCTGCACCAATGACGTGCACTATCTCAAGGAGAGCGACGCGCACGCACACGACATTCTCCTGTGCATCGGCACCGCCAAGGCATTCACCGATCCGAAGCGTCTTCGGTATGACGCGAAGCAGTTCTTCCTGAAAACCGCGGAGGAAATGGCCGACGTCTTCAAGGATCACCCCGAGGCACTCGTCAACACGATGCGGGTCGCCGAGCGCTGCAACGTGACCCTGCCGCAGGGCGAGAACCATCTGCCCAACTTCGACGTGCCGGCGCCGTTCACCCTGGACGACTACTTCGAGCACGTGACGCGCGAGGGCTTCCGCGAACGCCTGCCGCGTCTCCAGCGACTGGCCCAGGCCGGCTCGCTGCGGCACACGATCGACGAGTACGAGCGGCGGCTCTCGTACGAAATCGACATGATCAAGCAGATGAAATATCCCGGCTACTTTCTCATCGTCTGGGATTTCATCCGCTACGCGCGCGAGCAGGGCATTCCGGTCGGCCCCGGCCGCGGATCAGCCGCGGGCAGCCTCGTGGCGTATTGCCTCCGCATCACTGATGTGGACCCGCTGGACTTCAACCTGATTTTCGAGCGCTTCCTCAATCCGGAGCGAGTGTCGATGCCCGACATCGACGTCGATTTCTGTGAGCGCAGGCGCGGGGAAGTCATCGATTACGTGACGCGCAAGTACGGCCGAGAGAACGTCGCCCAGATCATCACGTTCGGGACGATGAAGGCGAAGGCGGTCGTCCGGGACGTGGGCCGTGTGCTCGAGATGCCGTTCGCCGACGTGGACAAGGTCGCCAAGCAGATCCCGGCCGTCCTCGAGATGACGCTCGACAAGGCGCTCGAGGAGAGTCAGACGCTCAGGGATCTCGAGCAGAACGACCCCAAGGTGAAGGAGCTCCTGGCGGTGGCGCGTCGGCTGGAAGGCATGACCCGGCACGCGTCCGTCCACGCCGCAGGCGTGGTCATCGCGCCGCGGGCGATCACGGAATACGCGCCGCTCTACAAGGGCGCCCGGGACGAAATCACGACCCAGTGGTCGATGAAGGAGATCGAGCGCATCGGCCTCCTCAAGATGGACTTTCTCGGTCTCAGCACGCTGACGTTGATTTTCGACGCCATCAATGAGATCAAGCGCACGACCGGCGTCGATCTGGATATCACCGCGCTGCCGCTGGACGATGCCAAGACCTACCAGATCTTCCAGGACGGACAGACCTACGGCATCTTCCAGTTTGAGAGCAGCGGCATGCGCGACATTCTCCGCAAGGCGAAGCCGCAGACGATCGAGGACTTGATCGCGTTGAACGCACTCTACCGCCCTGGACCGCTGCGCAGTGGGATGGTGGACGATTACATCGCCCGCAAGGGCGGCAAGGTCGAGGTCAAGTACGAGCTGCCACAGCTCGAGCCGATCCTGCGCGAGACCTACGGCGTCATCGCCTACCAGGAGCAGGTGATGCGGGTCGCGCGCGAGCTCGGCGGCTTCACGCTCGGCGAAGCCGACATCCTCCGCAAGGCGATGGGGAAGAAGAACCCGGAGGTCATGGCGAAGCAGCGCGGCAAGTTTGTCGAGGGCGCGAAGAAGAATGCCATCCCCGAGAAGAAAGCCGGACCGATTTTCGACCTGATGGAACACTTTGCCGGATACGGGTTCCCGAAGGCGCATTCAGCCGCTTACGCTCTGCTCGCGTACCAGACCGCGTACTTGAAGGCGAACTATCCCTGGCACTTCGCCGCCGCGCTGTTGACGATTGAGGCGCAGAATACCGACAAGCTGGCGGTGTACCTCGGCGAGTGCCGCGATCGGGGAATCCCGGTATTGCCGCCGGACATCAACGAGAGTCAGCTCCGCTTCACGGTCGAGCCTGAAGGCGTGCGCTTCGGCCTGACCGCGATCAAGAACGTGGGCGAAGGCGCCATCGAATCGCTGCTGGAGGTCCGGAAGAAGCACGGCCCAATCGCGTCGCTCGTGGACCTGTGCGAAGAGCTCGATCTGCGGCTGGTCAACAAACGCGTGTTCGAAAGCCTGACGAAAGCGGGGGCCTTCGATGGCATCGCGAAGGCCCTCCCCTCATCTGAGAAGGCACCGACGACGGCCCTGCGCCCGAGGCTGCTCGCGGCGATCGATGCCGCGTGCGAGCACGGGGCGCGGTTCCAAAGGGATCGCGATGAGGGTCAGGCGCAGCTGTTCGGGGCGATGGATCAGGCGACGAACGGGACGGTCGGCGATCAACCCGGAATGAACGGTGTCGGACGGCAGCTGCCCGAAGCGACGCCCTGGACCGAGACGGAGCAGCTGGCATTCGAGAAGGAAACGCTCGGGCTGTACTGGAGCGGGCATCCCATTGATCCGTATGCCACGCAGCTCCGGGAGTTCGGCGCCCGTCCGACGTCCGAGCTGGCTGAAGCACCGCTTGCGATCGCCACTCAGGACACGTGGGGCCCCAATGGCCGTAAGCCCATGGAGCCCGACACGAGTATCGGCGGGATTGTCGCCGCCGTCCGCCCGCTCAAGACCCGCAAGGGGGACCGCATGGCGGTCTTCACCCTGGAGGACGCGCAAGGTGGAGTCGAGATCATCGTCTTCCCGGAAACGTTCCAGCGGAGTGGCAGCCTGATCGAGACCGGCACGCTGGTTCTCGTCCGGGGCAAGCTGGAGCGAGACGAGGAGTCCGTGAGGATTCTCGCCACCGAAATCCTCCCGATCGACAAGGTCAGAGAACGGCTGACCCGAGAGGTGGCGATCCTCGTCAGGGCTCCAGCCGACCGGCACATGTTCGAAGCCCTTGGCGAGATTTTCTCGCGCCATCGCGGTGATCGGCGCGTGTCGATCGAGCTGGAACTGGCGGCGCCGTCAGCGATGTCAGGCCGTCTGCGTGTCAAAGCCGACGTATCATCTCAAATCCGTGTCCGACCCTCGTCGACGCTGATAGCGGAGCTGGAGCAGGTCGTGGGAACCGGCGCGGTGTCTCTGCGGTGATACGTGACGACGTGGAAACAAGGGCGCTTCCAGTGAGACTCCGTTCGTGTCCGTGTCCTCCGTGGTAGAGATTTCGCGCGATTGACATGCCACCTGAAACCCTCGAATTCGAAGAACCGCTCGTCCACCTCTTGAAGGAGGTGGAAGCGCTTTCCGCCTTGCCGAAGACCGAAGCGCGCGACCGGGAGCTCGAGTCGCTCAATCGCCGGCTGCGCAACGTTCGCGCGGACTTGTACGCCGCGCTCACGCCGTGGCAGCGCGTGCTCGTCGCCAGACATCCCGATCGCCCCGGCCTGGAGGATTTCATTCAGCGGTTGTTCCACGACTTCGTGGAAATCCATGGCGATCGCCGTTTCGCCGATGACCATGCGCTGATGACCGGCTTTGCCGAGTATCGAGGGCAGCCGGTGCTGCTGGTCGGCCACGTCAAAGGGCGAGATACGAAGGACAAGATTTTCAGAAACTTCGGGTACGCGCGGCCGGAAGGGTACCGGAAAGCGCTCCGCGCCATGCGACTGGCGGAAAAATTCCATCGACCGATTGTGGTCTTCGTCGACACACCGGCGGCCTACCCGGGAGTTGAGTCTGAAGAGCGCGGCGTGGCGGAAGCCATTGCCGCCAACCTGCGCGAGATGATGCTGCTCGACACTCCGATCATCATCATCGTCAGCGGCGAGGGCGGGAGTGGCGGCGCGCTGGGGATTGCCGTGGGCGATCGCGTGCTGATGCAGGAGTACGCGATTTACAGCGTCATTCCACCAGAGGGTTGCGCGGCGATTCTGTGGCGCGACCCGGCGAAGAAAGTCGAAGCCGCCGCGGCGCTGAAACTGACCGCACCGGATCTTCTGAAAGCGGCGATTGTGGACGACATCATTCCCGAGCCAGTCGGCGGTGCCCATACCGACCCGGCGGCCGCCGCGGCGTTGGTGGATGAGGTGCTGGCGCGCGAACTGACAGCCATCAGTGCCCTCGACAGCGACGCGCGTCTGGCCGCCCGCTACGCCAAGTTTCGCGCCATGGGCCGGGCCGGGATCGATTTCCTGGAAGAAGGATGATGCCCCGATGGGAATCCCGGGGCTGTGACGAAGCTGCGGCCGCACAGCTGGCCGAGATCCTTGGAATCGCGCCGATCGTGGCACGGCTGCTCTGTCAGCGAGGACTCGGCGATCCCGTGGAGGCCAAGCGGTTCCTGAACCCCTCGATCGATCAGCTCCACGATCCGATGGCGCTGGCGGACATGTCCAAAGCGGTCGATCGCATTCTCGCCGCGCTGGCCTGCAAGGAGCGCATTGCGGTCCACGGTGATTACGACGTCGACGGGATCACCTCGACCGTCATCCTGAAGCGGGCGCTCGAACTTTTGGGCGGCGACGTGATCCACTTCATTCCGGAGCGTTTGAAGGATGGCTACGGCCTTCAGCCCGCGGCAATCGATCGACTGCACGCTGAGGGGGTCCATCTGGTGGTTTCGGTCGACTGTGGCATTCGCGGCGCTGAAGCCGCATGCCGCGCGACTGAACTTGGTCTGGATCTGATCATCACCGATCACCACGAGCCCGGCGCTGATCTTCCCCCGGCGTTCGCGGTCATCAACCCCAAGCGGCGCGATTGCTCCTACCCTGACAAGAATCTCGCAGGCGTAGGTGTGGCGCTGAAGCTCGTGCAGGCGTTGTGCACACGAACTGGGCACGACAACTGGCTGCCGGGCTTTATCAAGATCGCAGCGATTGGAACGCTGGCCGACGTCGTGCCGCTCGTCGGGGAGAACCGCGTGATTGCCAAGCTCGGGCTCGATTTGCTGACCAAGGGTCCCCACAAGGTCGGTCTTCGCGCGCTGCTCGACGTCGCCGGTCTAGCGGGCAAGACGATCGACAGCTTCCACATCTCGTTCATGCTGGCGCCGCGCGTCAACGCCGCGGGGCGCATGAGCACGCCCGACATCGCCACACGTCTCCTGTTGGCGAGCGACGAAGCGAAGGGCGACGAAGCGCGAGCGTTGGCCCTGCAACTCGACGGCGAGAATGTGAAGCGGCAGGAGGAGGAAGCGGACATTCTCGCCGCCGCCAAGAAGATCGTCCAGTCCGACCCGGATGTGGGCGCGCGTTCGGTCCTGGTCGTCGCGGGCGAGGGGTGGCATCGCGGCGTGATCGGGATTGTCGCCTCCAAGCTGGTCGATGCCTTCCACCGGCCGGCCATTGTTCTCTCCGTGGAAGGCAACATGGCTCAGGGGTCGTGCCGGAGCATTCCTCATTTCGACTTGTTGAACGCGCTGGAGCGATGCGCCGATCGGCTCGTCCGTTTTGGCGGCCACAAGCAGGCCGCGGGGGTTACGATCGAGACGGCCCGGATCCGGGAATTCCGCCTCGCCGTGAACGACGTGGCCGACGAAACCCTCGGGCCGGAGGACTTGATGCCGCGCCTGCGCATCGACGGCGACCTTTCGTTTCGTGCGATCACCGGGCCA
>Ga0111538_10004924_pt1 | contig 18363 bp, 10 predicted proteins | sample SoiMethybrSBSTD1_FD_79669 | JGI IMG/M metagenome (GOLD analysis project Ga0111538, IMG submission 79669) | Bulk soil microbial communities from a Populus tree surrounding site in Tennessee, USA - Soil MetaG P. TD hybrid SBSTD1 (version 2)... | ecosystem: Environmental > Terrestrial > Soil >...
CCCCTATCTCAACGTCGATCCCGGCACCATGAGCCCTTACCAGCACGGTGAGGTGTTCGTGACCGACGACGGGGCCGAGACCGACCTCGACCTCGGCCATTACGAGCGCTTCACCGGCGTGCCGGCCAAGCGCTCCGACAACATCACCACCGGGCGGCTCTATCAAGAGATTCTCGCCCGCGAGCGGCGCGGCGACTATCTGGGCGGCACCGTGCAGGTGATCCCGCACGTGACGGACGCCATCAAGAATTTCGTGCTGTCGGGCAATGACGGCATCGACTTCGTGCTGGTGGAGATCGGCGGCACGGTCGGCGACATCGAGGGGCTGCCGTTCTTCGAGGCCATCCGCCAGCTCGGCAACGAGCTGCCGCGCGGCGACAGCGTATTCATCCACCTGACCCTGCTGCCGTTCATCCCGAGCGCCGGCGAACTCAAGACCAAGCCGACGCAGCACTCGGTAAAGGAGCTGCGCTCGATCGGCATCCAGCCCGATATCCTGCTGTGCCGCTGCGACCGGCCAGTGCCGGAATCGGAGCGGCGCAAGATTGCGTTGTTCTGCAACGTGCGCCCCGAGGCGGTGATCCAGGCGCTGGATGTGGCCTCCATCTACGACGTGCCGCTGGCCTACCACCGCGAAGGGCTGGATCAGCAGGTGCTCGCCGCCTTCGGCATCAAGGACGCACCAGCACCCAAGCTCGGCAAATGGCAGGCGATCTCGGACGCCATCGCCAACCCTGAGGGCGAGGTGACGATCGCCATCGTCGGCAAGTACACTGGCCTCAAGGACGCCTACAAGTCGCTCAACGAAGCGCTGTTTCATGGCGGCATCGCCAACAAGGTGCGGGTCAAGCTGGAGTGGATCGAGGCCGAGATCTTCGAGGGCGAGGACCCCGCGGCTTACCTTGAGAACGTCGACGGCATCCTGGTGCCGGGCGGCTTCGGCGAGCGCGGGTCGGAGGGCAAGATCCTGGCCGCCCGCTTCGCAAGGACGCGCAAGGTGCCCTATTTCGGCATCTGCTTCGGCATGCAGATGGCCGTAATCGAGGCCGCGCGCGACCTCGTCGGCATCGCCAAAGCCGGCTCGACCGAGTTCGGGCCAAGTGAGGAGCCCGTCGTCGGGCTGATGACCGAGTGGATGCGCGGCAACGAGTTGGAGCAGCGCCGGAAGGGCGGCGACCTCGGTGGCACCATGCGGCTCGGCGCCTATCCGGCGGCGCTGGCCAAGGGCAGCCACGTGGCCAAAATCTATGGCGCCCGGCAGATCTCCGAACGCCACCGCCACCGCTACGAGGTCAACACTCGCTACCGCGCCCGGTTGGAGGAGGCTGGCATGAGCTTCTGCGGCATGTCGCCCGACGGCCTGCTCCCCGAGATCGTCGAGCTACCCGACCACCCCTGGTTCATCGGCGTGCAGTTCCACCCGGAGCTCAAGAGCCGCCCCCTCGAGCCGCACCCGCTGTTTGCGAGCTTCATCGCTGCGGCGGTGGAGCAGAGTCGGTTGGTTTAGTGGAGCAATGCAGCTGGCGAGTATTCAGGACTAGGTGCCCTGGGCCCCCGCCTGCGCGGGGTGACGTTCGTGGCCGGGGATGCGCGTCCAACGGACGTCATCCCCGCGGAGGCGGGGACCCAGTACACAGAGCAGCGGGCGGCTGGTATCAATGGCACGATGCCCAAGCAGCCCAGCGTCTACATTCTGGCGAGCAAGCGCAATGGGACCCTCCACATCGGCGTCACCAGCGACCTTTTCATTCGCATCGGCACGCACAAGCAGGACCTGATCGAGGGCTTCCCAAGCGCCACGGCGTGCATCGCCTAGTCTACTACGAGATGCACCAGACGATGGGCGGAGCGATCCTTCGCGAGTAGCGGCTGAAGAAATGGAACCGCGCGTGGAAGCTGCGGCTGATCGAGGGTATGAACCCCGAGTGGGAGAATCTGTTCGACGAGTTCTGGGGCGCGATCAATGATGGCCCCGCGGACATCGCGCGCGAAGACATTGGCCGCCCCCGTATCGAGAGGTGACCTGGGCCCCCGCCTCCGCGGGGGTGACGTCCGTTGGACGCGCATCCCACACCACAAATGCCAATCCCGCGGAGGCGGGAGCCCAGTGCACCGCGCAGCAAAATTCGCGTCCCGTGGTACGATGAAATATGAGCCGATCAGGCATGAAACCTCAGCAGGTTGCGAAGCGAGCAACCAACCGAAGGGGCCAGAGCGCCCGCCGAGTCGTCCCCAATGGCAAGAACGAAGACGCCTTCACGATAGGTCTCGCCGACTTCGAGAAATCAGCGCCGTTTGTCGGCCGAGATGAAGAAGATGTTCCGCGAGTTCGATCGTCGGAGCTTGTCGGCCGAGGCGCGGCGGCGGCGGATTGTCGCCAAGTATGGCAAGCGGCCCGCTTGATCGGCGCTCGCCATCCTGCGCCTGCCGCCGACGCGCGAGCGCGCGCGACGATGCTGCGCCACGTCGCAGGGTGCGGGCCGGCGCGATCGGCGGCTGCGCCGCCAATTGTTCACGATGTCAAAGAGCGAGGTCCACCTGAGGTGGTCCGGAGGGCATCATGGCACAGCTGGAGAGGGCGGGGATAAGTGCCATCGCGGTTAATGCGAGCGGTTCTCGCCAATGTCCCTGGTCTCCGCCACGCTGCCGCACCCAGCGGAAGCGAAGGGCCGCTGGCTCGCCAGATCCGCGACCCGATCGGCCCTTAGAACTGTGCTACCTCAGGCGCTCGCACGGATAGGCATCCCTGATGCACTCGTTGAAGAAGGTGCCCTTCGAACTTGCGACGCGGAAGTCCTCGTATACGTCGGCTTCGACGCTGCGATAGCGGTAGAGGCGGCCGTTGACGAACTCGACCTCCAGCGCCCCCGTGCGGGCATTGTAGCCGATCGCGGCGATGCTGGAGGAGGATACGGGCTCTCGACGCATCGTCGGCCTCGGTTCGCTGCGCGCTGGTCCCCCGATATTGCTGCCGCACATTCCGGGATGACAAGGGCGGGATCCGATCGAGGGCACCAAGCATATCGCCTGGTTGAAGCCTCGGCGCCTGCGCACCACCTAACGGGCACCCCCCAGCGGAGAGACGGCGATGAAGACGATCGTAGCGGGTGTGCTATCGGCCACACTCGTGCTTGCCATCGCAGGCCCCGCAAACGCCGCCGACAAGCGCAACAAAGACCGCCAGCAGTACGACAGCTACGCGCAGCGCTACCCATCCGCGACGCCACGCCAACTCAAGAATTTGCGGGCCTACGAGCGTGGCGAATACTACGAGACCTACTCGGATGCCCTGCCGGTCGGCAGTCGTCCGTGGTTCGAGCAAAAAGAACGCGAAGGTGGCGATCGTCGCTTCTAAGTCGACGCGAGCCGGTGCGACGGCAAAGCCCAGGCTCGTTCACACCGGCAACATGCCCTCACAAATTTTGAGTGGTCTACAGGCTCGCTCCGGTCTAAACGCGCAGCCCTTCGCTGAACTGCACGGGGGTTCTGCATGTCACCGGAAAATTTGGCACTCCTGAAAACGCTGGCCATCCGCCCCAGCACATCGGTCACGGTCAACGTTCGATCGATGGTCGAGGCGCTGGAGCAGAGCGGCTATGTCGCCAATGGTCCGCACGGCTGGAGCACGACCGCAAAGGGATGCGAGCTCATCGAGCGGCATCGGGCCGTGGGTGCTCCGTTGGGTTCGAGGAACGAGCTCTGACGGCTGCGGTTGTGAGGTATGGCGCAAGATTTGGATCGCCGACGTCGAGAGCTCGAGCGACAGATCGCAGACCAGGAAGAGTCGATTCGGCGCATGATCGAACGCGGTACGCCGAGCCAAGCGGCTGAAGACCGCCTTCGTCAATTGAAGGGACGCTTGGCGCAAGTTGAAGACGGACGATGACGAGGATGTGATCGTCGGTTAGCCGCATCGCTCGACGGCGCCAGGCGATGCCCACCCGTTGGGCAAGAGGCCCAGCAAATCGTCCGCCGCCGTGCCGCCCCATTGCGCCAGCAACCTCTTGCAAATAAAACCGTTAATGTGTCGGGCGCACGGGCGCGCCGCATGCTAGGGTTGCACCATGGCAGCACGACAAATTCCCCTGGCGGGGAGCGAGCGGGTCGCGGCATCGGCGATCGAGCGTGTCTTCGAGCGCAAGGTGCGCCTGGGCAAATGGGCTCTGTTGTTCGAGCAGCTGTGGCCGCGGGCCTGGCTGGTGCTGGGTCTGGCCGGCCTGTTCATCGGCGCCTCCCTGGCAGGGTTGTGGCCGAGACTACCTGAGCTTCCCCACATGATCGTTCTGGGCCTGTTCGCGCTGGCCTTTGCCGCCGCCCTGGTGGCGCTGGCGCGGGTGCGCTGGCCCTCGCGCGATGAGGCCATCCGCCGCATCGAGGCGATCTCCGGCATTAGCCACCGGCCGGCGTCCTCCTACGAGGATACGCTGACGCTTGGCGCCGGCGATGCCCGCACCGAGGTGCTGTGGCGGGTGCACCGTCAGCGCCTGGCCGCCTTGCTGCAGAAGCTGCGCGTCGGCCATCCCTCGCCGCGCGCCGACCGCTACGACCCCTTTGCGCTGCGCGCCCTATTGCTGCTCGGCGTAGTCGTGTTGCTGGTCGTGGTGGGGGACAGCGCGTCCGACCGGTTGCGCTCGGCGTTCCGCTTCGGGGCGCTCGCCAAGGGTGCCGAGGCGCGCATCGATGCCTGGGTGACGCCGCCGGCCTATACCAGCCGGCCGCCCATCATGCTGGCCGACGGCGCGCATGGGCTGGCCCGGCCGCAAGAGAAGCCGGCCGCACCCTACGAGATACCCGACCGCAGCCAGCTGGTGGTGCGCGGCACGGGCGCCGCCATCGGCGCCTTGTCGCTGGAGGTGCGGACCGCCGACGGCGCCGTGGAGCGCCTCGAGGCGCCGGCCACCGCCAATGCCACGGACGTGTCCGAGCTCAAGCTCGAGGTGCGCAAGTCGGGCACGGTGACGGTGCACGCCGGCGGCATCCAGCTGCTGAGCTGGCCGTTCCAGGTGATCCCCGACCACCCGCCCAAGATCGCCATCACCAAGGAGCCCGAGAAGAGCCCGCGCGGTGCGCTGAAGCTGTTCTTCAAGGTCGAGGACGACTATGGCGTCGTGTCCGCCGAGAGCCGCATCAAGCGCATGCGGCCGAAGGAGGACAAGACCGCGACCGCCTGGGCGCGGGCCGGAACCAAGAAGGGCGCGCGCCCTCCGCACGAGCGGCCGCCGTCGTTGGCCCTGCGGCTGCCGCGCGCCTATCCAAAGCAGGCCGAGGGACAAAGCTTCCACGAGATCGGCGACCATCCCTGGGCGGGCATGAAGGTCGAGCTGTCGCTCGTCGCCAAGGACCTTGCCGGCCAGTCGGGGCGCAGCGCCCCCATCGAGCTGGTGCTGCCCGAGCGGCGCTTCAGCAAGCCGCTGGCCCGCGCCGTCGTCGAGCAGCGGCGCCGGCTGGCAGAGGACCCGCGCGACCGGCCACAGGTTGCCCGCGCCATTGCCGCGCTGACGTTGGAGCCTGAGGAGTTCATCGACGATCTGCAGGTATTCCTCGGCCTGCGCTCGGCCTATTGGCGTCTGCAGCACGACGCCACGCGCGCGGGGCGCAACAGCGTCATTGCGCAGCTGTGGAACATTGCGCTGCGCATCGAGGACGGCAATCTGACCGATGCGGAGCGGGCGCTGCGCGCAGCCCAGGAGCGCCTGCAGAAGGCGCTCGAGCAGGGCGCCTCCGACGAGGAGATCCAGAAGCTGATGCAGGAGCTGCGGCAGGCGCTGGCGCAGTTTCTGGAACAGCTCTCCAAGCAGGCGCAGAACCAGCAACCCACGCAGGGGCTCGACCGCAACAGCCAAATGCTCAGCCAGCAGGACCTCGAGCAGATGCTGCGCAATCTCGAGAACATGGCGCGCTCCGGCAACCGGGACATGGCCCAGCAGATGCTGAGCCAGCTACGCGATCTGCTCGACCGGCTGCAGTCCGGGCGCATGGCAGATCAGGGCCAGAACCAGCGCTTCGGGCAGATGATGGACGAGTTCGGCAACATCATCGGCCGCCAGCAGCAGCTGCTCGACGATACCTTCGGCCAGCAGCGCGGTCAGCAGGGCCAACAAGGCCAACAGGGGCAACGAGGCCAGCGCGGTCAGCAGGGCCAGCAAGGCCAACAGGGACAACGAGGCCAGCGCGGCCAGCAGGGTCAGCAAGGCCAGCAGGGCGACGGCGAGGGCGACCAGGCCGGCGCGCTGGGCGACCGCCAGCGGCAGCTGCGCGACATGTTGGGCCGGCTGCAGCGCGGCATGCGCGAGTTCGGCTTGCAGGCCCCGGGACAGCTCGACGGCGCAGGCGAGGCCATGGAGCGCGCCGAGCGGGCGCTGCGCAACGGCGATCTCGACGGCGCAACGCAAGAGGAGGCGCGGGCTCTCGAGCAGCTGCGCCAGGGGGCCCGGGAGATGGCCCAGCAGATGCTGCGGCAAATGCCGTCGCGGTTCGGCCTCAACGACCCCAACAGCGAGCTCGACCCGATGGGACGGCCCCCGCAGCGTACCGATGGTCCCGATCCCGGCGTGGGCGTCAAGGTGCCCGACCAGATCGACGTGCAGCGGGCGCGCGAGATCCTGGAGGAGCTGCGCCGGCGCCTCGGCGAGCCGACCCGGCCGCCGTTGGAACTCGAGTACCTGGAGCGCCTGCTCAAGCGCTTCTAAGAGCGCCGCCTCCAGGCGGAACCTGTCAAGAGAGCTTGCCGCTGTCCGGACCGCTCTGCCCGAGAGGCTTGCGGTGTTGGGAGGTGTCGTCTCATTTCTCGTTTGAATGCGCCGGGGTTCGCGGCTAGAGTGCGTCGGGGCAACTTATAATAATCATAGAAACAGTACCGTCAGTTCGAGCGCCGGCAGACGCGGAGAACAGCGTCCCGGATTGGGGGGTTCCATGGACATCCAGGACATGCGTATCTTTGCCCGCGTCGCGGCGGTGCAGAATCTATCCGCGGTGGGCACCGAGCTCGGCTTGACGCCGGGCACCATCTCCAAGCGCATCCAGGCGCTGGAGGACGAGCTGTGCGCGCGGCTCTTCGACCGTACGACGCGCTCGATCCGCATCACCGAGGAGGGCGCGGCGTTCCTGGCCCACGTGGAGCGCATTCTCTCCGAGATCGAAGCGGCGCGCGCCTGCGTGGACGACACGGTGAGCAAGCCCAAGGGCGGACTCAAGATCGCGGCGCCGGCCTGCTTGGGGCGGCGCTATGTGGCGCCCGCGCTTTGCGATTTCGTGCGCGCATTTCCGGAGATCGATGTGCGCATCGACCTGCACGACCGGCAGGTCAACCTGCAGGAGGACGGCTACGACGTGGCGATCCGCACGGGCGAGCTTGCCGACTCCTCGCTGATCGCCAAGCGCCTGGCGCCCGACCGCCACATCATCGTCGGCTCGCCGGCCTATTTCGCGCGCGCCGGACTGCCGCTCGTGCCGGAAGACCTCGCGCACCACGATTGCCTGGTGCTGGGCGAATCCCGGCAATGGTCCTTCAGGTCGAGAACCGGCGCAGAAAGCGCGGCGCGGGTGAGCGGGCCGCTCAGGTCAAACAACGGCGAGCTGCTGTGCCGGGCCGCGGTGGAGGGCCTCGGTCTCATTCGCGCCTCCGAGCTCGAGGTGGCCTGCGAGCAGCGCGCGGGCAAGCTGGTGCAGGTGCTCGGCGACTTCGAGGTCGCCACCAACGCGGCGCTGTGGGCGATCTATCCCAGCGCCAAGCACGTGCTGCCGCGCATGCGCGCGCTGCTGGACTTCCTTGCCGACTGGTTCCGCGAGGCGGGCAACAACGCCGAGCATGCTTCGCCGGTGGCGACGCTGGCGGTGGTGGCCGATGGGGTGGGCAACGGCGCCACTCGCCCCAAGGTGCAGCTGCGCGTGGGCTGAGCCCTCTTCAGTTCGGCGGTCGCGGCTGGGCCAAGCGCAGGAGCATGCGCTCCACCGCGGCGATCTGCGGGCCCGACCGCGTAAGATAGTCGCTGCCGGTGTAGCCCCACCAATCCCAACAGCCGAGCGGATTGGACCCGTCGCTGCTGGCCTTCACCTGCGGGAACAGCACGATCAGGCGATTGTTGTCGGCCCACTCGGCATAGCCGCTGTCGCGCACGAACCCCTCGCCCGCCTGCTTGCAGCCGTGAAATACGACATGGACGCGGCAACCTGCCTGATCGCGGCAATAGGCTGGCACGTAGGCGTACCCGGCGTCGGCCAGTCCGTGGGCGCTGAGCCCCTGCGTGAAGGGTGCCTGATTGAAGACGGTGAGCGCGGCCGACGGCTGCGCCCTGCCCGTCACATCGGGGTAGATGTGGCGCAGGATGGCACCGGCCTGATCGTAGTCGCAGTCGGTGATGAAGGTTGGGTCCTCCTCGCCGCACCTTGCGCCCTTCTCCTCGGTGACGAAGGCGTGCTGGGCATCGGTGCGCCTGACCGGGGCAAAGTTCGGCCTGGGCACGCCGAGGCTTGCGTAGAGCGCCTCTGCGGCATCGACCACGGGCGATTTGACGACTTTGTCGGCGGTGCTGGTGAAGACATAGACGCGGGCGCGGGCAATGCCGGGCAGCGGATCGATGCGTCCGGACTGGGCCCGCTCATTGACTTGCGCCTCGAGCGTGCGGTTGGCGGGAATGCCGAAGCCGAGGCGGCTGCCGGCCATGCAGCGGCCGGTGGCCCAGTAGACCACGGCACTCAATCCATACCAGCGCGCAAACCAGGGCGTCGCAGCTTCGGCGCAGCCATAGGGTCCGCCGGCGACGATGCCGACGCCGACGACGTTGCGGGAGTGGGCGATGTGGAACTGGCTCGCCATGAAGGCCCCGGCGGAGAGACCGGACACCGAGGTCGCCCCGATGTCGGTGCCGAGCGCGGGGAGCGGTGCCTGCGCCCAGCCCGTGCTGCTCCATAGGGCGAGGAGGAAAGCCACGCAGCCTGCGCTCGCAGCCGGAAGCTGTTTTCTCTTGCTCATTGGAAACCCGATGAGAGAGGCAGCGTCGAGAAGGTTACTCTCGGTGGGCGCCAATGTCATCCTCGGGCTTGACACCCGCGGCTCGCGCGGGTGGTCGCCAGCATGGATCGGCACGCTACTTGAGCCGGATCGTGACGCGGTCGGCGTGACCGTTGGCGTCGATCACTGAGAGCTTGAGGAAGCCGCGGCTCGTTGTCGGCAACTCGGCTTCCCGGCGGGTCGGATCGGAGGCGATGGGCACGCCGTCGACCAGCCAGATCAGCGGCAGGGCGCCGCCCTCGGCCTTGACGATGGTGGCGGCATCGCCGTCCTCGACGTCGAGCTCGGAGCGATCGGGCGGGAAGGCGATCTGCACGGCAGGCTCGAGGGTGGCGCCCGCAGCCGTCTCCTCGCGTGCCTCGCGGAAGCGCTTGAGCGGCGGCGGCAGCTCCCCGCCGCCGACGTTGAGCGTGCCGGAAGGAGCCGAGGGAAGCGGGGCGCGGCGCGGCGCAAGGCGGGCGAAGGCGTCAAACAGCAGCGGCGCGGCGGCCGTGCGCCCGGCAAGGCCAGGAGTGGCGGCGCCATCGGGACGGCCGACCCACACGGCAATGGTGTGGCGGCCGTCGTAGCCCACCGCCCAGGCGTCGCGGAACCCATAGGACGTGCCGGTCTTGTAGGCGAGCTCGCCCGGCCTGGCGTTGGCCGGCGCCGGCGCATTGCGCAAGATGTCGGCGACGTACCAGGCGGCGACCGGCGACAGCAGCCGTTGCGGGGTGGTTGGCCTGGCATCGGCGGCATCGCGCCGGTATTTGAGCGCGACGGGCTCGCCGCCGCGGGCGAGGCCGGCATAGAGGACGGCGAGATCGGCGAGCCTCAGGCCGAGGCCGCCGAGCGCAATCGCCAGCGTCGGCTCGGCGCCCTTGGGCAGGACCGGCGTGACGCCGACCTGGGCGAGGCGGGCGAACAGCTTGGGCGGGCCCAGCGTCTCCAGCACCTTGACGGCCGGGATGTTGAGCGACTGGGCGAGCGCCATGCGCACCGTCACCGTGCCGTGCCAGTCCTGGTCGAAGTTCTTCGGGACATAGAGGCCGAAGCGGGTGGGGCGGTCCTCGATCAGCGTCTCGGGATGGGCGAGGCCGGCCTCGAAGGCGAGACCATAGACGATGGGCTTGAGGGTCGAGCCCGGCGAGCGCAGGGCGGCGGTCATGTCGACGGCGCCGAAGCGGGCCTCGTCGAGGTAGCCGGGCGAGCCGACGTGGGCGATCACCTCGCCGGTCCTGTGGTCCAGCGCGATCAGCGCGGCCGAGAGGCGACCGCCCAGCGCATTGGCATGCTCGCGCACGAGCCGCTCGAGGTTGGCCTGAACCGCGGCATCGATCGTCAGGCGGTGCACGAGCCGGGGCTGGTCCTCGCTGAGCGCGGCGTCTGCCAGGTGCGGGGCGAGGATCGGGAACTCGCGGCGCGCGGTCGGCATACGCTCGGCCATGGCGCGGCGCGCCTCGTCGGCCGGGATGATGCCGTGGGCCGCGGCATGAGCCAGCACGCGGTTGCGGGCGCGCAGCGCGGCCTGTGGGAAGCGGTCCGGCCGGCGCAGCTTGGGCGCCTGCGGCAGGGCGACGAGCAGGGCCGCCTCGGCCGGCGACAGGCGGCGCGGCTCCTTGCCGAAGTAGGCGACCGAGGCGGCGCGCACACCCTCGAGGTTGCCGCCGAAGGGCGCAAGCCGCAGGTAGAGCCGCAGGATCGCGTCCTTGGAGAGCTTGCGCTCGAGATGCAGGGCGCGCAGCGCCTGGCGCACCTTGCCGGTGCCGCTGCGCTCGTGCTCGCCGACCAGCAGGCGCGCCACCTGCATGGTCAGCGTCGAACCGCCGGAGACGATGCGGCGATGACGGACGAGCTGCCAGCCGGCGCGGCCGATGGCGACGGGGTCGACGCCGCGGTGGGTGTGAAAGCGCCGGTCCTCGAAGGCGAGCAGCATGGCGAGGTAGCGCGGGTCGACCTCCGTGGGCTCGATGGGCAGGCGCCAGCGGCCGTCGGACGCGGTGTAGGCACGCAGCAGGCGATCGTTGCGGTCGAGCACGCTGACGGACAGCGCCTCGGCCCGCGCGAGCGATACCGGCTCCATGCGCTGCCAGATCAGCGCGACGGTGCCTGCAGCGATGAGCAGCGCCACGACCGTAAGGCGCAATAAGCGAAGCGCATTGCGCCGTCGCACCGGTGCATCGGCGCAATGCGGCTTCGCCTTATTGCGCCCTACGGCCGCCATGACCCTCACTCCTTCGCAGTCACGTCGAGGCGGCCGGAGGCGGTGCGGGCGAAGCGGTCGGGGCGGTACATGTCCTCCACTGTGGCGGCCGGGTGCACGAAGGAGCCCGGCGTCACGGCCCGCACCAGGTAGGCCACCGTCGCCGAGCTCGCGGGTGTGCGCTGCTCGTCGTCGCCGTCGACAAAGCGCCGGCCGCGCCGACCGTCGCCGGAGCCGAAGAAGTCGAAGGCGGCCACGAAGCGGTCGTCGCGGAACTCGGTGTGCTGCGGCTTGACCGAGGTCTTGAGCCAGTCGAGCGTCTTGACGTCGCCGCCGTCGACGAGGCGTGGGTTCTCGATCTCGAGGCCGGCGGGCAGCCGGTCGACAAGCAGGATGCGCCCGCCCGTCTCCGGCGCCTCGACCTTGAGCACGACCACCATGCGCTCGTTCTGCTTGAGTTGGCTCGTCCCGCCCGTCGCGCTGGCCAGATCGATCTTCTTGCCGTCGAGGGAGTAGTAGGTGCGCTCGATGGCGAAGCCCTTGGCGACGGCGGGCTCGGGCGTCAGCGCCGCACCGATCACCGACACGACGGCATCGATGGGGGCGTCGCCGTGGTTGGCGATCGTCACGGCGCCGGCCGCGACCTCCGCGGGCGTGACGGGGCGGATGAGCTGGCCCTTGTGCCTGGCGCCGCTGACGCTGAGCTCGGCGTTGCCGACCTCCTCGGCGAGCGCACGCGCGGCCAGCAGCAGCCAGGCCTGCTCCTGCGTCGAGGTGTAGGCCTTGGCCTTGTAGGCCTTGGCCACCACGTCGACGAGGCGTGGCACCTCGCCCCTTGCGAGCCCCGACTCGGAAGCGAGCGTGATCAACGCCGCGGTGTCGCGCACGCCGGTGCCGTAGTCGCGGCGCGTCAGGCCGTCGTCCTGGTCGGCGATGCCCGCCAGCGCCGCCTTGAGCGCCGTCTCGGCGCGCGCCTTGTCGCCCAGCATGGCCAGCGCGGCACCGAGCTGGGCCTGCGCCAGCGGCGTGGAGAAGCTGTCGAGCTTGGTGTCGACGTAGTAGCGCAATTCCCCGATCGGCGCGCGGCCGTTGCGGGCGAGCACGTAGAGGGCATAGGCGCGCCCCTCGCCGCCCGACTGGAAGTCCTGCGCATAGCCGATGTAGTTCTGCAGGCGATCGAGCGCCTGGTTGAAGGCATGCTGGCGCACCGTATAGCCCGCCTCGCGGGCGCGGGTGAGGAAGTCGGTGACGTAGCTCGTCAGCCACATGTCGCCGTCCGAGGGTCCCCAGATGCCGAAAGCACCCGAGGAGTCCTGCATCTCCAGCACCCGGGCGATGGCGCCGTCGATGCGCTCGCGCAGCAGCGCGTCGGTGGCGAGCCCCATGCGCTTGGCCACGTCGTTGACGTAGAGCAGCGGCAAAGCGCGGCTGGTCGTCTGCTCGGCGCAGCCGTAGGGGTAGCGGTCGAGCGAGGCGAGAATGCCCGGCACGTCGAGGGTGGCGGCGGGTCCGACTGTGATGGTGGCCTTCGAGCGGCGTGGGATCAGGTCGTGGAAGAGATCGGAGGAGAGCGTGATCTTGCCCCCCTTGGCGGCGAGCGAACTCACTGTAAGGCGCTTGATGTCGCCGGCGGGCACCTTGACGTCGAAGGTCAGGCGTCGCCGCACGTCGATGCCGTCTGGGCCGCTGACGCGCACGGCGAGCGTGGTGAGGCCCACCTCGCCGGGCTTCAACTGGAAAGATGCGCGCTTACGCTCGCTGGCGCCGAGCGACAGCGAGCGCTCGAAGCCTGGCTGCGACTGGCTGCCGGGCTCGGACTCGTAGGTGCCCGTGATGGCGTAGGTACCTGTCGGGCCCTCGATATTGTGGACCGCCAGCTCCAGCCGGGCCTCGTCGCCCAGCGTGAGGAAGCGCGGGCCGGACACCGTCAGGGCGACGGGATCGCGCACCAGCACGTCCTTGGAGCCGGAGCCGACCTTGTCGCCGCTCCAGGCCACGGCGGAGAGGCGCACCGTGCCGTTGAAGTCGGGCAGCTGGAACTCGACCTGCGCCTTGCCGTCGGCGCCGACCTTGACGATGCCGGAGAAGAGGGCGAGCGTCGCCTCGACCGGCGGGCTGCCCTTCAGGGCCAGGCTGCCGCCGGGTGAGCCGTCGCCGCCGGAGCGCAGCTTGCCGCGCTCCGCACGCATGCCATCGATGAGGCGGCCGTAGACGTCGCGGATCTCGGTGCCGAGCCGGCGCTGGCCGAAGAACCAGTCCTGCGGCTTGGGCGGCTCGAAGCGCGTGAGATTGAGGATGCCGACGTCGGTCGCGGCCACGGTGACGCGCGCCTCCTCGCCGGCGGCAAGGCCGGCAATCTTGATGGGGACCGTCAGCATGGCACCCGACTTCACCTTCTGCGGCACATCGAGAGTGACACCGAGCATGCGTGGCGCCTGGTCGACGGCGAGCCAGCGCAGTCCGAGCGCACGGCCCGGCATGCGCTTGGCCTTCTCGTCCATGGGCCGGTAGAGCATGACGCTCACGTAGGCGCCGGGGCTCCAGTCGTCGCGCACGCGGATCGCCACCTCGGCGCCGCCGGCCGGCACGTCGACCTCCTGCGTGCTGGCAAGGCCCGAGCCCATCACGGCGACCAGCGCGCGGCCGGGCAGACGCGTGGCGATCTTGACGCGGGCCGTCTCGCCCGCGCGGTAGGCCAGCTTATCGAGGGCGACATCGAGCATCTCGGGGCTGTCGGCGGCCTCCTCGGCATAGTAGCCGGCGCTGAACACCACGCTCGAGATGAGGCCGGAGCCGTCAGCGGTGCTCACCTCCAGGCGGTAGCGGCCCCAGTCGACCTTGGCCTCGATCTTGGCCGGTGCGCTGGCGGCGGCATCGGCCGTGCCGGTGGCCATGCGACGCGAGTGCGTCACGGCCTCGTAATTCCATGAGCCGTCGCGGCTGTACCATTGCCAGCGCTGGTCGAGGCGGATCAGCTCCCACTTGAGGCCCTTGGCCTCGATGGCACGGCCGTCGGGGCCGAGCACGATGGCTTCGAAGCGGGCAGGCTCGCCATCCCGCGTCTGGTTGTTCGCAAACAGCGGCTTGATGCCGACGCGCGCGGTCTTGAAGTCGACGGGCAGGGTGAGCGTGCGCTCGATGGTGCGGCCGCCAGATTCCCTGAGCTTGAGGATCACGTCGGCCTCGAGCGGCCGGCTGGTCTTGGGCAGCGCCGGCAGCTTCACGCCGATGTCGGCCTTGCCCTGACTATCGGTGGCGGGCAGGCCCTCGAGCGGCTTGCGCACGGGGGCGACCTGCTCGTCGGCCAGGCCGAACCGGTAGCCGGCAAAGCCCGGCACGTCCTTGGCGGACAGCTTGACGGCGATCTCGCCCTCGACCGCGAGCGCAGCGGCCGGCGGTCCGTAGAGATAGCGGCCGACGAGCTTGACGGTGCCGGGCTCCTGCGGGGTGAGGGTCGGCACGGCAGATTCGAGCTCGAGCGCCAGGCGCTCGGGCACGAAGTCCTCGACCAGGAAGGAGGCTTGCGCGATCGGGTTGGCCTTGGGGTCGGCGTGCACCTTGGCGCGCCAGGTGCCGGTCATGGCGGAGCCGGCGAGCTTGAGCGTGGTGGCGCGGCCGCCCTGGCCCTGGTCGGGCAGCGTCACGCGTTGGTGCTCAACGCCGTCGGGGCGCGTGAAGATGACGGTGACCGGGAGGGTTGAGGCTTTGCCGGTGGCGTCGCGGGCGAGTGCCGCCAGATGCACCTCCTCTCCAGGGCGATAGACGCCGCGATCGGTATAGGCGAAGGCATCGACGGGCCCCGGAGCCACGCGGCCCTTGACGCCGCGGTCGGTGAGATCGAAGGCGGCGGTGGCGAGGTCGAGGAAGGCGTAGTCGCCCTCGGGCGTCTCGGCGACCAGCACGGCCGGCGCCAGGCCGCCCTCGCCGCGCTTGAGACCGGGCTCGAAGCGCGCATAGCCGCGGCTGTCGGTCTTGGCGGTGCCCAGCACCTCGTTGTTGCGGGCGATCAGGCGCACGTTGGCATTGACGAGCGGCGTGGCGGCCGCCAGCGAGCGCACGAAGGCGTGCAAGCCGTCCTCGCCGTTGAGGGCAGTGAGACCCAGATCGGAGACGACGAACCACTGCGTGGCAGCCTGCCGGTAGGAGTTTTGCTCCTCGTTCTTGCCGGAGGCGAAGGCTGCGAGCACATAGACGCCCGGCTGCAGCTTGGGGACGGCCTCGGCGATGGGAAAGGCGGTGGTCACGTCCTCGTTGAGGCGGCTCGCCACGGCAAGCTCGCCGGCATAGACGCGCGCGCCCGTGCGCTCGCGCAAGTTGGCGATGTCGTAGGAGGAGATCTGCTTGGCGAACTCGCCGCCCTGCAGGGTCTGCGCCAGGCTGCGGTCGCCGATGCGGTAGATCTCCACCTTGACGGCATCCGTGTTGACGGTGACCAGCGGGATGCCCTGCTGGCCGCGGTTGGGCAGCAGATAGCCGCGCCCCGTGGCACGCACGCTCGGCGCCCGGTCCTTGACGTAGACGGCAAGCTCGGCGGTCTTCATCAGCTTCTCGCCGATGGCGGATGGCAGGCCTTCGCGCACCTGCACCTCGTAGCGCCGTCCGTGGGCCAGGCCGTCGAGGCAGAGCTGGCGCGCCTCCGCGGTCACCGCCTGCGGGTCCTTGCCGTCGATTTTGAAGTACTTCGCCCAGTCGACCTGGCCAGGCGCCAGGCGCTCGGAGAACTGGATGCACAGGCGCGGCAAGGCCGCCTCCGCCTCGACCTTGTACTCGACGATGCGGAAGCCGTGCTCGGCGACCAGCTTGTCGTGGGCCTCGCGCGCCTGCGCGTCCTCGACCAGCGCCAGGCTGGCCTTGAGCGCGTCGATGGCCGCACGCCAGTAGGACCGCCGGGTCAGCGCCTCGGACAGCACCACGAGCGCCGCCGCCTTGGCGGCCGGTGCCTGGGCGCGCTCGTAGGCGGTCCAGGCGGCGCCGGAGGCATTGACGGGCAGCTCGTAGCGCTCGCTGCCCTGGTCGGGCTTGATGGCGAGCAGCGCGCGGGCAAGCCCGGTCCAGCCTTGCACATCGTTGGCGTCGAACACGACCGCCTGGGCGTAGGCACGTGCGGCAGCCCTGGGCTCGATGCCGGCGGCGAGCACCCGGTCGCCTTCGGTTCTCAGCTCCGCGGCATTGCCCTTGGGCTGCCAGTTGGCCTTGAGGTAGGCCTCGTAGCGCTTGGCGTCGCTTTGCAGGCCCACGTGGGTGAAACGCGGCTCATCGGCCGGTTGCTGGGCCTGGGCGAGGCCGATGCTGGCGAGTAGGAGCCAGCCCGCGATGAACGCGCGCAGTGCGTGTGACATGGGCATCTTCCCCGCATGTACCGGCGCAACGTGCCGGATTGCCGGGCGGTGTACCCGGCGCTGATCGAGAAATGGATCAGCAAGCGGTGACTTAACAGTGGCGGGGGCCGCCATCTTCTCCGCAGTTGCGAGCCATTGCGCCTTTTTCCAGAGATTTTCTGCGGTGGAAACCAGGGCTGGACAGCTTCGCGCAATTCTGCAGAGCTGAATGCTCTGGCGCCGATGCTCGCGGAGATCGACATGCGCATGGCCCTTCGGATTGCGCTCGCGGCCGTCGTGCTGACGGCGAGCGCCGTTGCTGCGCCCGCCCAGACCACGTCGCTGGAGGACCTGACCGCGGCGGTGGTGCGCATCAAGACGCACATCAATCCCGACGGGCGCACGGTGGCCAACCTGGGGTTGGAGCGCGAAGGCTCCGGTATCGTCATCGGCTCGGACGGCCTGGTGCTGACCATCGGCTACTTGATGGTGGAGGCGCACGCGGCCGAGATCGTGACCAACGACGGCCGCACCGTGCCGGCCGACGTGGTGGGTTACGATCACGAGACCGGCTTCGGGCTGCTGAGGGCCGGCGCCCCTCTCAATCTGCGGCCCATGGGGCTCAGCAAGTCGGCAGATCTGCGGGAGAAGGACCCGGTGCTGGTGGCGAGCCACGGCGGCCCCGGCATGGTGGCGCCGGCGCACGTGGCCGGCGTGCGCGAATTCGCGGGAAGCTGGGAATACCTGCTCGAGGGGGCGATCTTCACCACGCCGGCGCACCCGGCCTGGAGCGGGGCGGCCCTCATCAATCGCGAGGGCAAGCTCATCGGCGTCGGCTCGCTGATCGTGCGCGACGCCGGCGGCAAGGGCGGCGGCGAGCCAGGCAACATGTTCGTGCCGATCGACCGCCTGCCGCCGATCCTGGCCGACCTGATCGCCGAGGGGCGCGCCTCCGGGCCGGCGCGGCCATGGCTCGGCGTGAGCGTGGAGGAGATCGCGGGGCGACTGCTGGTGGCACGCGTGACGCAAGGCGGCCCGGCCGAGAAGGCCGGCGTCCAGCGTGGCGACATCCTCACGGGGGTCGCGGGCGAGACGGCCAGGAACCTCGCCGACTTCTATCGCAAGGTGTGGGCGCAGGGCGGCGCCGGCGCCCTGGTGCCGCTCGACGTGCTGCGCGACAGCCAGGCCAGACGCATCGACGTGGAGTCGATGAACCGGCTCGACCACCTGAAGCTCAAGTCGACGTTCTGACGGCAACCATAAAGGCAGTAGGCAATAGGCAGTTGGCAGTAGGGAAAGTCGCCTCTTCATATTGCCTGCTGGCTATTGCCTACTGCCTCGGCATCGTGCCTTTGTGCGCTGCAGGAGCATGCATTGCACGCATCAGCGCCCTCATGCATACTCGATTTTTCCGCGGTGGAGCCGGCGAGCCCGCCCACCGCCCGCTTGGGAGACAGCATGGCTCAAGGCAACGTCGCGCCAGCCGCGTCATCGGCGGCCAATGAGGCTCCTGCCATCCAGATGATCGCCGTCAACAAGTGGTACGGCGAGTTCCACGTGCTGAGGGACATCGACCTCACCGTCGACCAGGGCGAGAAGATCGTCATCTGCGGCCCTTCCGGCTCCGGCAAGTCCACCCTCATCCGCTGCATCAACCGCCTCGAGGAGCATCAGAAGGGCCAGATCGTCGTCGACGGCATCGAGCTCACCAACGACGTGCGCCAGATCGACAAGATCCGCTCCGAGGTCGGCATGGTGTTCCAGAGCTTCAATCTGTTCCCTCACCTGACCGTGATGGACAACCTCTGCCTGGCACCGGTGTGGGTCAAGAAGATGCCCCGGCGCGAGGCCGA
>Ga0111538_10004925_pt1 | contig 18360 bp, 19 predicted proteins | sample SoiMethybrSBSTD1_FD_79669 | JGI IMG/M metagenome (GOLD analysis project Ga0111538, IMG submission 79669) | Bulk soil microbial communities from a Populus tree surrounding site in Tennessee, USA - Soil MetaG P. TD hybrid SBSTD1 (version 2)... | ecosystem: Environmental > Terrestrial > Soil >...
CCACCGCGGGGTCGGTGGTCGGGTTACAGAAGGTCCTCGGCGCTCCCCGCGGCGCCGGTGCCCCCCATGCGGTCCTCGCGCGGCCGACCGACCCGGTGGGACAGGTCGTCGAGCCGCTTCAAGAGCTCGTCTGCGTCGCGGCGAGCCTCGCTCACCTCGCGCCGCAGGCTCTTCTGGGTCTTCGCGTCGAAGCGCGGGCCGGTGAGCTCGGCCTCGAAGCGGTGGAACAGGTCGGTGAGCCCCTCCTCGAGGGTCTCGATGACGTCGGCGAAGCGCAGGAGCTCCGCCTGGATCTCCTCGATGGTCCGCCCCTCGTCCATCAGGCGGCGAACGGCGTTGATGCGGCGGACCGCCTTGGCCGGGTAGACCCCGAGCGACCCGCGGTGCTTGCCCTTGCGGCCGATGCGCCGGCTGCGCGGCACCAGGCCGAGCTGGACGTACTTCCTGAAGGTGGCCTCGGAGAAGCGGAGGCCGCGGGCGGCGAACAGGTCGACGATCTGCGCCGCGGTGAGCCCGTCGGGATGCTCTCCCTCGATGGCGCCCAGATCCTGGTCGGCGAACAGACCGGTGCGGGTGGCGCCGCGCGACGCGCCGCCCTTGCCCTTTGCGCTGTGAGCAGCCACCAGCGAGGTGGAGAGCGCGATCGACCGGGTGTCACCGCCGTCCCGCGTGCGGACGGCCGCCGAGAGGGGCGCGAGGCGAGCTGGCTCTGCGTTCTTGCGTGTCACGTCATCCCCCCCGGCGCTGGCCCACCGGACACGGCACACGGCGATCGCCGCGCGGCATCTACCGCATCAGCTGCGCCGCACGGCCATCTGATTCCCTCGCGTCCCCACCGCTGCGCCTCGCGCCCTCGTCACCGCGAAGCGTCTGTCCCGTGTCCCGAGTAGTGTCACGATATTCTACTGAATAGACTCCGTCAAGAATAGTTGTCGGAGTAGAGTCAAGTTTTTATCTGCGTCTTTGTTCAGGTCCACCACGCGCAGTGCGACGCCGACGTGACGTCTCGCCGGCACGCGCTCGCGACGCGTTTCTCGCCGGGGCGCGCTCGCGACGCGTTTCTCGCCGCGCCGCCGCCGTGCTACTCAAGAGGCGTGCTGCGCGGCATCGTTTTCCCCGCCCGGCGGGGGACCATCGTCGTCGTCGCCGTGCTCGCGCTGGTCGCCGGCATCGCGTCGGTGCGCGCCGACATCGAGGGAGAGCAGTTCCAGTCGGGCACCTGGCGCGTCCGCCTTTCGGCCCCCCGCGGCTGGCAGCTGACCGAGAAGACCTCATATCCCAGCGTCCTCCTGCGCATGGTGCGCCGCGCGCCGGACGGCAAGATGCTGCTGACCGCCGAGCGGATAAGCCCCGGCACCGACGCGCGCGCTTACGCCCTCAAGACCGTCGAGCTGCTCAAGCGGATGCGCTTCGAGGTCCGACCGCCGCAGCTCCACTCCTCGACCGGCGCCTACTTCATCGACTCGCACCGCGGCGAGTCCTACCTCCGCCAGGCGTTCCTGGTCTCCGGCACCATCGGCTACTCGCTCACCCTCGAGGCGCCGAGCAACCGGATCCGCAGCCAGCACCTGCGCGCGTTCGACTACACGCTGCGCTCGGTCCAGATCCTGCGGCCGGAGGAGATCCCGGCCGCCATCGAGAAGGACGAGAAGAAGAAAGAGCAGACCTCGCCGCCGCCGCCCGAGCCGAAGAAGGAAGAGGGAGGCGCCGGCGGATGAGCCATGCGTTCGAGTCGGCCGACCAGGTCGACGCCGCGCTGCGCGCGGTCGGCTACATCCCGGATCCGGCGATCGCGACCACGCTGTTCCTGGCCGACGCGCTCGACCGGCCGGTCCTGGTCGAGGGTCCCGCCGGGGTCGGCAAGACCGAGCTGGCCAAGGCGACCGCCGCGGCCCTCGGCACCGAGCTCCTGCGCCTGCAGTGCTACGAGGGGCTCGACGAGGCGCGCACGCTCTACGAGTGGAAGTACCCCAAGCAGCTGCTCTACACCCAGATCCTGCGCGACCACCTCGGCGCGCTGACCGGCGGGGCGACCGACCTCGCCGAGGCGGTCGAGCGGATCGCGGCGCACGAGGACGCGTTCTTCTCCGACCACTTCCTCCAGCCGCGTCCGCTGCTCCAGGCGATCCGGGCCGACCATCGTGTGGTGCTGCTCATCGACGAGGTCGACCGCGCCGAAGACGAGCTCGAGGCATTCTTCCTCGAGGTGCTCGGCGAGCTGCAGGTCACGGTGCCGGAGCTCGGCACCCTCAAGGCGCGCCACCGGCCGCTCGTCCTCCTGACCTCGAACGCGACCCGCGAGCTGTCGGACGCGCTGCGCCGCCGCTGCCTGTACCTGGCCATGCACTTCCCCTCGCGCGAGCGCGAGGCCGAGATCCTGGCGGCCCGGGTGCCCGAGGTGCGCGCCGAGCTGTCGCGCCAGCTGGCCACCTTCGTCGCCGAGCTGCGCCGGCTCGAGCTCAAGAAGCTGCCCAGCATCTCCGAGACCATCGACTGGGCCCGCGCGCTCCTGGTGCTGGGCGCGAGCGAGCTCGGCGCCGACGAGGTCGACCGGACCCTCCACCTCCTCCTCAAGTACGAGGGGGACCTCGAGCTGGCCCGCGCCCGCGCCGCCGAGCTCCTCGCCCGCGCCGTCGTCTCCGGCTAGAAGCGTCTTGACAAATCAAGACGGCGGGCTATGGTCTTCGGAGCGGCCATGGCCGACCGGCAGAAATTCGCGTCGCAGGCGGACCCCGAGCTCCTCGAAAGGCTCCGGGAGGTGGCTCGCGCCGAGGGGCGCCATTTCCAGGCGGTCCTCGAGGATGCCATGCGCGAGTTCCTCGAGCGGCGAGAGGCCGGGTCGCCGCGCGCCCGCGTCCTCGGACGCCTGCGCGACAGCATCGAGCGCAATCGCCGCCTCGGCGAGCTGCTGTCGAAATAGCGTGCGCGACTACCCGACGCTCGCCGAGGTGCTCGTCATGCACGAGATCCTCCTCGCGGAGTTCGGTGGCGCCACCGGCGTGCGCGACATGGGCGCCCTCGAGTCCGCGCTGATGCGGCCGCAGCTCGGGTACTACGACACGCTGGTGGACGAGGCGGCGGCCCTGCTGGAGAGCCTGGCGATGAACCACCCGTTCGTCGACGGCAACAAGCGGGTCGCGTTCTTCGGCACCGACACCTTCCTGCGGATGAACGGCTGCGCCATCGATTGCGACAACGAGGAGGCCTACCGCTTCTTCATGGGGCTGTTCGATTCCGGCAGGTTTCGCTTCGCGGAGCTGCGCGCCTGGCTCGTCGACCACGTACGCGACCTCGACGGCTGATCGCCGAGGAGTGAATCAGAAGGCGCCGCCGACGTGGAGGGCGGCGCCAGCGCCGTCGGAAGTGGGGCCGACCGAGACCGGCGGCGGCTCGGCGCGGGAGCCCCAGGTGAGCTGGATGAAGACGGCGGCGCCGGCGGCGACCAGCGCGGTGCCGTAGAAGACGTCGGCCAGGAGCATCTTGCGCTCGAGCGAGTCGACGTCCGACTCACAGGCGACGGTGGTGCCGCATCCGCGATCGGCGAGATCGCTCTCGGCGCTCTTGGCGGCCAGGCCGAAGCCGACGCCGCCGGCCAGCGCGGCGACGGCGACGCCGCCGGCGATCCAGGTGCCGAGGTGGATACGGCGGCGCGGAGCCGGCCGTGGGTCGGTGACGAGGTCGCCGCCGCTCGCGGTGCCGCCGGGCGGCGTCGAGCTCTCTCCGATCGCGCCGCCTGGCGACGCGGTGCCGGTCGCCCCGGTCGCGCCGCTCTCCCCGCTCTCGCCTCCCGGCGAGGTCTCGGTCCGGATCGCGATGCCGGGGAGGAGGCGCGTGGCGGCGCCGGCGAAGACCTGGCGCGCCGAGCCGCCGGCTTCGAGGACGATGGTGTCGCGCGAGGCAGACTGCCCGCCGGTGGCGTCGGTCCAGGTCGGTTCGACCTGGACCCGCTTGCCGAGCCGGACGATGACCAGGAAGAGGAGCTGGTCGGCGTCGAGGCGGGCGGCGGTGTCCTTGACGCACTCGGGCCGCGCGACGCAGAGCTCGCCGACTCCGCCGGGCGGCAGGCGGCGGGTGGCCTGGGCGCCGGCCACCACGTCGATGACCAGGCTGTCGCGCAGGCCCTCGCCGATCTCTCCGCCGAGCGACCGGGCGTCCTCCTCGCTCATGTTGACGTGCACCGCGACCACGACCCCGACCCGCGAGACCCGCTTCTGCTGCGCGCGCGCGACCGGCGCGACGACCACCAGCACCGCGGCGCCGGCGATCAGGGCACGAAGGTGACGATCAGGCATCGCACCGCCTCCGGCAAGGTGAGCTGCGTCGGGCTGACGATAGCGCAGATCCGGTTGTGCCCCGGCTCCAGCGTGACCGGATAGTTGCCAGTGCCGCTTCCGTTCGTCGCGACGTCCTCTGGATCCGAGCCATCGATGTTGGCGGCAAACGTCCGGTTCGGCTCGCCATACAACGTCGCGGTGAAGTCGGCGTCGCGCACGATGCTCTCGGTGTCGTCCGCCCAGTGCGGCCCCCGTATCGGCGCCGGGTCGACTGACACGCCGGGAAGACTGGGGGTCGCGACGTCGATACGGATCCTTCCGTTCGCGCCGGCGCCTCCGACGTTGAACGCCATGCCGCCGGCGGCTCCTGTGGCATTCAGAGAACCCGCTCCGGTCACCGAGATCGCTCGCACCAGAATGCCGCCGCCAGAGCCTCCGCCACCCGATCCCTCGGCCGTCGCCGGCAATGCTCCGTCGCCATCCGTCCCTGCGCCGCCGTTGGCGGACACCACAGCGCCGACGCGAACACGACCGACCGCGCTCAGCTCGATGGCGCCGCCACCACCACCGCCGGCGCCTTGCGATCCCGTCGTGCCGTCGCCGCCACCACCTCCTCCATTGCCGCCATCCTGGTCGAGTGGAACCAGGAACTCACTGCCCGTCATCTGGCCACCGTCGCCTCCGCTCGCGCCACCGGTGCCGTTCGTGGCATGTCCGCCGCCGCCCCCTCCGGTACCCGTTGTCACCTGAGTCCCTCCGGGCTCTCCCCCTCCGATTGAACATTGTCCCGCAAGGTGAACATCGCCGCCGGCGCATCCGCCTGGACCGGGAACTCCGCCGGAAACACCGTCTGTGCTCTCTTCGCCGCTGCCGTCGATCACGTTGGTGATGGTGATGTCAGAGGCGGATCGTAGAATCGCGGGCGAGGCGCCTGCGAAGGTCACGTTGGCGGTGGTGGTGATGCTCGAGTAGAGCGGGCGCAGCATCGTGGTGTCGACGGTGCCGGCGAGATCGGCCTCGAGGAGGCCCTCGACCACCAATGTGTCGACCAGGACGCCGTCGACCGAGATCTCCAGGCTGGTGGTCTCGGTCTCGTCCAGGTCGTCGTAGATCGGGATGCGGATCGGGATCGCGATCATGGAGCCGTCGGTGGCGACCACCGCGGGACCGTCGACGAGGTCGGTGTCGTCGCCGGAGCGGACGACGCTCGCGGTCGCGTCGGGTTCGAATTCGCGGCCGCGCAGGACGATCACCACAGGCGGCGCGCCGGTGCCGCTGCCCTCCCCTTCGCGCGCGGAGGTCGGTTCGATGGGGCCGGCGTCGCTCTCGATGCGGCCGTCGGGCGGCGAGGTGCCGTCGGGCAGGTTCTCGGCGCCGTCCATGCCGCCGCCGTCACCGGACGGACCGCCGCGGTACTTGTCGGCGTCGATGAGGCAGTTGCATCCGCCGCTGGCGGCGAGCCACGCCCCCAGGAACATCCACATCCACGAGCGCACGCCCTCGCATCGTGCCGCAGACGCCGCGCCGGGCAAAGTCAGCGGAGGACGAAACCGCGGAACGGGAGCGCGGGCAGCGCGGCCGCCACCAGCATCGGTCGCGGTGCGACGCGGGGCGGCGGCGGCGAATCCTGCGCCGCGGCGCGGCGCGCCACGTCGACCATCTCCCGGTCGCGGTACTTGTAGCCCTTCTTGAACCAGCGGTACGGCCCGACCTCCTCGCAGCCGAGCACCACGTCACCCTGCGAGCAGTAGACCCGTATGTGCATGTGGTCGTCGTGGGCCAGCGAGCGGGAGGGCTGGTGCAGCAGCACCGCCGCCGCCGCGATCACCGAGGGCGACTCGCCGGAGGCGATCGCGTGGTCGATGAGCAGCTGCTTGAGGTCGTCCGAGATGAAGATCCACTGCACGTCGGCGATCGGGTTCTGCACCAGCTCGCGCACGACCAGCCAGTTGGCCGCGACGTCGAAGTAGACGACCGGGTCGCCCGGCTTGTCGGGGATGCTGGCGCCATCGGCGGCGTAGCGGCGCATGGCGTCGATGGACACCGGCTTCCCGGCCGCGTCGCGCGCGTAGAAGATGATGTCGACGTCTCGCCCGGTCTGGTGCGACCGGTGCCAGGCGCTCGGCCCGCCGCTCGGCCGCGACAGGTCGGCCACCGCGAGCGGCTGGCCGAGCCGGTAGGTCTGCATCCGGCGCCCCATGTGGACGACCATCGCGACCAGCTCGGAGGTGCCGAAGCGGAGGCCGCGTCGGGCCCAGATGGGCGGCATCTGGTAGCCGTCCCCGGCGGCCGGCAAGGCCTGCGGCTCGATGAGCGCCCCGTCGTTGGGCGGCCCGAAAGACAGGCTGGTGCCGTCGTCGATGAGACCCGTCCCGGCGCATCCGGACGCGACCGCGATGACGAGCGAAGCCGCCCACCCCGAGAGCTTCACCAGCCCAGGATACCGTGGATGGGGACCGTTGGCCGCCTGACCGTTCCCGCGCTGGGAGGCGACACCCCCATGAACTGTCCGCCGGCCGGAGCGATCGGTTGAAGACCTGCCCGGTTTCGAGCAGCTGCGCGCGAACGTGCCAGCGCGCCCGAGCGGCATCGCTTATGCACGATCCGTCTCGGGGCTGCGGTATGCGGTGCGTGCTTCGCCTACAGATCCCGACCTTTGTCCTGGCCTTCACCCTGCTCGGCGCGTGCGCGTCGATCGGCGGTGACGGCAGCGACGACGACGATCTGCAGAGCACGCCGGACGGCGGCAGCGGCGGCGGTGACGACGTCGGAGGAGGCGGCGGCGGTGTCTCCGAGGTCATCGACGTGGACGTCTCGGGTCTCGCCCAGTGGACCGACACCGGGATCGACGTCCGGGTCGGCGAGCACCTGGCGGTGAACGCGACCGGCCTGGTCGCCCACGGCGGCGGCGGCGAGTACGGGCCGGCCGGCGATCCGGCCCTCACCAACTTCGGCGCCAACGTCGTCAACTGCGTCGGCCACGTGGCGCTCATCGGGCGGGTCGGCGCGCTGGGCGACGCCTTCTACCTCGGGCCGGACACCTCGTTCGCCTCGACCCGCGCCGACCGCCTCTTCCTCGGGGTCAACGACACCGGGGTCGACAACAACGCGGGCAGCTTCGCCGCCGAGGTGGCGACCGAGCTCCGCTACACCAGCGTGGCGACGCGCGACCTGAGCGTGCCGGGCACCGTGGCCTGGACCGACACCGGCGTCGACGTCACCGCCGGCCAGCAGCTCACCGTCACGGCGAGCGGAACCGTCATCCACGCGACCGCCAGCAACGACGGCTGCGATCCGACCGGCGAGCCGGGCACCTCGGGACACGGGGCCAACCTCATCGCCTGCCCCAACCACGCCTCGCTCATCGGCAAGATCGGCGACGCTGGATCCTCGTTCTACATCGGCCGCACCTACTCGGTGCCGACCACCGGCTCCGGGCGCCTCTACCTGGGCATCAACGACAACGACCTCGGCAACAACGGCGGCTCCTACTCGGCGAGCGTGGCGGTCACCGAGCGCTAGTCTGGGGTTCGCGAACCGCGCAAACAGCCGGGGGCACTGGCGAGGCGCGCCTGATGGAGCGCGCCTGCAGCGGCGGCGAGATCGGCGAGACCATGGGCTTCGGCGGCGAGCGTCGGGGCGGCACCCGTCATGCACAAGGTGCGGCCATGTCCTACGCTCAGGGGCTGCGGCGGGTGGTTTCTCTCGTGGGGACGGGCCTGGTGGTCGGGACCGCCGGCTGCTCGGGCAGCCTCATCTTCGAGGACGCCGAGCTGGCCGTGCCCGACGGGGGCGGCGGCAAGGCCGACGATCCCGGCGACGAGGAGGCCGAGACCGAGTTCACCCTCGACATCCCGGCCGACCACCTGTGGAGCGACACCGGCGTCCAGCTCGAGCGCGGCGAGATGTTCTCGCTGCTCGCCAGCGGCGAGATCGACGGTGGTTCGTTCAACACTGGGCCGGAAGGCTACGGGCCCGACGACTACGACCGGTTCAACCTCGTCCCGTGCAGCGATCACGCCGCCCTGGTCGGGCGGGTCGGTCAGGACGGCGAGCCGTTCTTCGTCGGCGCCGAGGCGGTGTCGGTGGCGACCGCGTCCGGCCGCCTCTACCTCGGGGTCAACGACACGAACATCGGCGACAACAGCGGCAGCTATGCGGTCCGGCTCACCACCGGCATCGCGCACGAGGCGAGCGAGCCGACCGGCGTGACGGTCCAGTCGACCGTGGCGTGGAACGACACCGGGGTCGAGCTCGAGGGGGGCGAGGTGCTGGTCATCACCGCCTCCGGCACCATCGACGACAGCGTGGCGACCCCCGATACGACCTGGGGGCCGGCCGGCAAGCCGGACTCGTTCAACAGCGGCGCCAGCATCATCGGCTGCGCCCAGCACGTGGCGCTGCTCGGGCGCATCGGCGCGACCGGGGCGCCGTTCGTGGTCGGGGCCAGCCACGCCGCGCCGGCGCCGCTGGCCGGACGCCTCTACCTCGGGCTCAACGACAAGGTGCTGAGCGACGAGGGCGGCAAGCTCGCCGCCTCTGTCACGTTGATCGAGCGCTAGACAGTGTGGTCTCGTCGGGCCATCCGTGTCGATCATCGATCGCTTCCGGCGGGTCTCCGCCGCGCCGACCAACCCGACCGCGCCGCCCGCCGCGCGCACCTTCGACGTCGCTGACCTCTACCGCGGTCCGGTCGGCCCGGCCGCGGGCGAGGCCGGTGCCCCGACCGTCGCGCTCGACGAGAAGCTGCGCCAGGCCTACTTCTGGATCGTCAACACCGCGATCCTGAGCCCGCACTACGACGTCGAGTTCAACGCCGAGTCGCCGCCCTCCTTCGTACTCGGCGACGCCAGGAGCCGGTTCGTCCTGCCGTCGGCGCAGAGCTACTCGAGCTTCGTCCTCCTGCCGCTCCTGGTGTTCGCCACCCGGCGCAAGTGTCTGTTCATCGGCGGGCCCGGGCGCGGCAAGACCGCCAGCGCGCTCCTCATGGGGGTCCTGGCCGGCTATCCGGTCCGCGAGGTGCGCCGCGCCATGCAGCACGGCCACCCGCAGATGACCATCGCCGACCTCCTGGGCAACCCGCTGCCGGCCGATCTGGTGGCGGCGCAGAGCATGGACGACATCCGCATCGCCTGGCGCCGCTGGCTCGGCATGCGGGTCAAGATCGTCGACGAGTACAACCGCATCCCCACCCGCACGCAGAGCGCGCTCCTCACCGTGATGGCGGACGGCTACGCCGAGCTGCTCGACCACATCTTCGAGTGCCCCGAGTCGGCCTGGTACCTGACCGCCAACGACGAGCAGGGCGGCGGCACCTACCAGGTGATCGAGGCGCTGCGCGACCGCATCGACGTGGTGGTCCAGGCCCTGGCGTTCAGCCCGCGCTCGCTCGAGGAGCTCCTGACCCGGATCGAGGAGGACCTGCGCCCCGAGGAGCTGGTGCCGCGCGAGATCGTCTTCAGCGAGGCCGAGGTCGATCGCATGGGGGACGAGATCCGCGCCGTCGAGCTGCCCGGCGCGGTGCGCCGCCGCCTCGAGTTCTTCGCCAGCCAGTTCGAGTTCCTCGAGGTGGCCGCCGACCAGTTCGAGTACAAGACCAAGGACACCGCGCGGCTGGTCGGCGCCGAGTGGGGCGCGCTGGCGGCGCGCGACAGCGGGCGCGACCGGCTCAAGGATCTCGGCTGCCAGACGCGCAACGGGCTGTCGGTGCGCTCGCTCATGACCCTCATCCACCTCGGCAAGGCGATGGCCTACTTCCGGGGCAACCGCACCGTCGAGCTCGAGGACCTGCGCCAGGTGCTCCCGTTCGTGCTCCACGCCAAGCTGGTCCCGGACGACGAGGCGCCGTTCTTCGAGGCGCCCGGCAACGAGGTCTTCAAGACCGATCGCATCGGCTGGCTGCGCCGCGTCTTCGACCTCGCCTGCGCCGAGTACGACCGGCTCGGCCTCGACCGCGAGGACCCGGTCGGCTCGCTCATCCTCGAGATGCAGGCGGGGCTCGAGGGGCTGAGCGAGGCGGCGGTGCGCAAGCGGCTGGCCGCCATCGAGCGCCAGGTGGCCGAGCTCGGCAAGGGGCGCAAGCTCTACGGCCACCTCTACGACGACCTCATCCAGCTCAAGTACCTGCACCAGCGCTACACCAACTACCTGCGCTGGCTCGAGAGCGCCGGCTGACGATGAACGCGCTGGCCGACATCCTGCGCGCCGGCCGCGGCGAGCTGAACGCCAGGTTCGCGATGGCACGCCGCCGGCTGCCGGCGCTCGAGGGCGCCGCCTTCGGCCGGTTCCTGGTGGCGGCGGTGGCGCCGCTGGTCGACGCGGTGCCGGCCCGGGACGCGTCGGCGGTGGCGCACGCCGCCTACGACGTCGCGCTCGAGCTGTGCGGCCAGCGGCTGGCCGGCGACGGCGCCCGCGACGGGCGGGTGGGCGCGGCCTGGGCGGCGCTCCTCGTGCCGGCGGCGGCGCGCATCGCCGAGGCGCCGGAGCGAGCGCTGGCCGCAGCCGCCAACGCGCTCGTCCAGCTGGCCGCGGCTCCCGGGGCGCAACCGGAGTCCTGGGCCGGGGTCATGGGCGCGATCGCGCCGCGCGCCGCGTCGGTCGACGAGTGGCTGGTCGCCGGCCAGGTCGCGGCGTGGCGAGCAGGCCTGGCCCATTACCGGACGAGCGCTCTCGAGGCGGCCGACCGGTTACCCGGTTCGCTGGCGCTGAGCCTGGTCGGCGCGCCGGCCGACCGCGCATGGCCGGAGCTGCGCGCCCGACTGCAGGCGGATCCCTGGCACCTCCCGGCCCAGCCGGCAGAAGGCACGCGAGTGGTCGCCCGGGTCGGCAGCTTCCGCGGCTTCGGCGGCCTCTTCCCGGTGCCGCCCAGTGTGGCGGGCGGCAGCGATCACTTCCTGGTGGCGAGCGACGGGGACGCATGGGTGCTCTACGCCGACGCCTGGGGAGCGACGTTTCACCGCGCGAGCCAGGAGGACCGGCGGGCGGCAGCCGACCGCGGCTCGCTGGCGCCTCGCTGGCGCGGCCGCCGGATCGAGATCGGCCAGCAGGCGATCGATGTGCCGGTGCGCGGCGAGGTGACGAGCGCGGCGATCGCCTCCGCGACCCTGGCGGTCACCTCGTCGCACAGCCACGCCGTCGTGCTGGTGGCCCTGCCGAGCGAACCAAAATGACACTCGATGAGCTCGCGGCGGCCTGGACGGCGGCGTGGCCGACCTCGCTCGAGGCCTGGAGCAAGTTCACCCGCCTGCGGCCGCCGGCACTGTGCCGCACGGCGGACGAGGCGCGCGCCGAGGGGCTGAGCGGCAGCTTCGCGATGATCCGCCTGAACGACCAGGCGATCATCGTCAGCCTTCCGGGGGTGGTCGAATCGCGGGTCGGCCACCTGCCGGTCGAGATCCTCGCCCACGAGATCGGCCACCACGTCCTGGCGCCGGCCACCCTCACCGACCACACGCGCATGATCGCCCGCATGAGGCGCGCGCTGCCGACGCTCGAGGAGCAGGCGCCGATGGTCGCCAACCTCTACACCGACCTCCTGATCAACGATCGCCTGCAGCGGGCCGCCGGCCTCCGCATGGACGAGGTCTACAAGGCGCTGCCGCGGGACGATGGCGCCGGCGCCCTGTGGCGAGTCTACCTGCGGGTCTACGAGGTCCTGTGGAGCCTGCCGCGCGAGGCGCTGGGGGGCGGGCGCACCGACGACCGCGAGGAGGGGGACGCCTGGCTGGGCGCGCGCCTGGTCAGGAGCTACGCCCGCGACTGGCTCGACGGCAGCGGCCGCTTCGCGGCGCTGATGCTCCCCTACCTGCTCGAGGACGCCGAGGCGGCCGGCCGCGACTTCCGGCGGCTCGCCGACACCCGCACGGCCGGCACCGGCGGCTCACCCGCCGGTCTGGTCGACGTCGATCCCGAGGAGGAGGCCGGTGCGATCCACCCGGCGGCCGACCCGGCGCTCGGCGGCCAGGCGCCCGTCGACCGGCCGCCGGTAGAGGTCGACCGGCAGGCCCGCTCGCGCGGACAGGCACGCGAGCCGTTCGAGTACGGCGAGATCCTGCGCGCGGCCGGCATCGCGCTCGACGAGCACGAGGCGGCGGTCCGCTACTACGCCGAGCGAGCCCGCGGCCACCTGGTTCGCTTCCCCAGCCGCCCGGTGCCGGAGACGCCGGACCCCTTGCCCGAGGGGCTCGAGCCCTGGTCGCTGGGCGATCCGCTCGACGAGATCGGCTGGTTCGAGACCATCGGGCAGAGCCCGCACGTGGTCCCCGGGGTCACCACGGTGAAGCGGGTCTACGGCACCACCGAGGGCAACCAGATCCGCCGCGAGCCGGTCGACCTCGACATCTACGTCGACAGCTCCGGCTCGATGGCGGATCCGCGGCAGCAGACCTCGTTCCCCACCCTGGCCGGCGCCATCGTGGCGCTGTCGGCGCTGCGCGCCGGCGCCCGGGTGCAGGCGACCCTGTGGAGCGGCGCGCGCCAGTTCGAGTCGACCGACGGCTTCGTGCGCGACGAGCGCGCGGTGCTGCGGGTCTTGACCGGCTACTTCGGCGGCGCCACCGCCTTCCCGCTCCACGTCCTGCGCGACACGTTCGCGCGCCGCCCGCCGACCGCGCGCCCGGCCCACATCCTGGTGGTGTCCGACGACGGCGTGTCCACGATGTTCGACGCAGTGGACGAGCGCGGCACGCCGGGCTGGGAGGTCGCGCGCGACGCGCTGTCGCGTGCCCGCGGCGGCGGCACCCTGGTCCTGAACCTGTGGCCGAAGTGGGAGGAGTCGCCGCAACCGGCCTATCAGGCCATCGCGCGGGCGCGCGATCAGGAGGGCTGGGCGGTCCACGCGGTCACCAGCTGGGAGGAGCTGGTCGAGTTTGCCCGCGCCTTCAGCCGCCGCCACTACGCGCCCGGCGCTAGGTTGGCTTCGTGACCCGCGAGGGGCCCGCGCTCGAGCCGTTGCTCCGCCGCCTGGCGGAGACCCCGCCCGACTTCCAGGCCGAGCCGCGCATCGGTCCGCACGGCCGCGTCCAGGTGGCGGCCGTGGTGGCCGACCTGTGCGACCGGCTCGGCGTCGACGTGCCGGCGGGTGCGCTCGACTGGTTCGCGCCGCTCGATCCGAAGAACGACCGCAACCGGCTGGCCATCGCGCTCCTCCAGGTCTGGCTGCTGGCCGGCGACGAGCTGGCGAGCGCCGGCATCGACAGCCCCGCCCTCTTCCGCGCGCTGGTCGAGGGAGCTGCCGAGCTGGCCCCGCACACGCCGGCCCCGCGCTTCATCGAGGACCCGGAGCGGCGCGAGGAGCTGGTCAGGCACCTCCTCGCTCGCCTCGACCTCCGGCCGCGCGGCGAGAGCGAGGCGCAGGCGCAGGACCGGCTCACCAGCCTGAGCGCCGCCGAGCGCGTGCGCGTCATGGCCGCCTCGCGCGCGGCCGAGGAGCGGGCCCGCAAGATCCGCGAGGCGCTGGCCAAGAAGGCGGCCGAAGAGGCCGCCGACAAGTGGACGCGCGAATGAGCTCGGGAGGTGACGACCGGTTTCCGGTCCTGAGCCAGGTGGGGCGGGCCATGCTGGCCTTCCTGCGCGAGCACCCGAGCGCGCCGATCTTCAGGAACCAGAGCGGGCACAAGCTCAGGGCCGCCGAGATCGCGGCGGTGCGCGCGGCGGAGGACGAGGTGCTCGGCGCGCGGGTCGCCTGGAGCGCGACGCCCGCATGGCTGCCCGATTTCATCGCGCGCACCTGGGCCGAGGTGCCGTTCTTCCGCCGGCAGGGGGCGCCGCCGGCCAGGCTGGAGGACGTAGCGCCGACCTCGCGGGCCGACCTGGCGCGCGACGTGGCCGCCTTCGTGCCCGACGGCCTCCCGCTCGATCGCCTCATCCAGTACGCCACCTCGGGAACCACCGGCCATCCGCTGCTGGTACCGTCGCACCCGGTGGTCGCCGCCTCCTATCTGGCGTTCCACAAGCGGGCGCTGGCGCGGTTCGGGATCGAGCTCACCGCCGGGGCCGGCCATGTCGGCGTCGTGCTGCTCGGCTTCCAGAAGAAGTGCTTCACCTACGTCTCGGTCACCCCGACCATGGGCGAGTCCGGCCTGGTCAAGCTCAACCTCCACCCCGACGACTGGCGCGACCCGGGCGACCGGGCGAGCTACCTCGAAGCGCTGGCGCCCGAGGTCATCTCGGGAGATCCCATCTCCTTCGCCGAGCTCCTCGCGCTGCCCGCGCGCCTGGCGCCGCGCGCGCTGCTCTCCACCGCGATGGCCCTGGGGCCCGGGCTCAGGAGTCGGCTGGCGGCGCACTACCGCTGTCCCGTCCTCGACGTCTACTCGATGAACGAGGCCGGCCCGATCGCCGTTTTCGACGAGCGGGCCGGCGGCCACGTCCTCCTCCAGCCGCGCCTCCTCGTCGAGATCCTGGGTCCAGGCGGCGCCCGGCTTCCGCCCGGCGAGCGCGGCGAGATCGCCCTGACCGGCGGCTTCAACCACTACCTGCCGCTGGTCCGCTACCGGACCGGCGATCACGCGGCGCTCGACGTCGCCGGCGGCGAACCGGTGCTGGTCGAGCTGGCCGGCCGCCGCCCGGTCCGCTTCCGCGCCGCCGACGGCAGCTGGAAGAACAACGTCGATGTCAGCCACGCACTCGGGCCGCACGGCGCCGCGCAGACCACGCTGCACCAGGCGGCCGACGGCTCGTTGCACCTCTTCGCCCGCGGCGGCAACCTCGGCGCCATGCGCGGCTCCCTGATCGCGCTGTTCGGCGCCGGCGCGTGCATCGAGGTCGAGGAGCTGGCGAGCGACGACAAGGTGCTGCAGTACACCTCCGAATTGCCGGACGCCGAGCCGTGAGCCCGCTCGAGATCGCGGCGAACGGCTTCAACGCCGCCTCCATCCTGCTCGCCGGGCGCAACAGCGTGCACGTCTGGTGGACCGGCATCGTCGGCTGCGCGCTCTTCCTGCTCGTGTTCGGCGAGGCGCGCCTCTATGCCGACGTCACGCTGCAACTCTTCTTCGTCGCCACCTGCATCGCCGGCTGGTGGCGATGGCTGCGCGGCGGGCCGCGCCACGGCGCCCTGCCGATCCGCCGCGCCGGACCGCGCATGCTCGCAGCGGCGGTCGCCGGCGGGGTCGCGTGCACGCTCGGCTACGCCTGGCTCCTCGCACGCTTCACCGACGCGGTCTGGCCGCTGCCCGACTCCGCCGTGCTCGCCTTCAGCGTGCTCGGCCAGTTCCTGCTCATGGGCCGCCGCATCGAGAACTGGTGGTGCTGGCTGGTGGTCAACTCCATCGCGGTGCCGCTCTACGCCTCGCGCGGCCTGGTGTTGACCGCCGTCCTCTACGCCGGCTTCTGGCTCAACGCGCTGGTCGCGCTGCGCCACTGGCGGCGCCAGCTCGAGGAAACGGAGGAGGCGGCGCGGTGAGCGGCGCGCGCTTCCGCTGCGGCTTCGTGGTCGGCAAGTTCTCGCCGCTCCACCTGGGACACGAGCACCTGGTGGCCGCCGCGCGCGCCGCCTGCGACGAGGTGCTGGTGCTCAGCTACTCGCGGCCGGATCTGCCCGGCTGCGAGCCCGAGCGGCGGGCGGGCTGGCTGGCGGCGCGGTTTCCCTTCGCCCGCACCGTGGTGGTGACCCGCGACTGGCTGGCGGCCATCCCCGGCGCGCCCGCCGACCTGCCGCCCAACGACGCCCGCGACCGCGACCACACCGACTTCTGCGGCTGGCTGCTCACCGGCCCGCTCGCCACCCGGGTCGACGCCGTCTTCACCAGCGAGGCGTACGGCGACGGCCTGGCCGCCGCGCTCGCCGACCACCAGGGGTCGCCGGTCACCCACGTCTCGGTCGACCCGGCGCGCACCGCCCTGCCGGTCTCCGGCTCCGTCATCCGCGCCGACGTCCACGCCCATCGCCGCTTCCTGGCCCCCGAGGTCTACGCCTCGTTCGTCGCCCGGGTCGCGCTGGTCGGCGGCGAGTCGTCCGGCAAGTCGACCCTCGCCCGCGCGCTGGCCGCCCGCTTCGAGACCTCCTGGGTCCACGAGTACGGCCGCGAGCTGTGGGAGGAGCGCGGCGGCCGCCTCGATCCGCCCGACCTCCTCGACATCGCCGCGATCCAGATCGGCCGCGAGGAGCGCGCCCTCTTCACCGCCCACCGCTACCTCTTCTGCGACACCACACCGCTGGTCACCCGCTTCTACGCCGAGTGGCTGTTCGGCGCCGCCGACCTGGAGCTCGTCGCGCTGGCGCAGCGCCCCTACCACGTGACCTTCCTGTGTGCCGGCGACTGGCCCTTCGTCCAGGACGGCTCCCGGCAGAACCCGGCCTTCCGCGACCGCCAGCACGCCTATTATGCGGAGCACCTGCGCCGCGCCGGCGTCCCCTTCGTCGAGCTCCGCGGCGATCTCGCGACCCGCCTCGACGCCGCCTCCGCCGCCCTCGCCGCTCACCGCACTTTCTGACGGCGCTCGGCGAGTCTACACTCCGTTCCATGGTGGCGGGGGAGGCGGGGGGGTGGGGCAAGACGACCGATCTGGCGCTCGAACCGCCGAGTGACGGCGACGAGTGGGAGCTGCCGAGCTGGACCGACGTCGTGTTTCCCAACGAGCAAGGCGAGCTCCACCACGGATCGCGCGGCGCGCGCATGCCGGACGCGGTGGTGGTGCGGCTCGAGGGCCGGCCGGTCGCGCTGGCCGACGCGCACGCCCACACGCTCGAGAACCAGTACTGCTACGACGCCGAGTACTACCTGGTGCTCCGGCTGCGCACGATCCTGGCGCCGGATCGCTGGCGTCGCCTGCCCTGGGCCGCGCTCGAGCCCGGCGACGTGTTCATCGCCTGGGACAAGTTCCACGGGCACATCTACTCGCGGGTGGCGGGCGCGCACCAGCAGTCGATGAGCTACGGCGGCGACTGGGCCGACCTGCAGTCGGTGACCGACGCCGAGCATCCGCGCGCGGAGGGCCCTCGCCCGGTCGGCCGCCCGTCCGACGCGACTCTCTTGCGCGCCGTGCGCGAGGGGGATCTCGAGCTGGTCCGCTCTCTGCTCGCCGCCGGCGCGAACCCGGACGCCGGCTGGGAGGTGCCCGACGTCGCCGTCCGCTCGGTCTCGCACGACCGCGCCACCTGCGCCCTGTGGGAGGCGGCGATGTCCGGGTCGCTCGAGCTCACCGAAGCCCTGCTGGCCGCCGGCGCATCGGTCGACCGCTGCCCACCGAGCGGCATGACCGTCCTCCACGGCGCGCTCGCCAACCGCAAGCTGGCCGTCATTCCCCTCCTCCTCCGCTTCGGCGCCGATCCCGACGCGACCTGGCAAGGCCGCACCGCCCGCGAGGTCGCCGAATCGCTCGGTCCCGAGGCAGCTGCGCTCTTCGTCACGCGCTGAACTTTGCCGGTATCGTCCGGGGCAAACGCGGCATTCATGCCGTATTCGTTCCTCATGCCCCTGACCGCACCGGCGCGCCTCGTCGCCCTCCTGATCGCCCTCTGCCTCTCGCGCCCCGTCCGCGCGCAGCCGCAGCCGCTGTGGGAACCCGAAGCCCCCGAGAAGAGCCCAGCGGTCGCCTTCGGCCTCTCGCTGCTCGGCACCGGCGCCGGGGTCTTCGCCCTCCTCGCCGCCAGCCACGTCGACCACGGCGAGTACTTCGGCGCCGCCGGCATCGCGACGCTGGTGGTCGGCCCCAGCCTCGGACACTTCTACGCCGGCGAGAGCAGCCGCGGCGCACGCCACGCCGCACTCCGCCTCGGTGCCGTCGCCGTCATGGGCGCCGGACTGCTCGTCGCCCTCTCCTCCCCTTGCGCCTTCGGCCCCGAGAACCACGACGACTGCCCGAACGCGCGCGACGGCTTCGGCCTCGGCATCCTGGCCGCCGGCGCCGTGCTCGGTGCCGGCTCCGCCGTCTACTCCGTCTTCGACGCCCCCAACGCCGCCGAGCGCACCAACCGCCGCGCCTCCTCTCTCACTCTCCTCCCCGCCCCCATCATCGGCCCCGACCACACCGCCGGCCTCTCCCTCTCCGGCTCCTTCTGACCGATCCCGACCCCGCCCCCGACCCCGATCCCGATCCCGATCCCGTTCCCGACCCCGCTCCCCCTCCCGGTCCCCACCCCCAA
>Ga0111538_10004927_pt1 | contig 18359 bp, 17 predicted proteins | sample SoiMethybrSBSTD1_FD_79669 | JGI IMG/M metagenome (GOLD analysis project Ga0111538, IMG submission 79669) | Bulk soil microbial communities from a Populus tree surrounding site in Tennessee, USA - Soil MetaG P. TD hybrid SBSTD1 (version 2)... | ecosystem: Environmental > Terrestrial > Soil >...
CCTGGCCTGACGAATCCTCGTTCGTGTGGCCGGCGCTCGCGTTCCGTGACACCGGCACGCTGTTCGCGCCCGAGATCCACTCGCGCGAGCTCTTCTGGATGCCGCCCGCGTACATGATCGTGAGCGGCGCCATTTTCAAGCTGACCGGGTTTTCGTTCGAATGGGCGAGAATGCTCTCCGGCATCTATCTGTGCGGCGCGTTCGCCTGCGTGTGCGCGCTCGCGCGGGGCCTGCGGATCGGCCTCGGCAGCCTGGCGCTGGCCCTCGTGTTCTTGCACAGCCCGATCGCGGCGATGGCCGGCAACACGGCCCGCATGGAGACTTTGATGCTGCTGGTCGCGGCCGGCGGCTTTCTGCTGATCGAGCGCGGCTTTCGCGCGACGGGCCTGTCGCTGCTTGCGCTCGGGCCCCTGGTCCATCCGAACGGAGCCTTTCCGCTGTTCGGCGGCGCGCTGCTCTGCTGCTGGCCGACGCGCACCAATCTCGCCCACCTGCGCCCGCGCCGCGGCGAGCTAGTGGCGATCCTGGGCGCCGCCGCCGCGTGGATCGCGTACGTCACCCACGTCGCGCTGCACTTTCAGAACTTCAAGGACGACTGGGCGCTGCAGCTCAGCGTGAAGAAGTTTCAGGCCTTCGGTCAGAACCCCCTCAGCTTGCCCGAGGCTTGGGTCGCTCTTTCGATCCTGATCCTGGTCGGGCTCGCCGTGCGCAGGTTTCGGACCCTTCCGGATCGACCGATCGTGACGCTGTCGACCCTGGCCGGCTCGCTCTGGCTGCAAACGTTGATCACGGTCGGCTGGCTCTACGAAGTCCATGCCATTTTCATGGATTTCATCGCGGCCATCCTGGCCGTCGAGCTCGCGAGCGCCTGGGTCGTGCCAAAGCTCGAGGCGGGCTCCCGACCGCTGCTCGCGCGAGCCGCTCCCGCCGTGCTGGCCATCGTCAGCGCCGCCCTTTGCGCGCGTTTCGCCGTGACCAGCCAGCTTGCCATGCGCTCGGTGACGCCGAGCACGCGCGGGTTTTGGCCCGCGCCGCCCCCTTACATCACGGACGAGGACCGCGCCGCGGTCGGGAAGTACCTGAAAACGCTCGCGAGCGCGGGCCGCCCCATCACCGTGAATTTCCTTCCCGATGCCGACGCACTCGCTTTTCAAGAGTATCGGACCCCGACGCTGCACTTCAGCCAGCCGCAATTCGGCATCCATCACGCCGACGTCTACATCTTTCACGAGTCGCGGTGGCTGCCCGAGTTCTTGCGCGGCATGCTGGCCGTGCGAGCCGCGTTCGGGCACTTGATCCTGGTCCCGATCGACCGCTGGTCGCTGCTCCGCGCGCGTGACACGACCGAGCGCTGGCGCGTTTATCGGCGACCCGATCGTGGCGAGCCCGCGCCCGCGCCCTGAGTCAAGCTCGGGCTCGGTCGTCGTCAGCGCTCGGCGTGGCGGGCGCTCTTTCCGTTCGAGCCCGTGCTGCGAAATGCCGGCGCTGCGAGCTCGCGCGTCTTTTCGGCGACGAACAGCTGGATATCGCCGAGGCGCACCGGAATGTGCGCGCGCGCCCACGGCGTTTTCGCGACCAGCCGGCTCGCCGTCGACGCCCCCGGCAGCCCCAGCGTGCCGAGCTTGCGCAACAGGTACTCGGGCGTCGTGATGTGCAGGTACGGCATCGACTCTTTGATCGCGAAGCCGGCGCGCTCGAGCACGTCCGCGATCGTCCGCCGCGTGAAATAGAACAGATGCATGTCCATGAACCACGGCCAGCGGCTGCCGATCAGGCGCGGAAACCAGTTGTCGATCATCAGCGTGCAGAACACGAAGCGCCCATTTTCACGCAGCGCGCGGTTCACCTTCTGGAGCTCTGCAACGGGATCGGCGAAGTGCTCGACCACGTCCCAGGCCGCCACGACGTCGAACGGCGCGAGCGTTTTCGGCAGATCGTCGAGCGTGCCCTGGATCACCGGCGCGTGCGTGGCGCGGCGCGCCTGCTCGATCGCCCACGCCGACGGCTCGAGCCCGGTGACGTCGAGCCCGACCTCTTCCGCGACCTGCAGAAACGCCCCGCAGTAGCTGCCCACCTCGAGCACGCGCGCGCCCGGCGGGAAGTAGCGGCCGACGCGAGCCAGGCCGCGCCGGAACGTGACCAGCCGCGCCGGGAAGTTGTCGAGGTAGACCGGGTCGACGACGCCCGCGTACTCGCGCACCAGATCCTCGGGCGAGAGCTTGGGCTTCATGAACACGATCTCGCAGCCGAGGCAGCGCAAGATCGCTCCGTGCGAACGGCCGGAGTGGCTGGCGCAGCTGTACGGCGAGACGTCGCGCCGCTCGCGCAGGCCGCTGTGCGACCGCGCCGGGTACACCTCGACGTGCGATCGACCGCCGCAAATGCGGCAAATGACTGACTCCGCAGCGCGGTCCAAGCCCGCGACAGCTACCACGGCCCCCCGCCCGGGGCACGGCCAATCAGAACAGCGTCAATCAGAACAGCGTATAGATGAGCGGAGTCGCACTGCCGCCCAGGGTCACGATGGCAGCGACGCCGAGCAGGATGAACGCGATCGGCACCAGCCACCACGCCTTGTTGGCTCGAGCGAACTCCCCGAATTCCCGGATCAGCGAAAAAAGGTACTTTGCTCGCTTCATGCGTCGCGCCCGGGCTTACTGACCAAATAGCACTCGAGAACCATGTGGTCCATGCCGGTCTTCATGAAGCACCGGTAGGCCTCCTCGGGACGGCAGACGATCGGCTCGCCGCGCACGTTGAGCGAAGTGTTGATCACGACGCCGTAGCCGGTCAGATCGCGAAATGCGCTGAGCAGCGCGTGAAACCGCGGGTTCGTCGCCCGCGACACGGTCTGCACGCGCGCCGAGTAGTCGAGGTGGGTGACGCCGGGGATGTCCGAGCGCACGCGGGCGAGCCGCTCACCGAGCGGAGCCGCGGGGTCGTCGGCCTCTGCGGTACGGCGTGCGGGCGCGACCAGCGCCGTGAGCAGCATGTACGGCGACTCGTGCGCGAGCTCGAAGTAGTCGGAGGCGTGCTCCTCGAGCACCGCGGGTGCGAACGGCCGAAACGATTCGCGAAACTTGATCGAGCGATTGATCTTGGTCGGGGAATCGGCGGCGCGGGCGTCGGCGAGGATGGAACGATTGCCGAGCGCGCGCGGCCCGAATTCCATCCGGCCCTTGAACATCCCGACGATCTTGCCGGCGGCGATCAGCTTGGCGATCGCGGGCGCCCACTCGGCGTCCTCGAGCTTTCGGTACTGGCAGCCCTGGCTGCGCAGAAAGCTTTCGATCTGCTCGGGCGGAAACTCCGGACCGAGGTAGCAGCCGTGCATGGCGTCCATGACGCCGTCGGCGGAGCGCGGCCGGTCGTGGACGTGGTGCCAGGCGAGCAGCGCGGCGCCGAGCGCGGCCCCCGCGTCGTGCGCCGCGGGCGCGATCCAGATTTTCTCGAACGGGCCTTTCCGCAGGAGCTTGCCGTTGGCGACGCAGTTCAGCGCCACGCCGCCGGCCAGGCACAGCTGCCGCTTGCCGGTCAGCCGGTGCGCTTCGGCGACCACCCGCTCCACGATCTGCTCGGTGACCTCCTGGATCGAACGCGCGACATCCATGGTGTGGCGGGTGATCGCCGACTCCGGCTCCCGCACCGGGCCCTCGAACAGCTCGGCAAACGCCGCGTTCGTCATCCGGAGGCCCCCCAGGTAGTCGAAGTAGCGCATGTTCAGCTTGAACGACCCGTCCTCGTTCAGCGACACGAGCTCCTTCAAGATGCGATCGACGTATCGGGGCTCGCCGTACGGCGCGAGCCCCATCACCTTGTACTCGTCGGAGTTGACCTTGAATCCGGTGTAATAGGTGAACGCCGAGTACAAAAGGCCGAGTGAGTGCGGGAAATTCTGCTCCTTGAGCAGCCGGATCCGATTCCCCTCGCCCACCCCGATCGTCGCCGTCGGCCACTCGCCGACGCCGTCCAGCGTCACGATCGCGGCTTCGCTGAACGGCGACGGAAAAAACGCGCTCGCCGCGTGGGACTCGTGATGCTCGGTGAACAGCACCGACTCGGGCGGCACGAAACCGAGATCGCTCAGCGTCTCGGCGATCTCGAGGCGCACCCACAGATTGCGCTGTACCCACTTGGGCATGGCCTTGAGAAAGGCGCGCAGGCTGCCCGGAGCCATCGCAAAGTGCGTCTTCAGGATGCGCACGAACTTGTCGAGCGGCTTGTCGTAGAACACGACGGCGTCGACGCCGTCCTTCGCGACGCCCTGGCTCTCCAGGCAATAGCGGATCGCGTTCTTGGGAAACGACTCGTCGTGCTTCTTGCGCGTGAAGCGTTCCTCTTGCGCGGCGGCGACGACCTCGCCGTCCTTGATCAGACAGGCGGCAGCGTCGTGGTAGTACGCGCTGATCCCGAGGATGTTCACTAGGAAGATTCCTTGGATCTCGGGTCGCCGTGAGGCCGCGAGTAGAGCTTCGAGTACAGGGCGTTGTCGGTACCGTAGCCCACGCGCTCTATCCAGTTCGACCCGCCCCGGCTCGGAAAGCCCCGATTCAGCGGGTCGATGCGGAAGAGCCTGAGCCACACCGCGCCGGCGAGAAACACGGAAAAGTAGACCACGGTCAAGAGCGCCACGCCGAGACCGGTCGCCAGCCAGCTGACCAGCCGTTCAATACCGGTTTGCAGTGTGTGCAGCGGCCCCGGCGCCACCAGGGCGAGCACCAGCACGACACCAGCCAGGGAGCCCACCACGATCGCCGCCGTCTGACGGCCGAGGAAAAACAGCAGCGCCGCCGCCGCCGTCATCGCAACAAACTGCGTGATCGTGGCGCGGTTCATCGTGGGATCAGCTGCCCTCGGTCGAGAAAATCGGCGACCTGCTTGGCCTCGAGGACCGTCCCCTCCTCGTTGGCGTGGATCCCGTCGAAACCCCAGTAGCGCTTGTCGGTGGGAAACGACTTGGCAAGGTCGAGCATCGGCACGCCGAGCTTGGCGGCGATGTCGCGCAAAATGCCGTTGTGCTCGTCGAGCGCCGAGCGGAACCCCTCGACCCCGAAGTAACCCGGGATTTCCGGCGAATACGGGAAGGTCAAGAGCACGCTTTTGACGCCCCGCGCCTGCGCCTGCAAGAGCAGGTCCTCGGTGTTGCGGCGAAAGTAAGTCGGCGGATTGGCGTTCAGCATCTGGGCGACGCTGACGGTGGTGAAGATGCCCGAGGGATACTTGAGCCCGAAGCGCTGCCGCGCAAACTCGAAGAAGTAAGCCGTTTCGGCCTGGTTGTAGACGGACTTTCCCAGCGACGAAACCGGCAGCGAGCGCCCGCTCTCGACGAGCAGGATGCGGATCAGCGCGCTGCTTTCGTAAAACGAGGTCTGCCGGGCCACGAAGGTCGGGGACAGGCACCCCGAGTTGTCGCCCTTGAACGCGCTCGGCGGCCACACCAGCCTGCACGCCAGATCCGCGAACGCCTCTTTGACGATGATCAAGTCCGGCTCGAGCGTCTGCACCCGCAGCAGGTAGCTGATCAGCATCTCGTACGTCGACCACGCCGGTACGCCCGCGTTCACCACCGTCACGTTCTTGTAGCCACGGTTTTTGAGCTCGCCTTCGAGCAAGGCCGGATACGAGCGGTGGTAGTCCGGAACCAGAAGCGAATAGGTGGTGGAAGCGCCGATGCAGACGATGCGAAACTCGCCTTTGGGCTTGGGCAGCGTGATCTCGTCGCCGCGGAAGCTCAGCGAGTTGTGGCGGTTCTGGCCGTCGACCAGGTTCGGCGCCAGCACGTAGCCGAGATAGCGGTGCGGCGCGAGCAGCCCGAACCACCATTCCTGGCCGCCGATCCGCTCGCGGTAGTCGGCGAGCGAAGCGTACTTGGTGAAGTGCTCGCGGTCCGCGATCTTCGCGACGTAAATGCGGGCGAAAACTTCCAGAATCAGCAGCGTGAACAGCGTGGCGCCGAACGCCAGGAGCAGCTTTCGAACCAGGAGCTTCCGGCCCGAAGCCGCCGGCTCGACGCTCGTAGGCACGTCCGAGTCCTCGCTCATTTGCGCTTGCCGATCATCAGGAAGAAGCCGCCTTCGTAGCTGCCCTTGAACATCAGCTCGGTCTGCACGATCAGGTGATCGAGCCAGTTACCGGCCGGCTGTGGCTCGAACATCGAGCGGTCTTCCCGAAACGCAACGAACGCCTTGGGGCTCGGAATGCCGTAGACGAACTCGAAGTCGTTGTTCTCGAACCACGAGAGGACCTGGCCGAAGCTGTGCTTCGATTCGTGGGGGTGCCGGTACTGGTCCGCGAGCCAGGCCTCCTTCTTCTTCTTGCCGAGCTTTTCGTTGCGAAGATGCGGGTCTAAAACCATCGCTCGTTCGCCGAACAGCTTGATCAGCCCGCGCCTGAAATCGGTGATCAATCGGCCGATCGTGTTGTACGTCCCGACCAGAAGATGACCGCCCGGTTTGACCAGGGGCGCGATCGACTGAAAACCACGGTACGAGTCCGCGACGGCGCAAAGTACGCCGTTGCACAGCACCATGTCGAAGCTCGCCGGCTTGAAGATCGGCCGGTACAGGTTCATCTGATAGAAGCCGACGTTGTAGAGCGCGTTTTTGCGGCGAAAATCGTTCGCCAGCTTGAGCGAGTTCAGCGTCATGTCGGCGCCGAACATGTTGCGCTGCGCGATCCCCAGAAAATTCGAGAGCTGCCCGGTGCCGCACCCCACCTCGAGCACGGTCGAGTTGAACGGAATCTGGTCGTTGAGCATCCGCGCAAACAGGCCCTTTTCGGCCTTTCGCATCAGATCGTCGATGGTTTCCAGATCCTCGTAGTTGGGGAACGGCGTTTCCTCGTAGAACGCCCGCACCTGCTGGGTCAGCTGCTCGGTCTCGGGCTCGGGATCGTTCGGCGCGTACAGGCACGGAATGCCGTCCTGAATCGGGTAGATCCTGCCGCACGACGTGCAGGCGACCTCCGGCTCGGCGCGCAGCGGGCCCGCGCAGTGGGGGCAATGAAAGATCTCGATGCGCTCTCGCATCTGCCCGAGCGGGGACGTCGCCGCCGACACAGGCCCCCTCGTAGCACAGGTCCCGGCTCGCCGAGGGGCGCGATCCGGCGTGTTCGGCGCGGAATCAGGGGGACTTGGCGCGCTCCAGGTAGCTTCGGGACCGGGTATCGACCTTGATCCACTCGCCCTCGTTGACGAAGAGCGGTACGGCCACCGTGGCGCCGGTCGAGATTTTGGCCGGTTTGGTCACGTTGGTCGCGGTATCGCCCTTGATGCCAGGCTCGGTTTCCACGACCTGGACCACGATATGGGGCGGCAAGCTGATGCTGACCGGGTTGCCGTTGTAGATCGTGATGCTGACGTCGATGCCGTCGATCAGGAAGTCCGCGTCCTGGCCGACCGCGTCCTTGTGGACGCTGAGCTGCTCCCCGCTGTTCGAGTTCATGAACACGAACATGTCGCCGTCCGGATAGATGTACTGGAGCGTCCGATCTTCGACGTCGGCCGGCGTGAGCTTCTCGCTGGAACGCAGGTTGCGCTCGATGTTGCCCCCCGTGAGCATGTTCTTGAGCTTGGTGCGCGTGAACGCCTGCCCCTTGCCCGGCTTCACGAATTGGAACTCGACGACGACGTAGGGCTGGCCGTCGAGCATGATTTTGAGGCCCTTGCGGATGTCACTGGTGTCCATGAGCGCACTCGTCCGTCGGGGGGAGGCTTAGCCAGAGATCGCTCCGCGTTCAATGAGTTTGTGCCGAGGGCAGGCATACCGCCCGCCAAGCCGGCGCTTGCCGGAATCGCCCTACAGCGATACTTGGCAGAAGCGAGGCGGCGCGGATGAACGAGTACGAGCTCGAGGAAATCAAGCGCGAGATCGTCGAGAGCCGATCGCTCACGATCAAGACCAACAACCTGGTCAACGCACTGGCCGCCGACCTGAAGAGTATCTCCAAGCGCCAGCAGAGCTACGAGCGGCGGCTGTTCGTCAACAGCGCCACCGCTTACGTGGTGACGATCGCCGTGCTGTTCGTGCTCTTGAAGTTCGCCTGGGACGCCAAACTCGAGACCGTCCGCGCCGAAAGCAAGGAAGTGCGCGACAAGCTTTTGCAGATGGAAAAGGACTTGCGCGCCGCCCAGTCGCGCGAGGAAGGCACGGGGCGCGCCGCGCGCTCGGCCGCCGAGTACTACGAGCTGATCCGCCACGAGAAGCGGCGCGAGCTGGTGGAACGCTTCGACGAGATCTCGAAGTTGCCGCTCACGCGCACCGAGCGCTCGGTGTTCGAGGCCGCCGCCGAGCGCGCCAAGAACGAGCTCAGCTTGATCGCGTACCAGCAGGGCCTCGACCACGTGCGCACCGGCCGCTGGCACGAAGCGCAGCAGGCGTTCCGCGAATCGCTCAAGTACAAGACCGACGCAGCGCACAGCGCGCAGGCGACGTACCAGCTGTCGCGCGCGCTGCGCTCGCTCGGGCGACAGCGCGAGGCGATCCCGATGTTGATCCAGCTCTCGGAAGCCAGCGCCGATCGCGAGGTCATGGACGAGGCCACGCTTTTGCTCGCCGAGTCGCAGCTCGACATCCAGGCCTGGAACGACGCCAAGAACACCTTGCGCGCGTTCTTGCGCCGCTTCCCGTCGAGCCCGCTCGCGCTCGACGCGCGCACCAAGCTCGCCGAGGTCCAGCTCTATCACTGAGCTTTTTTGGCTAGTGCGCTCGGCGCGCACGGCCGCGGACCGCATCCGGGTTTAGCCCGAAAAATCAGCTTCATTTCGGATCGCTGGCGACGACGGTGAGCGTCGCCGGGTTGGCCCAGGGCTCGCTCGTACCAGGCAGCGGACCGACGAAAACGATCGTGAAGTTCGCGCCGTCGGCGGGCGCGCTCACGCCGCCGCGCAGCATGGCCTCGCGCCAGGTCACGTTGACGCCCTCGGGAGCTTCGCGCCGGATCTCGAGCAACGCGTCCTCGAACGGCGCGCCATACTCGAGCCGCGCGTGCGCGACGTTGGCGAAGCGCGGCGCGATCTGACCGTACCTGACCTCGCTGGCGACGAAGTACGACGGGCCGACGATGCCCGCCGGCGGAGATGTCACGAGCCCGACGGTCTCGGTGCCGCGCGAGCCGTGAAAAAGCTGGAGCCCGAAGCGGCCGCTCGCGGTGCGCCTCGACATCGCCGCCAGCGCAATGCCGAGCGTCGGCTTTTCCGGCGTGTAGCCCCTGCCGCAAACCGTTTCGAGAGCGGGCCCGTCGTGATCGGGTCCTCCGAAGCAACCAGTCACGACCAGCAGCAAGCTGCGCGCGCTGCTCAGCGTACCGGGCGGCAACACCGGCAACCCGGCGGCCCTCAGCGGCGGCGCGGCGTCTCTCGCTCCGGCATCGGCGGGACCTCGCTCGAGCTCGGCCAGTACGTCCGCACAGCGCGGCGCCGGCAGCGACGCGTCTATTGCCACCGCGATCAAGCGCAGCGCATCGCTCGCGACGTCGATGCCCGGCACGCCGTCGAGCACGAGCGGAGTCGCGTACTTTAGCCCGGTCTCGGGAAAGATCGGCTCGATGGCAGCTTCAGCTCCGCCCTCCGCCACGCGCACGGCGCAGAACGCGAGTCGCGGCGCGTCGACCGCGCCGTGGAACAGGGTCAGCCGATTCGTCCCGTCCGGCTCGCTCCCCGCGTCGTCGCCCGCGTCGACCCAGGCATCGCCGTGGTCGGCGGCCGCGTCGCCCGGGCTCGCATCCCCCCCGCCGTCCTTTCCCCCCTTGGTTCCGCCGGATCCCCCGCTTCCCCCGGTGCCGGGGGAGTCCCGTCGCGCCAGGGCGTCGTGGTCGGACACGCAGGCCACAGCGAGAAAAGCCGTGAAAAAGCCGACAAAAGGCCCAGAGAAGCGCATCGACCGCCCGAAGAATACGGCAGATACGCCCGCTTGACGCCGGAGAGAGGCCCTCTATATTCGAGCCTATGAGAACTGACATGTCAGTTCTGAAAGCGCGGCGCACCTACAAGCCGGCGGACGAGCGCAAGCAACAGATCCTCGACTGCGCGCTCGAGGTGTTCGCCAACAAGGGTTTCCACGACGCGAGCATCGCGGACGTCTGCGCCCGCGCCGGCATCGGCCGCGCCACCCTGTACCAGTACTTCACCGATAAGCGCGATCTCCTCGTGGCCCTCGCCGATCGGATCGCTTCGCGGGTCGAGCGCTTGATCGAAGAACGCGTGGAGCTGCGCTTTCCACCCGGCTTCAAGCCCACGCGCGAGCAGGCGATCGCTTTCGTGGAGGCGCGCTTCGCGGAAATCCTGCGCGGTGTGTTCGAGGACGCCGCCACGGCACGCCTGGTGGTGCGCGCGGGACGCGGCGCCGACAGCGCGGTCGACGCGGTGATGCGCCGCATCGACGAGACGGTGCTCGCGGTGATGGAGGACGAGCTCCGCCGCGCCAAGCAGGCCGGCGTGATCCGCGCGGTCGACGAGCGCTTCGTCGCGCGCTTCTTCCTCGGCGGCATCGAAAAGATCTTGATGATGTACCTCGACGAAGATCGACCGATCGACGTCGAGGCGATCGCGCGTGAAGCCGCCTTGCTCGAAGTCTGTGGGATCTTTCCGAGGAGCGATTGATGAAAACCGCAACCGTATTTCCACCGCTGCACATGCTCGAGGCCATGGCCGAGGAAGACGCGTCGCAGAAAACGCGGCGTCTGGCGCGGCTCTATCACTTGACCCAACAGAACTCGTGGGACGGCAAGGTCGTGCTCGGCGCACTGGTCGACAAGCACGGTCTCCCGGGTGGGGAAATGGCGGAAGAAAAGCGCCAGGCGCTGTCGCGCGTGCTCACGATCTTGATGTGGGGCGAGCTCGCGGCCTGGAACATCTCGGCGGATCTCGCGCTCCGGATCGAGGACATGGACGCCAAGATGGCGGCCACCGCGCAGGTCTTCGACGAGGCGCGCCACTTCTACGTGCTCCGCGACTACGTGAAAGCCCTCGGCGCGGTGCCGCCGCTGGGCGGACTGCCGCGCCGGCTGCTCGGCAAGGTGCTGAACGCGCCGACCTTGGCGATGAAGCTGATCGGAATGCAGCTCCTGTTCGAGACCAACGCGGTGGTGATCTTTCGCCGCATTTCCGAGAGCGACGTTTGCCCGATCCTGACCGAGCTTTTGCCGTATTTCGAGCGCGACGAGTCGCGCCACGTCGGGCTGGGTGTGATGTACGTGCCGCGGCTGATCGAGCGCATGGATCCGGCCGAGGCGCGCCGCACCTCGCGCTTTCAGGTCGAGTGCGTGCTGCTGCTGATGGCCGGCACCTTCACCGTCCGCGACGACTTCGCGCGGCTCGGGCTCGATCACCGCTTGATGGCCACGCGCGTCACCGCCATGCAGGAGGAAATCGTCGAGCAGATGGCGGCGCACCACGGCGAGAGCGTGCTGCGCACGGTCTTGAACCCGCGCGCCGGCTTCGGTCCGAAGATCCTCGATTTCATTCACCCTCCGAACGGGCTCGACGCGGCCTCCCCCCTGCACCGCAGCGTGCACCGCGGCCTGCAGCGCACGCTCTCGGCGCTGGATCGCGCGCTGTAGAGCACTGATCGGGGTGATCTTGGTTTGGTGAGCCCTCGCCGTCACAACCGTCGGCGGGACGTGACTGTTAGGCGCGGCTCGGAACCGCGCTCAGGCTCATTAACCGCCATCCGTGTGAGGCGACGCGCTGTGACGGAGAGAGCTACGACCCCCCCAAATCCCTTTGGGTTCTCCGAGCGAGCCCTGGACGTTCGCAACTACCCAGCTCGGAGCATTTCGTCAGCGACAGCGTCAGCGTTCACGACCACGATCACGTCGACGTTCACGACCACGTCGACGCGTTCACTGGAACGAAATCAGCTCGATATCGAACACCAGCATGCCCGAGGGCGCGCCGGGTCGCATCGGCTTTTCGCCGTAGGCAAGCTCGGCAGGAATCCAGAAGCGCGTCTTCTCGCCGACCGTCATCAGCTGCACGCCCTCGGTCCAGCCCTTGATCACGCCGCCGAGCGGAAAGCTCGTCGGCTCGCCGCGCATCACGGAGCTGTCGAACATTTTGCCGTCGGTCGTCCAACCGGAATAGTGGACGGTGACCCGGCTCGCTGCGGTCGGATGATCCTTGCCCGTCCCCTTCTTCAACACTTTGTAGGAGAGGCCGGAAGCCGTCTTCTTCGCGTCCTTGGGCGCGGCCTTCACGTCCTTGGGCACCTCGGGCGGCTTCGGCGCTTGCATGATCTCGAGCAGCTCGACGTCGAAGGTCAGATCTCCCGCGGGGGCTCCCATCCCCGCTTGCTCGCCGTAAGCGAGCGCGGCCGGAATCCAGAGCCGGCGCTTCTCGCCCACCACCATCAGCTGCAGCGCCTCGGTCCACCCTTTGATCACCTGGCCTACGCCGAAGACGGCGGGCTGACCGCGGGCGACGGAGCTGTCGAACATTTTTCCGTCCTTGGTCCAACCGCTGTAGTGAACCTTCACCTTGTCTTCCGCCTTGGGCTTGTCCTTGCCGGTGCCCTTGGTGAGCACCTTGGTGGCGAGCCCCGACGCGGTCTTCTTGGCGTCCGCGGGCGGCTTGCCGACGTCGGTCGGAGCCGGGATTTGCGCGGGTTGCGGCGGCTCCGGTGGCTTGGTCGTCTCCGGCGGAGACGGTGGCGCGGTCTGCGACGGCGGCGGTGCGGGACTCGCTGCCGCTGTCACCTTTTCAGGTTCGGGCGTGGTCTTCTCGCAGGCGGCGAGCGCTACTAGCGACAGCGCGGCGCAGGCAACACCGATGGAGCGGGGCGCGATATACTGGAAGGTTCGGCTCGTCATGGCGGGGCAGTCTGCGCCATGATGCCCCGGGTTGCATCACTGAAAAACGGGGCGGTGCACGATTTGAGCTCAGAGATCACCGCGCTTTGCCCGCCCTTAAGCTAAAGTCATGAAACTGCCCGGCACTACCGAACACAGATGACGGAAAACGCGCAGAAGCCACGGGGCGGGAATGAACGCGGCCCCACCCGCGTCAGGTTGCGCTATCGGGAGCAGGACCTGTTCCTGGCACCGGGGCAATACGTGCTCGGCCGGAGCTCGGCCTGTCATATCGTGATCGACAAGGGGCTGGTTTCGCGCCGCCACGCGATGTTCGAGGTGACGCCAGCGGGCGCCAGCATTCGCGACCTCGGCAGCGTGAACGGCGTGCTCGTCAACGGGACGCGCATCGACGACAGGCCTCACCAGCTGCAGCACGGTGACCGGATCATGATCGGTGACGAGCCGCTCGAGCTGAAGCTCGAAGACTTCGGCCCGGACGACGGCGGCGATGCCCGCGGTCGGGAGACCAAGCCCACGCTGGACGGCGAGCCCGTGCGTTCGATGCCGCCGCGCCCGGTGCCGCAGACTTACACCGACCAGGCCGACATCACGGCGACGAGCACGCAGCGCGTCGACCCGCTCGAGCTCGTCAGCATGGTGGCGAACAAGGCGCTCGCCGCGGGGCGCGTGCGCGAGGCGGAGAACATGCTGCGCCTGCACCTGAACGCGGTGCTGGCGGACCTCAAGAACAAGCGTCCGCAGCCGCCGGAGTCGCAGGCGACCGCGGCCACCCTGGCGCTCAAGCTCGCCCGCGCCACCTCGGACAGCCGCTGGTTCGACTACGTGCTCGATCTGCTGCTGTGTACGCCGGCGCTGCCGACCGAGGCGCTGCTCGCGGATCTCGAGGCCACGCTGACCAAGCTGCCGCTCGCGGATCAGGCGCGCATCGAGCGCTTCGCACAGGCGATCCGCACGCTGCCCGCGAGCTTCGAAAAGCTGCGCGCGCTGCCGCGGCTCGACGCGCTGGTTCAACTCGCCGCAAGCAAGCGTCGCTAGCTCTCGCAGCAGATCGCGGGCCGCTTGTCGGCGCAGGTCTCGGCACCGCGCACGCGCCAGGTTTCCTCGTAGCAACGAGCGCTGCAGCTTTCGACGCTGAGCTCGCAGCCCGCCGCTCCGAAGTCGTAACCCTCGCAGCGCCCGACCGGATCGCCCGCTCCCGGTTCGCGCGCGCCGCCGCAGCACGCCGCGCTCGAGCACGCGCGGCAGCGACACATCGCGCCGTCCGAGATGCTGTGTCCGGGCGGCGGCGGCGGATGGTAGTAGGCGGGCTGTTCAGCGCGCTTTTCCGGCGCCGCGCTGCACGCGAGCAGCAGCAGCAGCAGCAGTGTAATCGCGGGAATCGTGCGACGCGCCAAGGCCTGAGTCACTGACACGGCGAGCACCTCCCCGCTTGGGTCACACGGTCGTGACCAGTCGCACCGCGCAATGCAGCCGCTTTATCGCGGCGAAGTCGCCCGCCGCGGCTGCCTGGTCCGCGTCTTCGGCGGAGACCAGCGCCGCGACCACACCGACCGCTTGCTCGAGCCGGAACACCTGCATCAGGAGCTTCATCCGGTCGCCCGCGAAACAGGGCCGCTTGTAACCGATCTCGGCGCTGCGGCCGAGCCGGCGCGCGTCGATGCCGAGCTCGGGTAAGCGCCGGAGCAGCGCGTCCTCGACCAGCCGCGGATAGATCAAGAAATTCACGTGTTGATTGCCGTCCGTGTGCACGAGCCCGAAAACCGCCGGCGCGACGTCGACGACCGGCGCCGGATCGATCGGCTCTGCTCCGGCTGGCAACGCCAGAAGCGACGTCGGGTCGACGAACGTGACCTCACGCTGCGAAGCCGCGGCGAACTCGGGCGCGTCGAGCCGGGTCACGCGGTGCTGCCCGCGCGGCGCGGCGGGACGGGTGAAGACGTGCTGGCCGAAGGCTCGCGCCGCGGACACGCGCTGATCGCTGGGGCGCGAAGCGGGATGGTTGCGGCGCGCGCGCAGAGCGTCGGTCTCGAGCCAGGTGTTGAATACGACCCGGTTCGGCTCGCCCCTTTCGTCGCGCGTGTGCCCGACCTCGACTTTGACCGTGCTGTGCGCCGGCGCGAAGATCGTCAGCGGCACGTCCTCGCTCGCGAGCGCGATGTACGAGAGCACGTTCCTGATGCCCTCGCGCGCCAGCCGATCCAGGCTTTTTGCCAGCTGCATGCGCGTCCACAGGATCTGTCCCATCGGGGGCCAGATCCCGGCCAGCCGCAAACGGCCGTCCTGGCACAGGTCCTGATAGCGGAGCTCGCTTTCCGCTTCGCCGCTGAACTCGGCGCTGACTTCCGGAGCTTCTCGTATGAAAGGAAATTGATTTTTCGTCATCTCGATTCGAACGCGTGACCGTGGTTCAAGGGTCCGTGACCGCTGCCCAACCGCCTTGCGGTCAGCATCGCTTTTTGCAAGTAACTACGCGCCCGCACGATCGCCGGCTCGAGCTCCATGCCCTGGGCGAGCCCGGTGGCGATCGCGGACGCGAGCGTGCAACCGGTGCCGTGGGTCGCCGCGGTCTCGATGCGCGGGCTCACGAACCGCCGCTCCGGCGCACCACGCGCCAAAAGGACGTCGACCACCTGGTCGCCCGCCAGATGCCCGCCTTTGACCAGCGCCGCCCGCGCGCCGAGCTCGAGCAGTCGCTGTCCGGCCCGAGCCAGATCGTCAGCACTCGAAAGCTCGAGACCGGTCAATACCGCGGCTTCCGGCAGATTCGGCGTGAGCACGCTCGCCTGCGACAGCAAGCGCTCCGTGAGCCGGGCCGCGGCGGACGGCTCGAGCAGCGCAGCACCGCCCTTGGCGACCATCACCGGGTCGACCACCAGCGGCACCCCGGGCGCGAGCCGCTCCAGCGTATCGGCGACGGCGTCGATCACCGCCGCCGAGTGCAACATGCCGGTCTTGATCGCGTCGGCGCCGATGTCCTCGAGCACCAGGCTCATCTGCTGGACCACGAACGCGGGGTCGAGGGAAACCACCCCGAAAACGCCGCGCGTGTTCTGGGCGGTGATCGCCGTGAGCGCCGTCGCCGCGTAGCCGCCGAGCGCGGTCACGGTCTTGATGTCGGCCTGGATCCCGGCGCCGCCCCCCGAATCCGATCCTGCCACCGCGAGCACGCGACCTTTCATCGTTCTTACCGGACTCTAGTGCGCCACGACCCACGATTCCACGCTAGCTTTGGCTCCGTGCGACGTCGCGAGCTCCTCGGTCTCCTGTGGAGCATGGCGCTCGGTTGCGCACCGAAGACCGAACCCACGCACCCGGCGGGCACTTCGAGCGAGCTCGTGACCCGGGACGACGCGCGCCGCCGCCTGGCCGCGCTCGCCGTCGACTACGAGGCCCTGATGCGCGCCCACGGCGAGCACGAGTGGTCGCGCTACGCCGGCAAGCTCGCCGAAGGTCCCGAAGCGCAGCGGAGCATGGCCGAGCTGCGAGCCAAGGAGCGCGATCTTTTTCTCGAAGCCGAACGCGTGCTCGACCACTTCGGCAGCGGCGTGATTTCACCGCGCCAGGATGCGCTCTGGAAGAGCGGCGCGCTCGGCCTGAAATTGCTCGGCGACCCGCGCGCCGCCGAGCTCGCCGACGCGCTCGAAGCGACGATCAACGACCACCGCTTCGTGCTCGACGGAAAAACGCTGAGCCGCGGCGAGCTGACCGCGCTGCGCTACTCGGAAGATCCGTCCGCGCGCCGGCGCGTGCGGCAGCTCGAGCACGAGCTCCACCGCCGCGCGGCCCCGATCGCCGTCGAGCTTCTGCAGCGGCGCCACGCCCTCGCCCAGGAGCTCGGCCTACCCTCTTTCTACAGCGCGCTGCTCGAGCTGCGTGGCGTCGCGCAGCAGCGGCTCGGCGCGCTGCTCGGCGAGCTGTCGGCATTGACCCTGAGCGCGTACCTGAAACTCCACCGCGCGCTGCGCGTGGCTCAGGGCGGCCGCTTGATCGCGGTGTGGGACCTCGACTTCGCGCTGCGACGGCTGCATCGCCCGCCCGAGGAACGCTTCACCGCCGAGGGCGCGCTGCCGTTCGCCCGCGCGCTGTTCGGCGCGTTCGGCGTCGATCTCGACAAGCCCAGGGTCGACGTCACCGTCCGCGATTTCGCCTTCTCGGGCCAGGCGATCAGCGTCGAGGTCCCGAACGACGTCCGGCTCGTCGTCACGCCGCAGCCCGGTTCGCGCTTCTACGGCACGTTGATCCACGAGCTCGGCCACGCGTTCGCGGCGACCCGCACCCGGCCCGAAAATCCGCTCTACGCCGGCTACGAATGGGTGCCGGGCCTCAGCGACCCCGGTTTCGCGGAGGGCCTCGCAGAAGTCTTCGGCCGCCTGCTCGACGAGCCGCGCGTGCTGCGCGAGCTGGTCGGCCTCGACGCCACCGAAGCCGAACGCCTGATCGCCGCGCGCCGCGCGGACGGCATGGTCCGCGTCGCCCGCGGTCTTCAATCGGTCACCTTCGAGCGCGCCGCGCTCGAACAACCCGGCCAAGACCTCGACCAGCTCTCGCTCGCGCTCGAAGGCCGTTTCACCGGCGCTTTCCTCCCGCCCGGCACCGAGCCGGTGTGGGCGACCTCACCGTTCCTCTCGACCTACCCGGTGTACACGCACGCCTACCTGCTGGCGGCGATGTTCGCGGTCCAGGTGCGCGACGCGTTGAAACAGCGCTTCGGCGAGCGCTGGATCTCGCCCGATGCCGGCAATCACCTGGCGGAGACGCTGATCGCCGACGGCGCGCGCTGGACCCTCGACGAAAAGCTCGTGCGCGGCACCGGCAGCATCTTGACGGCCCAAGCGTTCGCGCACTTCCTCAACGGCGCTAGCTGATCAGCGGTAGCCCCTCCCGGACTCGAACCGGGACACCCGTGAGGGTCGCGGATTTTAAATCCACTGCGTCTGCCGTTCCGCCAAGGGGCCGCGTATATTTTTTGGGAATTCGATAGCTCTAGAATCGCCTCGTCAAGTTTTAACAGGGGTTTGGCACCAGAGCTCGGCCAGGGTGCGATCCAGCCCTCTGAAACCTTGTGCCCAACTGGCCGGTTTTTGGGCTGTTCGGACCAGGAACTTACGGCGAAAAGGGCGATGCCGACGACTCCGGTGCGGCGCCTTTGCGCGCCACACGCCAGGCGGACTTCAGCGACTGGTCCATGATGTCGCTGCCGTTGGCCGCGGCTATGTCGATCTGCAGGATGCGGCCATCCTCGTGCTCGAGCGTGAACTGGTCCCCTTCGATCCCCTTGTCCACGTGGCGGATGTCCGTAACGCCCACCAAATCCACGCTCACGTTTCCGCTCGGGCGGTGGTGAACCACGCGCCGGTTCGTGACGATGTAGGCGGAGGTGCCGTCGAGATCGAGCGTTTCGTCGTAGTAGGCGATCAGCTTTTCGCCCGGATCCATCAGCGAATGGTCAGCGACGTACTTGGTCGCATAGCTTTCCATCTTGTTCGCCGTTCGAACGCCACCATCCGGCTGCTTCGCGAAGTAGGCAACACAAGTCCCGCAAGCGAGCAGCG
>Ga0111538_10004929_pt1 | contig 18355 bp, 13 predicted proteins | sample SoiMethybrSBSTD1_FD_79669 | JGI IMG/M metagenome (GOLD analysis project Ga0111538, IMG submission 79669) | Bulk soil microbial communities from a Populus tree surrounding site in Tennessee, USA - Soil MetaG P. TD hybrid SBSTD1 (version 2)... | ecosystem: Environmental > Terrestrial > Soil >...
CTGGGAGTTGGACGTGGCAATTGTTCAAGGCATCAACACGATCTTTCCGAATGCGCCCGCCTGCATCACCTCGACATGTGCCTGCGCCGCCTGTTCGAGCGGCAGTTCCTTTCGAATCACCGGCTTCAGGGTTCCGTTCTCGAGCCCGGCGACCAGACCGGCGTGAATCTCGCGGAACTCGTCGCGCGTCGTGTTGAAGAGCGTCATCCCGAGGATGGTGATGTCCTTGCCCATCGCTTTTCGCGGGTCGATCTCCACGCGGCCACGGTTGCCGATCACCATGACGCGGCCGTGCGGTGCGATCACGTCGAGGTCGCGATCGAGATTGACGTTGGCCAGCATCTCGAGAATCACGTCCGGGCCGCGGCCGCCGGTGAGCGCGGGAATCTTCGTCACGTAGTCGGCGTCGCGATGGTTGAGCACCTCGTGCGCGCCCTGCTCGCGGACGAGGCGCAGGCCCTCCTCGGTACCGGCGGTGCCGATGACGCGCAGGCCGTGCGCGCGCGCGATCTGCACGGCAGCGACGCCGACGCCGCCGGAGCCGCCGTGCACGAGGACGGTCTCGCCTGGCCGCGCCTTCGTCTTCAGGAACAGCGCGCGCCACGCCGTGCCGTAGGGGACCCCGATCGCGGCGCCCTGTTGGAAGCTGGCGCGTTCCGGCAGCCGCTGCACCTGCCATTCGTCCGCGCGCGCGAACTCGGCCCCGCCGCCGTCCACCATGTAGGCGTAGACGCGATCGCCTGCTGTGACGGACGTCACGCCGCTGCCGACGCCGTCGACGACGCCGGCGATGTCGGCATGCGGGATGTACGGGAGATTGGGCTTGCGCGCGTACATCCCGGACCGGATGTAGGTGTCGACCGGGTTGATGCCAACGGCGCGGACGCGAATGAGGATCTGGCCAGGCCCGGCCGACGGCGCCGGCACGTCCTCGATCTTCATCACCTCCGGCCCGCCGAATTCATGTACGACGATCGCTCTCATGCGGTCATCTTATGCCGACTGCAAGGCGACCCAGGCCACCCCGCCCGCCGCTCACACATTGATGGGAAAGAGCCGATCAAAGTTCCCTCCAAAGATCAGCGCCTGATCTTCCGGGGTCTGGCTGAGCCCGGCGAGCAGGGTCTTCTGCGTGTCGAATATCGGCCTCTGCCAACCGCGCGGGAAGAATGAGGAGTCGGTGCCGAAGAGCAGGCGTGATGCGCCGACGATCGACAGCGCGGTGCTGAAGACGGTCTCGAGCGTCAGCCCGGGCGTGTAGCGGATCCAGCCGTTGGAGCTGGAGGTGTCGAGGTAGATGTTGCTGCAGCTGTCCGCGGCCATCAACGTCTCGCGGAAGAGACCGGCGCCGAAATGCGGAATGATGAACGGCACGTGCGGGAACATCAGCGCCAGCCTGGAGACGGAAAGTGGATCGCCGAGCCGGAGATCGAATCGGCTCGGCAGCCCGAGCTTCCGGCGCACGCCGACCGACAGCACGCCGCAATGCACGAAGATAACGCTACCCGGATGGCTGGCGGCGACCGACACGATCTGATGCACCCGATCGTCGTGCAGGGGCACGTGGTGCATCGCCGGAAACAGGCAGATTCCGCGCAGCCCGAGCTCGCCGAGGGCGCGGCGCGCCCGCGCCACGGGATCGCTGACGGCCGGATCCAGCATGAAGAACCCGACGAACCGCTTCGGATGCCTGGCGACCGCCGCGGCGACGGATGTTTCGTCACTGGGGACGCTGGCAATCAGGGCCGCACGGGCGACGGCGTGCGCATCGAGCTCGCGGACCCATCGGTCGGCGAGCGTAAAGGCGCTGCCAGGTGTTTCCCATCCGAGCTCGTCGCACAGCCCGATCGCCAGCTGGCGGTTGACGTCCTCCTCCATCGCCTCCTGCAGGGAGCCGCGCGGCGGTGGCAGTGTCGGCCCCTGCCGCTGTCGCGCCATCGCGGCAAAGAGCTCGGTCGAAAAGAAGTGGCAGTGGGCGTCGTTAAGCAGCATGTAATTCAAAATGCAAAATGCAAAATGCAAAAGGGCCCGTATCCGTTTTGCATTTTGAATTTTGCATTTTGCATTACTCAGAACGTGATCCGGAACCCTATCTGTCCCACCCTCTGCTCCGGCTGCCCAACGTCCCCAGCATAAGCCGCCGGCTGCATGAAGCCGGTGTTCGGTGCGCCGGTGGCCAGCAGGCGGCGCTGCGTAATCGCCAGTGACGGATTCGTCGCGTTGAACAGATTGAAGACCTCGCCGATTGCCTCGATGCGGATATTTCGGGCCAGCGGGAACGTCCGGCTGACACGCAGGTTGAGCTGCGAGAACCCGGCCCGGCGGCTGCAATTGACGGTTTCACACGTCCCGCCTTCTGCAAATGTGGCCTGGCCGTCGGCGCCGATTCCGGTGTAGCGGTACGCGTGGGCAGTGCGGTCGTTGACGTTGCTGTCGGCGTTCAGGTCGAGACCTTCGAAGGTGTGAACCGGCAGCGCCGAACGGTAATACAGGATCGACGCAACGTTTATGTGCCACGGTGCGTGCACGATGCTGCTGATCGAGATCAGGTGACGTGAATCGGTACGCGCGGATGGCCCCTGCTGCGCCGGCCCGAAGGGATCGCGGATGTCCTGAATCAGGTTCTGGGCGACCTCATCGTAAGACGTGCCGACGTCGCTCGTCGCCTTGGACAGGGTGTAGGAGGCGATGGCATCGACCCCACGCGACATCCGCCGATGGAAGGCGAGAATCAGGCCGTCGTAGCGGCTGCTGCCTGTGCTGAGCGCCGTGCGGAAATTGATGCTGTTGCGCGGTGAGATGTTGACGCCCGCCAGCAGCCGTTGTCCGTTGACCAGCACATTCGGCCGCACACGCATATTGAGGTCGCGTCCGTCCACACGCACGTAGTCGGCGCTGACGACCGTCGCACTCCCGACTTGATGCGACCAGCCGACGTTGGCCTGCCGGCTGTAGGGCTGCTCGAGCAGCGGTGATGCGACTTCGCCCGCAGGCGGCGGGCCACCAGCGACGGCGTTGAGATGGCCGATCGTGTCGAGCGGGTCGCCGACACGGAAGAACGTTCCATCCTGCTTGCGCAGTCCTGTCGGATCCGTGGCCTGGAAGACGATCCCGGCACGCGCCGCATCGAACGCTGCTGTCAAGACGTTCGAGGCGATGTAGCCGAAGTCCGTGTACACGCCCCAGCCGCCGCGCAGCACGTCGCGGCCGTTGCCGAACACATCGACGACGACACCCAACCGCGGTTGGACGTTGTCGCCATCCGTTTGCGGCTCGCTGCCGAAGTCGTCGAGCAGCGTGCCGGCAAACAGACCGGACTGCCCGGCCTGTTGCAGCGCCTGGAAGTTTGCGCTGCCGCTCTGGTCGATGGGAAAGCCGCGAACAGAGTCCCAGCGCACACCCAGATTCAGCGTGACGCGATTCGACAGCCGCCAGTCGTCCTGGACGTACACCCCGAAATGCTCGAGCGGGAAGTCGGCCACGGGGTTGTTCCCGATCACCATGACGTCGCCGACGCGGCCGTCGAGGCTCGGCTCGAGCAGCGTGTACAGACCCTGCGTCAACGTGCCGGCAAAGAGTCGCAGTCGCGGCTCGTGCAGCCAGTTGACGCCGCTGCGGATCTCGTGCGACAGGCCCGGTCGTCCACTCGTGCTCCACGACAGATCGTCTCGAAACTGCCACTTGATCTGCTCGGTCCGCTGCGGCGCCGTCGCGCTGGTGCCGCCACGCACCTGGTTGGGCAGGAAGAACGAGGGTCCACTGCTGTTCGCAGGGATATCGTTGACGAAGTCGGAATACTGCACGACGACTTCGTTCAGCAGCGACGAATCGATGATCCAGTTGTGGTTGACGTTCACCGAGTCGAAGTCATTGGTGCTCGTCGCCCACGCGGAGTGCGCGGTTGTCGGGGTGACACCGCTCGGCTGCGTGTTGTGATCGCGTGCGTAGCGCAATGACAGATAGTTGCTGCGGTTGAGCGTGGCTGTCAGCTTCGCGGTGAACAGGTTCTCCCGGAACGGAACGGTGAAGACACCTTCGTCCGCTGGAAATGCGCCGAAGGTGTTGACGACCTGTTCGGTGTCCTGCTGCGTCCGCTCGAAGGCGGCAAAGTAATGGACACGGTTTTCGACCACCGGGCCGCCAAGGCTTCCGCCAAACTGATATCGCTGATACGGCTGCTTGTCGATCTTTGCCAGCCGCTCACTGAACGTGCGCGCGTTCAGCACGTCGTCGCGCAGCAGCGTGAACCAGCTGCCGCGCCGGTCGTTGGAGCCGCTCTTGGTCACGACGTTGAGCACCGCACCGTCACTGCGCCCGTACTCCGAGTCGTACCGCTGCGTGAGCACCTCGAATTCCTGTATCGCTTCGAGGGGAAACAGCTGGAGGAGCCCGCCGACCGTGTCGTCGTTGTTGTCCCCACCATCGACGACGTAGTTGATGTTGCGGCCGTTGCCGCCGCTGATCTGCGGCGCGTACTGGGCCGCCTTGCTGACGTCTGAATGGAATCCAAGACCGACTCCGGGAACGGTCGCCGCCAGGTTGGCAAACTGCCGACCGTTCAGCGGCAGCCCTTCGATGCGTGCCAGGTCGACGACGCCGCCGACCGCTGACGATCGGGTCGAGATGAGCGGAGCGGCCGCCGACACGGTGACACTCTCTGCCCGTCCCTCCAGCTGCATCGTGATGTCCAGCGTCACGTCGCGACCGATGTTCAGCGTTGTCGCCCGTGCGGACGTCTGGAAGCGCGTCAATTCCGCCGTAATTTCGTAGGTGCCGATGGGCAGCCCGGACAGGTGGTACGTGCCGGCGCGATCGCTCTGAGCACCGCGTTCAAAGCCCGTATCGCGGTTCCGAGCCCTGACCAGTACCGCCTCCAGTGCCGCGCCCTGGGCGTCGGTAATGCGGCCTGAGATGGTTCCCGATGTGGTCTGGGCCTGCGCCGGCCACACGAGAACGTACTGCGCGGACAAAACGAGGGCGATCGCCGCCCTGGTCAGCGTCTGCATCGAGCACCGATCAGACATTCGACGATCTCCTCGTAGGGCACCGTGTGACCGCACAGTGTAGCAACTGAGATGTCCTACGAGAACGCAGACGAATTCGATAGGACAGGAACGGACACGAACGGCAGCTCTCACGAACGGCTGCTCTGGCGGGGTTACCATCGACGGATGAAGGTGCTGTGGGCGATTTATCTCGCTGGCGCGCTCGTGGCGCTGTGGCGAACGGACGCTGCATGGCCGACGAAGATCGCCCTCGCGGTCCTGTGGCCGTTAGGCCCGCTGGCCTTCGTCATTACCGTCGGCATCCTGCTGGCGGCGTCGTTGGTCGGGTTCCCGCTGATCGCCGGGGGGCTTGCGCTCGGTGGAGCGGTGGCCCTGTGGTGGTTGTTGTAGGTGGTCGGCGGGTTCGGCGACTACTAAGAGGCCGTGTGGGCCGGGTTCCGCGACGGACTTCGTCCATCGCCGCGGACCCGGCATCGGTAGCTAATCGTGCCGTTCGGTGTAGTGCTGCAGCAGGGCCTGCTGCGAGTTGAACGGACTTGACTCCGGCAGGCGTTCGTAGTGTCCGGCGGAGTCGAGCACCATCGCGCGCTCCGTATCCCGCAGGTACGCGTCAAGCACGACGTCGCGTATGTGCGCGAGGATCTCGGGGTCTTTGATCGGCACGAGCGACTCGACGCGGCGGTCGAGATTGCGCTCCATGAGGTCGGCGCTGCCGATGTAGATCTCCTGCTGCCCGCCGTTCTCGAACCAGAAGATGCGCGAATGTTCGAGGAAGCGGCCGACGATCGAGCGGACGCGGATGTTCTCGCTGATGCCGGCGATCCCGGGACGCAGGCTGCAGATGCCGCGGCAGATCAGATCCATCGACACCCCGGCCTGTGACGCCTTGTAGAGGACGCGGATCATCTGGTCGTCCGTGATCGCGTTGACTTTGATGATCAGTCGCGCCGGGCGGCCCTCGCCCGCATGCTCCGCCTCACGCATGATCAGCTCGGACAGACGGCTGCGGAGCTGCACCGGCGCAACGAGCAGGTTGCGGTAATCCTTCTGATTCGAATAGCCGGTGAGGTAGTTGAAGATCTCGGAGGTGTCCGCGACGATATCGGGATCCGTCGTGAACAGTCCGATGTCGGTATAGACCTTCGCCGTCTCCGGATTGTAGTTGCCAGTACTGGTGTGCACGTAACGCTGAATGCCGCCCTGTTCCTGTCTGACAACCAGGCACAGCTTGGCATGCACCTTCAGATCGGTGAAACCGTAGACGACGTGAATGCCATGCGATTCGAGCGCACGGGCCCACAGGATGTTGTTCCGCTCTTCGAACCTCGCCTTCAGCTCCACCAGTACCGCGACCTGCTTGCCAGCTTCGGCGGCTTCGATCAGCAGCGGAATGAGCGGCGAGTTCTGCCCGATGCGATAGAGCGTCATCTTGATGGCGACGACGTGCGGGTCACGCACCGCGACGCGGACGAACGCTTCGACCGAGCTGAACGAGTCGTATGGATGGTGGACGAGCACATCCTCGAACCGAATCTGATCGAAGATCTCTTCCGGATCGGCGTCGGCGCGCCACAGCGACCGCGCCGTGTACGGCGGGTACTTCAACTCCGGCCGGTGCAGCGTGTGCAGCTGCATCCAGTCGCCAAATCCCATCCGGTCGCCGGTGCGCACGACCACCGACTCGTCGGTGATGGCGAAGTTCTCGACCAGGATGTTCAGGATGCGCGCCGGCATGTCCGCTTCGACCTGCAGCAGCGACAGCGCTCCGTGCCGCAGCTGCTTCAGGCTGCGATCGACCGTTTCGAGCAGATCGTCCGCCTCTTCCTGATCGAATTCGAGATCGGCGTCACGGACGATGCGGAACAGGTGCGAGCCCTTCACCTGCGTGCCGGGGAAGAGCTCCTGCATGTTGGCGCGGATGATGTCCTCGAGGAACACGAACGCCTGCGACCCGCTGGGAAGCAGCGATTCAGGCAGCGCCACGAATCTTGGCAGCACGTCCGGAACTTTCACGCGGGCGAATTTCGTGCGGCCGCCGTGTCGCACGACGACCGCAAAATTCTTACTGAGATTCGAAATCAGCGGGAACGGGTGCCCCGGATCGAAGGCGAGCGGCGTCAACACCGGGCAGATTTCCCGCGAGAAGTAGCTGCTCAGATGTTCGCGGATCGCCGACGTCCACTGATCCGTCTCGAGGAACGAGATCCGCTGCGCCACCAGCTCGCGGCGCAGCTCCTCCCACACGGCGGCCTGCGCCTGGAGCAACTTCTTGGCGCCGGCGCGCATCGCGTCGAGCTGCTGTTCGGTGTTGTAGCCGTCGGGGGCGACGTCTTCGATCCCTTCCTGCAGCTTCTTCAGCGTCGTCGCAATCCGGATCATGTAGAACTCATCCAGGTTGCGACCCGTGATGCCGAGGAACTTCACGCGCTCGAGCAGCGGGTGGGCAGCGTCGCGCGCCTGTTCGAGTACGCGCTCGTTGAACGCCAGCCAGCTGAGCTCGCGGTTGATGTAGAGCGCCGGATTCTTCAGGTCGGACGGATCGACGTCACGCGCGGGAACGACGCGAAGCGGTGCGTGAGGAGCGCGCAGTTGACGACGTGATGCGGTTTGCCGACGTGTCGTGACGGCTGTTTGTTGGGGTTCCATTCAGGTTGGCCCGAAGCGCCGGATCCTAGCAGAGCCGTGTGACGCCGTCCTCCAAACAAAAACTCTGCAGGACCGATGCCGACTTTTTGCCACCACTTTCCAGGCATTTCTGCCGACTGACCCACGAAGATCACTCAACCCACAGCACCGGCCTAGCGGGGCGATAACGCGGTTTTCGAGGGGTAAGATGCCCGTGTGGGCCTGATCCGCGGCCGGGCGCTGATTTTCTGGGATCCGAAGGTTCCCGGCACCAGATATCGGCGGAAGCTCGACGCTATAGATACGGACCAGATCACCCCCGCCGCCGACTGCGTCTCCGAGAGCCTCGAAACACTGGACGAACGGTGGAAGGCCGGCTCGTTTCGCTATCTGATGCCCGATTTCCGCGAGCGGGTGCATCGCGGCGAGACGTTTGTCATTGCCGGCGACCGCTTCGCCATTGGATCGTCTCGCGAGATGAGTCCGGCCGGCCTGAAAGGAATAGCCGACGAAGCCGGACTCGAAATGGTGATCGTCTGCGGCGACAACATGGGCGATATCTTTCGCCGCAACGCGCTGAATCTTGGTCTCCACGTCGCGCAGAGTCCGGCCGCGGTTGCCGACGCCGGGGATGGTGACGAGTTCACCTTCGACACGGAAACGCGGCGGCTGACAAATGTCACTCGGGGAAAGACCTATGAACCGGTTCCGCTGACGGCCAAGGAGGACGAGATCCGGCGCTCGGGCGGCATTGTCGCCGTCGGCCGCCGCGAATTTCCGGAAGCCGCGCGCCGCACGCCGGCGGTCGAGTTTCCCGATGCCTCAACAGCGCGTGTCATGACGACGACAGAGCAGATCGTCTGGGCGCATCGCGTGGACAAGGATCAGCGGCCGCTCCGGCCTGGCGACACGCTGCGCGTCTACGCCGATCTGTTGCCGGCATCGGACGGCACTGCGCCGTTCGCGATTCACACGTTCAACCAGATCACGGGGGGGAGCGCGATTCATCCGCGGCAGGCGGCTATCGCCAACGATCACTTCGTCTTCACCGGCCGCAAAGACGACGATCGTCAGACGAGCATAGGTCGTGCGTTCGCCACACAGCACGGCATGACGGCACCGTACTACGCAACGCCTGGGGACGGCATCTTCCACTTCTACTTTCCAGAACAGGGACTCGTCGTCCCGGGACAGTTCATTCCTGGCGCCGATTCGCACAGTCGTGCATATGGTGCGTACGGCGCCGTCGGCATCGGCATCGGTTCGACAACGCTTGGTTTCGGATGGGCGACGGGATATATCTACGTCACCCTTCCGAAAGCGCGGCGCGTCGCGTTCAGCGGCGCGCTGCAGCCGTGGGTGGCAGGAAAAGACATTGTTCTGGAGCTGCTGCGCCGCTGGGGGGCGAAGCAGTCGCAGGGAATGTCTGTCGAGTTTGTGGACGTCCGGCATCAACTGCCTATCGCCTACCGCAACACGATCGCAAACATGATGGCGGAGGGCGAGGCGTGGAACGGCATCTTCGCCGCCGACGCCGTGACCGAGGCGTGGTACGCCGCTCAGGGCCGGACGACGCTTCCGTTTCCTTCCGTCTCTCCCGGGGCAGATGCGCGCTACGAGATAGACGAGGAACTGTCGCTCGACGACATCGCGCCGATGATCGCGAAGCCGTTCAGTCCCGGGAACGCGTTCCCTGCCGACGAAGTCGCACGCGAGCGAATCACGTTCGACAAGGCGTTGATCGGTTCGTGCACCAACGGCAGCTACGACGACCTCCTGCAGGCGGCGCTGGTGATTTACAACGCGCGCCGCGCCGGCGCGAGCCGGGCAGCGACCGCCTTTGTGGTGTTCCCTGGATCCGGCGGCGTCGGCCGCCAGATCGAACGGCCCGATCCGCGGCTCGGGGGTGAGTCAATCGCCGAGGTGTTCCGATCGGTCGGCGGTGAGATCCGTCAATCGTGGTGCGGCCCGTGCTTCGGTCAGGGCCCCGACGCGCTGCAGCCGGGTCAGCGGGCGATCACGTCCTTCAATCGCAACTGGCAGAACCGGATGGGCGTTGGCGGAGAAGGATACCTGGCCAGTCCGGCGATCGTTGCCGCATCCGCGCTTGTCGGGTACATGGCCCCGCCCTCCGAGGTGGGACTTCGATGGGACCCGGACGTATACGGCGTCTAATTGGTCCTGGGTACCTGGTTCCTGGTGCCAGGTCCGTCCGTGGTCCCTGGTCCAAGGTCCGTGACGCGGATGGCCGCGATCTCGACGGGCCCGCCTGACGAGCGGAGTCGCAACAGCGAGCCGCCGCCGTTCACCTCGCCAGTCAGCCTTCGACCGTTGAACGCCGCGTGAGTGGTCACGGGAATGTAAGTGGCGACTCTTCCGCCAGCTGCCTCCGCATCGACGGTCAAAGGCACGGACGGATCGACCCTAGCGACGACACGCCCACCCGACGACGAGAGGTTTCCTCCGGCGCGGTTGCCGCGGGCGAACGTCACGCTGACGGGTCCACCCCCTGAGTGCGCATCCACTCGATCACCCGCAGCGCGGACTGCCACTCTGCCGCCGCTGGTGCTCACATACACCCGACCGGTCGCGCTGTTAACCAGAATGGGCCCGCCGCCGGTGTGCACATTCACGCTGCCGCGCACACGAGCGATAGTCATCTCGCCTCCGGACGACTGTGCGATCAGGTCACCAGCGAGATCCCAGGCGTTTACCGGCCCGCCGCCGGTGTGAATGCGGACGGCACCATCGACGCCGCCGACGTGGACACCGCCCCCGTTAGTGCTCACATCCAGGGTTCCCACCAGCCGCGATGCCCGTATCGAACCGCCGGCGGTTCGGATGCGGACGTCGGTCATGCGCGGGACGCGAACACGGAGCTTTGTGTCGCGTTCACGCGGCCACCATTCGAGCAGCAGCCACTCGAGCCAGCTCTCCCGACGCTGCACCCGGATTCGCGTTGCGACCGGCGTCGAATCTGTGGAGATCCGGAAGTTGCCGTATCGCGCAAACACACCGATCCTCGCGTCGCCTGAATCGTCGCCGACGACCGTGACGTCGCCCTCGTCAGTGTCGAGGATCAACCTGCCGCCGGGTTGCAGCTCGAGCCCCTTTTCAAAGCGATATTGCGCAGACACCGGCGCGGCCGTCCACAACACGGCCGCGAAGACTCCGACAACCAGATGGCGGCTCATCGCAGCTCCTTCGATCTCAGATGGTTTTAAAGCGGCCAGTTCCTCGGGACCTTCACCACATACGTGCCCGCGATCTTGTCGTGCCACGCCTGGTTCTCGGGATCGCGAAGAATCCAGAGCGCGCCGATGGTCAGGATCGCGAGCGAAAAAATTCCGGCGAGCCCGCGGACGAGCGCATCGGCGAATGTCAGCGGTGTGCCATCGGTCTTGACGAGCCGGATCTGACAGATGACACCGCCGAGGCTCGTCTGCTTCCACGTCCAGGACGCGATCAGATAAATCAGCAACAACGGGAAGAATGCGGCCGGGCTGTCGACGACGCCGATGGAATCGAGAAACGCCACCAGGATGAAAATCAGCAGAACGTCAACGACGAACGACGCCAGACGATCGCGAAACAGCGCGCGCGGCTGCGCGACGAGGAGACCCGATGCCGCCATCGGCGCCACCGCCGCGTAGATCCCGGCTGGCGATGGCGCCGGCGGACTGAATCCGAATGGCGGCGGCGCCGTCGGTGTGGCGGCAGCGGACGCATCGAACGCCGAGGCCGGGTTATCGGCGACCGGCGTCGTTGGATATGTGGGCGCCGGCGGCGCCGGTGGCGGCGGCACGAACACCGGCGGCTTGGCCGGGTTTTCACGCCGGTACGCCGCCATGAATGCGAGCGCCGCGGAGCCGAGACCGAGGACGCCGGCAATCGCCCAGGCGATGATGCCGATCACCGGAATCATGTAGGTGATTACCAGCACCGCGAAGCCGATCACAAACGATCGTGCGGCGTGCGCGCGGCTGCCATCCGGATCCTCGGGCACGGCGCTCATCCCGATCCATCGCGCGACGGCCACCTTGCCGATAATCGCTGCCGCGATCAACGCGCAGATCACGAACGGCACGACGGCAACCCCGATCACCGAGACTGCCAGCAGCACGCACACGGGCCCGATCAGCAGCAGCACGAGAAGGCCGCTGCCGAAGGTCGTCAACGGCCGGTTCCGCAACGTGTTCGCACACGCCAGCACCGGGCGATCGAAGACCAGATTCAATGCGGCATACAGCAGAAAGACGAGCGAGAGCACTCCCCACACCCACGGCAGGTCCGGCACGATGACCCGGCCCCACGCCAGCCCTCTCGACAGATACGGCACGACGTCGTCGAGCCAGCTGCCCAGCCAGCCCGAGCCGATGACGATCTGCCCGCCGCCGGCGCCGAATCCCGCGGGTGCGTCGAGCGGCCCGCCGACGACGACAACGTCACGGCGGGCAGAGGCGCCCGGCTGAACCTTCGCGCCGCTGCCGATTGTCACGAAGTCACCGTCGATGACTGCGGTGCTGGCGACGTTCGCGGTGCCGAAGATGACGACGAGATTGCCGGTGACGTGTCCCGCGATCGTCGCGTTGCCGAACACCACCGCGGCGTCACGAACTGTCTCGTCGGGACCGACGGTCAGGTCCTGGCCCAATCGAAAAGCGTTCCGTGAGCGGAAGTAGAGGTCCTGGTCGAAATCGGACGGCGGCCCGACTTCAAACGGCGCGTCGGGTTGTTGGCGGTTGAGGACGACCGTTCGCCCGTCGGGTGTGGTGACGACGGTTGTTTCCGGCTGCTCTGCCGGCTCCGGCGTCTGCGGTGCTTCGCGCTGCGCGCGACCACGACGCGGCGCAGCGTCGGGCTGTGCGGGGGCGTCGGGTGCCTGCGGCTGTGCCTGCAGCGGCGTCAGACGTGCGAGCTGCCGCTCCTCGGCGAGGGCCCGCTGCAGCCGCCAGCGGCCATCGCGAAACTGTCGCTCGTATGCGCGTCCGCGCGCAAAATCCGCGATGGCGGCGACGGTCACCACGCTTGACGCTGGAATCAGCAACAGCAGCAGCGCGAGCACCACTCGCTTGACCGTCATACGTTTGAGGACTCTTTTCATCGAAATGCCTTTCCAAACACCAGATGATTCAAAGCGGTTCCGAAGACGGCGCAGGCGGCGCACATCAGGGTGATCAGGCCGAATGCGTACGGCACCACAGGGGCGACGATGGTTCGCCACAGCACACGCACTGCGGTCGTCGTGGTTTCGAAGCCGCGCGCGGAGCTGGCGACCTCGCCGCGCGCGTCGGCGATAAACGTCAGCGTCGTGACTGCTGCCTGGATCTGCGGCAGTAACATCGCGGTGCCGGCGACGACGCCCATCAGCACCACCGCCGAGGCGAGCTGCCAGCCGACCGGCCAGGTCAGCCAGGCGCGGGTGTACCAGGGCCGCGCCGCGGTGTCACTCGCTGCCGCCATGATCCGCGGCAGGAGGCTGCGCGGCGCGCGTGGAGCCGGCAGCTTCCGCAACTCGCGGTCGATCAGCCGTTCGAGGTCAGCGGGATTCATATCCAGACGTTTCCAGCTGCTTACGCAACGCTTCGCGGCCGCGGTGAATATCCGTTTTGACTTTGGCGAGCGAGATGCCGAGCATGCGCGCGATATCTTCGTAGCTCGCCTCTTCGAAATGGAACAGCACCAGCGGCACGCGCTGATGGGACGGCAGCCGTCGCAGCGCCTGCTCCAGGCGCTCCCGCTCGTCCGCCTGCTCGAGCGCCCGACCGGCGATGCCCGGCGCGGCAACATCAAAGGGCGCGTCGGTCTCTGCGTCCGACGAGCCGAGTTCGCTGAAGAAACGCCAGCGTGAACGATAGCGGGACAGGTGGTTGAGGCAGGCGTTGCGGGCGACAGTGCGAAGCCATCCGGCGGCGGCGGGACTCGAGCCGATCGTGTCGAACTGCTCGAACGCTTTCACAAAGACCGACTGCGCCACGTCTTCCGCCTCCGCGGGGTTTCCCAGCAGACGGACGGCGGTGGCGAAGACCATGTCCTGATACGTCCGGACGAACGCCTCGAACCGCTCAACGTCCGTCATGGCCGTGACATGGCCCCTCCGCCGTCACTAGGGGAAGAACACCTGGCACGGCGGAAAGTTGCACAGATAGAAAAAAGGCCCGGCCGCCGATGGCAGCCGGGCCTCACGTCAACGTTACCCTTGGTTCCCTAGCCCTTCTTGTACACCACCTTGGTGGTCGTCGGCGCGCCACCGTCGCGTCCGGGCTGCGACTGCTCGATCACGAGATTGCCGCCTTCCATCGACAGCGTCCGCTTCTGCTCGACGGCGTTGCCGCCGAAGTTCAACTGCGTCGTGATGACCAGCTTGTTGCCTTCCCAGGTCGCCTTCGAGACCTGCTCCTGGGCGCCGCCGCGACCCTGGACGGTGTTCTTGCTCTCGGACCCATCAAGGTTGTACATAGCGGTCACGGTCTGATCGCCCTGCGTTCTGGTGATCATGAGCATCTTGGCATCCTGCTTCGCGGTGAACTCCTGACCGAAGCCAGCGCCACCGCCACCGCCACGGCCGCCACCGCGGCCGCCGCCACCACCGCCGCCGGCCGGCGCGCCTGCGGGCGGCGCTGGCGCGGACGCCGGATCCATGACCCATTTGCCAGAGAAATCAGGCTTGGCCTGAGCGGCCAGGCTTGCCGCGGCGCCGAACATGAGCACCACGGCGACGACAAGGAAATTACGTCGCATTCGTCTACCCCTTTTGATGATCGCTACGGCGATTACCGCCGCGCCTCGCGGGTCGGATCATACCCCCACTCGTACAGGCCGAACATTAAGAGAACATTAAGAATTCAGCCCAGGCTCATCATTGAGGCGCCTGCTGGCGACGGGTCTGCATCCGCTTCAACGTGCCGTCCGCAATCCCGCGCTGAATCGACAGGCGCTGCCGTTCGCCATTCAGTCGGCCCAACGCCGCCCGATCGTCCTCGCGCACGGGAACGACCAGCAGCGTAAAACTGGCCATTTCGTCGAAGGTCTCTTCCCCCCAGGTGACGGGCCTCGGAGGCACGCTCGGATTCTTGGGGTTGCGTGGCGAGTTGTCGTACACGAACCGCACGTCAAGCCGCGTTCCTGCCGGCAGCAGCACGGGGGTTTCGTAGATGTAGGGGTCCTGCCAGTTGAAGTCCCAATCCCGGATCCGGATCAACGGCTTGCTGGTGCCGTCAGGCAGAGTGGCGGTCCCTTTGATCTCCTTGGCGATGTAATGTGCGTGAACGTAGAGCGCGTACGCAGTCACGTCGACAGGGAGCGTGAGCGAGTCGTTGAGCGTGTAGTCGCTGACGCCGGCCGGAATCGAAAGCCCGGCGCCGAAGCCAAAGAGCGGCGGCATCGGCACGTCAGCGAGTCGCCTCTCCGGCGGCTTGTCGGCGAAATACAGCCCGACACGTGTCTTTTCTGTTTCTGGTTTTCCTGACAGGTGGAAGTGCGTTTGAAGAATGAAATCCGAACCCGTTGGAAGCTTCATCGCGTATCCATCGGGCATGATGAATGCCGGCGCGCCGACTGCCCACCCGCCAAGTCCACCGACATTCGGGGAGCCGCCGATGCCGAGACCGATCGGCGCCATCGTCCCCGCATATCCGGGACGGCCATCGGCGCCATCCAGTTTGCGGGAGCCGTTGCTGACGTCGTAGGCGAAGAGCGCGTGGTGCACGACTTTCCGCGCACTGGGACGGATTTCGATGGCGCGCACCCATTTGTCTTCGCTGAGGCCCGTAGGGAGGACGAAATTGCGGAACATGTCGGGCCCGGTGACTGGCAGTGCGAACGCAGCCGGCATTTCCAGAATCAGATCGGGTTCGCCAAGGTGCCATCCGGAAGCAAGCTGCGGAAGTGGAGGCAGTCTCGTCAGGTCGCCCTGCGGCATACCCTCCTCCACCCACGCGGCGATGTCGTCGATCTCCGCGTCGCTCAAACGTCGTTCGTCCTTGAAATCTCCAAACCCGGGCGCTGCGTGCCACGGCGGCATGTATCGCGATTTCGTGACCTGCGCGATCAGCCGGCCGCGCGCCCTGACCTCTGCGAATGAAATCAGCGAAAACGGCGCCGCCTCACCGGGGCGGTGACACGAAACGCAGTTCGTATAGAGGATGGGGGCGATTCGGTCGCTGAAGGTGATCTGCCGGGAACGTGGCAATCCCTGCGCGTCCACTCGGTAAGCAGCGGCGGCAAGCAGCGCGATCGTCGCCGCCGCGACTGCGCCACGCGTCACCTTCCGCGTGTCGATCGCATCGAATTGTTTGCGATAGTGCCGCGTCCAGATGATCAGCGTCGGAACGCCGACGGCTGTCGGAGCAAGCCAAATCACCAGTGAGTCTCCGGACGGTCCCAGCCCGAGACGCCCCCAGTTATTGACCACAAACGCCGTTGTGGCAGCGATGCACGAGCCGAGCATCAGATCCATGTGCGCGAACCACCAGTGCATCCGATGGCCCGGCCGGTGAAGCCAGTAGGCGAGCTGCCCGCTGCCGCCAAAGATTCCAACTAGCGCAAAGGCCACCAGCAATGGCGCCCCGATGGCGATTCCGTAGATACCGAGCGCGAGACCGAGCAAAGGAATGGACGCAGCCAGCGTCACGTCCCAGAGCTGGCGGTGCACGTCCGTGCGTTGCTTGAATCGCAGCACGCGGACTCCGGCGGAGACGCCGCCCCCGGTGAAGATGCCGAGGTAGCCGAGGAACACGGCGCTGGTCCGCGCGCCCGGCCAGGGGACGGCCATGAAACGCTCTGCTGCGAGCATCATCGATGTAATCGAAACGACCGTCATGCCGGCCACGAACACCCAACCAGTCCGGCGATGCGTACGGCCGCCCTTCCGTGCAACGAGCGGAATAAACATGGAGAGGAGCGCGGCAATACCGCCGGTGATGTGGATGGCGAGGATTGTCTTCGTCATGGGCGCACTGTGCCGCGGACGCGGAGGGCGGCACATGTGCCGGAGGTCACCTTTGGGATCCATGACTTTCGGCACCGGCGCCGGGTAGGATGCGACTCCTAGAATCCGGGTATGGAAGTGAAAGCTCCCGCTGCGGCCTGTAATCCGTTCGCGCCACCGGCGATTCATTCTCCGGACCTGACTGCCGTGGGCTCGCGCAGTCTGGCCTGGTTCAGCGCGGCGGCTGTCGTAACCTGGATTGCGTGTGGACTGTGGCCTGTCGCCTCCATGTTGACCGGCAGGCTGTCGGGCGTGCCGGCGGCCGTCTGCGCTGCAGGCCTGCTCGTCTACGGCGGTGCGCTGATCGCAATCCTCAGGCTGCCCCGGCGTGAGGCCTCCCGCTCCGCCGCGATCCTGCTTGCCACGGTCGAATCGCTCATGGCGATCACCGTCACCGTCACGACCGCCTGGTATCTAGGAGGAACCGGCGTAGGTATCGGTTTGCTCGCCGTCGTGGCGGCCCAGCTCCCGTACTTCTTCAAAAGCCCACAGATCTGGACGTGGGTAACGGTCCAGACCGTTGCCATGATGTGGCTTGTCGACCGTGCCGATAATGCGACGCTGGTCGAGACCTTCGTCTTCACGCTCGTGGCGATCGGCTTTCAGGTCTTCGCCGCGGCCAGCTCGATACTGACCATCAGCGAGGGACGGGCGCGGTCCAATCTTGCCCGTGCGAATGCAGAACTGACGGCAACGCGGGAACTCCTGGCCGAGAACAGCCGCAGCGCGGAACGCCTGCGCATCTCACGCGACCTGCACGACACACTGGGGCATCACCTCACTGCCCTCAGCTTGCAGCTGGATGTCGCCTCACGGTTGTCGGAGGGGAAGCCCGCGGAACACGTTCAGCAGGCGCATGCGATTACGAAGCTGTTGCTGAGCGATGTCCGCGAGGTTGTCAGCAGCCTGCGCGAATCGGGCAAGCTCAATCTCTCAGAAGCGATCCGAGCGCTGGCCATTCAGCCGATCGACGCGCAGGTCCACCTCGACATTCCGGATATGCTGATCGTCGAGGACGCTGCGTGTGCGGAAGCGCTCCTGCGCGCCGTGCAGGAGGTCCTGACGAATACCTCGCGTCACGCCCATGCGCGCAACCTCTGGATCCGGCTTGCGGCCGCTCGACATGCGGTCGTGCTGGAGTCACGCGACGATGGCCGCGGTGCGGATGTGGTGACGCTCGGCAACGGACTGACGGGAATGCGCGAGCGTTTCGAGTCACAGGGCGGCCGCGTCGACATCCGGTCCAGCGAGAGCAGTGGCTTCGAGGTGCACGCCTACCTCCCGCTGGCTGCGTCTGCATGATTCGCGTCGCCCTGGTCGATGATCAGATGCTGATCCGGCAGGGTATCCGTTCTCTCCTCGAATTGGCCGGGGACATCATCGTCGTCGCCGAAGCCGGCGATGGCGACGAAGCGAGTGCGGTGATCGCCCGCGAGCGTCCGGATGTTGTGCTTCTCGATTTGCGAATGCCCCGCAAGAGCGGCGTCGACGTGCTTCGTGAGCTTCGCGCCGCCGGCACCCTGCCGCCGACGATCATCCTGACCACCTTCGACGATGACGAGGCGCTGCTCGAGGGGGTGCGAGCCGGCGCCCGTGGCTACTTACTGAAAGATGTGTCCCTGGAACAACTGACTGAGGCTATCCGAGTCGTTGCGACAGGTGGGTCGGTGATCCGGCCCGCGGTCACCGAACGTGTCCTCCGCGGTCTCGAACATGTCCGTCGCGACTTCGAGGC
>Ga0111538_10004930_pt1 | contig 18354 bp, 13 predicted proteins | sample SoiMethybrSBSTD1_FD_79669 | JGI IMG/M metagenome (GOLD analysis project Ga0111538, IMG submission 79669) | Bulk soil microbial communities from a Populus tree surrounding site in Tennessee, USA - Soil MetaG P. TD hybrid SBSTD1 (version 2)... | ecosystem: Environmental > Terrestrial > Soil >...
CGACTGCTCACTTTCGACGCCCTCGAGATGTCGTTCCACGAGTTGAAGCTGCGCCGCGATCCCAATTGCGCGTACTGCGGCGGCGGACCGTTTCCGGGCTACCAAGACTACGTGCAATTCTGCGGGGTGTGACGGCTTGAAGATCCAGCCCGCAAACGTGCCCCCCGAGCATCGGCCATATTTCGAGAAATGCCCCGTCCTCTCGTTGATCGGTGGAACCCCGCTCGTACGCCTCGATCTGCCGGAGCTGCGGAAGCCCGGGGTCGAGGTTTACGCGAAAATGGAGTACTTCAATCCGGGGGGGTCGATCAAGGACCGCCCGGTCCTCTGGATGCTTCTCGAAGCGGTGCGGACGGGCGCGCTCACCCCCGCGACGACCATCATTGATTCGACGTCCGGCAATGCGGGGATCGCCTACGCGATGATCGGCAAAGCGCTCGGCTACAACGTCAAGCTCGTGATGCCGGGGAACGCCTCCGAGGAGAGGAAGCGAAGGATCCGCGCGCACGGCGCCGAGATCCACTACACCGACCCTCTCGAGGGCTACGACGAAGCACTGCGCGAAGTGCATCGACAGGCGAAGGCGGAGCCCGATAAGTATTTCTTCTGCGACCAGTACCGGAACACCAACAACTGGCGAGCGCATTACGCGACCACGGCCGTGGAGATCCTCGAGCAGACCGGCCGGCGCGTGACTCACTTCGTCGGTGGCGTGGGGACGGGCGGGACCATCACGGGCGTGGGCCGGCGGCTGAAAGAAGAGATTCCGAGCATCGAAGTGACGTGCATCATGCCGGATGCATTTCCCGGGATCGAAGGGTTGAAGCCGCTCGAGAGCCCGGAGGACATCGTCCCAGAGATTTTCGATCCCTCCGTCGTCGACGTGAAAGTCAAGGTTTCCATCGAGGAAGCCTACGAGTACTGCCAGCGCCTGGCGCGGATCGGCTTCTTCGTCGGGCAGTCATCCGGCGGCTATGTCAAGGGAGTGGAGTCCGTGGTGAAGCGCATCGATCGCGGCGTCGTCGTCACGATGTTCAACGACTTCGGGGAACGTTACTTTTCGACGGGGTTGTGGGGGCGCCCTAACTGACGCTGCGCCGTCCGCCCTACGCTGTCGAGTCGATAACCCGTTGGCCGGCTGCTCCGGTTGCCCCGGCCTTCGGACGAATCTATGATGGAGCAACGCGCTAGCTGGAACGGGTGGTGCGCAAGAAGTGCCGGTCAAGAAACAGAAGGATCAGCTGATGCCGACAAGGACGCGGGTACATAACACCCCCGGTCTGGACCGCTCGGCGCTCGTCCGAGCTTATCGGCTCATGTTGCTCTCTCGGAGCCTCGATGAGGCCGAGGTCAAGCTCAAGCGGCATCAAAAAACGTTCTTCCAGCTGAGCGGCGCCGGGCACGAGGCCGTCCAAACGGCGGCCTCCCTCCTCCTCAAGCCGGGGTACGACTGGTTCTACCCGTATTATCGGGACCGAACTCTCTGCCTTGGGCTGGGCGTGAAGCCCATCGACACGTTGCTCCAGGCCATGGGCAAAGCGTCGGATCCAAGCTCGGGAGGGCGCGAGATGCCGTGTCATTTCGGCTGCCCCGGGCTCCACATCGTGAACCAGTCGAGCCCGACGGGGACGCAGTACCTACAGGCCGTGGGCACGGCCGAGGCCGGCTGGATCGCACGAATCGAATCGCGACGGCAGGCCGAGGCCGGCGAAGCGCGCGACGCAACCCCAGGTTCAACGAAATCGCTGCCCTCTTTCGAGCGCGACGAGGTGGTGTTCGTCTCCGGTGGCGAGGGCTCCTGCAGCGAGGGTGAGTTTTTCGAGGCCGTCAGCGCGGCATCGCTCCGGCGGCTCCCCATGCTGTTCCTCCTCGAGGACAACGAGTTCGCGATTTCCGTTCCGAGCGAGCACCAGACGCCCGGGGGCAGCGTGTCGGCTCTCGTGCGCGGCTTCCCGCACTTTTACGTCGAGGAGCTGAACGGCCTCGACCTTTTCGAGAGCTACACCGTGCTGAAGCGCGCGCTCGCGCACGTACGTTCGGGCGAGGGGCCCGCGCTCGTCCACGCGCACGTCGTGCGGCTGCGGCCCCACTCCGATTCCGACGACGACAGGCTCTACCGGCCTCCCGCCGACAAAGCCAGCGACATCTCGCGAGACCCTCTGCCGGCCCTCGAAGAAATCCTGATCCAGGAAGCGTTCTTGTCGCCTGGCGAGCTCGAACAGCTCCGCGCCGAGGTACGCGAGGAAGTCACTGCGGCGGTCGACGCCGCGTTACTCGCGCCGCCGCCGGAGCCATCCGACGTGACCCGGTTCATCTACAACCCCGCCACCGTCGTGACGGAGGAAAGCGCCCCGGCGACGGAAGGGCAGCCGATCACGATCGTCCAGGCCATCAATCTGACGCTGGAGCGGGAGATGCGGCGCGACCCGCGCATCGTGGTCTTTGGCGAGGACGTGGCCGACGTGAGCCGCTCCCAGTTCCTCGACGAGGTCACGGGCAAAGGTGGCGTGTTCAAAGTGACGCACGGGCTCCAGAGGAAGTTCGGCGATCACCGCGTGTTCAACACGCCGATTGCGGAGGCGGCCATCGTCGGCCGGGCGCTCGGCATGGCGGTGCGCGGCCTGCTCCCCGTCGCCGAGATTCAGTTCTTCGACTATATCTGGCCGGCGATGCAGCAGCTCCGCAACGAGCTGAGCGTGCTGCGTTGGCGCTCCAATAACACCTTCTCCGCGCCGCTGGTCCTGCGCGTGCCCACGGGAGGCTATCTGACGGGCGGAGGCATCTATCACAGCCAGAGCGGGGAATCGATTTTCTGCCATTGCCCGGGGCTGCGCGTGGTCCTCCCTTCCTGCGCTCGCGACGCTGCGGGCCTCCTTCGGACGGCGCTCCAGTGCGGCGACCCGGTGCTGTTCCTCGAGCACAAGCATCTGTACCGGCAGAGCTACGCTCGTTCCCCCGACCCGGGTCCGGACTATGCCATCCCCCTTGGCAAGGCCGCCACGGTGCGCTCCGGCAGCCACCTGTCGATCGTCACTTTTGGAGCGCTCGTGGAAAAAAGCCTCCGCGCGGCGGACGAGCTCGCCGCAGAGGGCGTGGAGTGCGAGGTGATCGATCTGCGCTCGCTCCAGCCGTACGACTGGGACGCAATCGCCGCATCGATCCGAAAGACGAACCGTGTCGTCGTGGCCTATGAGGACACGCGCAGCCATGGGTTCGGCGCGGAGATCGCGGCTCGCGTCGCCGAGGAGCTTTTCACCGAGCTCGACGCGCCCGTGACTCGAGTGGCGGCTCTCGACGCCCCCGTCGGCTACTCACCGGTCCTCGAGGAAGCGACGTTGCCCCAGGTTCGGGACATCGTAGAGGCCGCGCGCGCCGTGGCGCGTTTCTAACCGGCTTCGCCCGTAAGCAGACGCCATTTTTCGCGCCCCCGGCGGGCGCTTTTCGCTTTTCCTGCAATATCTCATCGAGAGAATCGATGTCGACAGCAGGAAGGCCATGCCATCCCCTCCCCCCACGACCCCCGACGGCACGCTGCTCGCCCGCTACCTTTCGGGCGACCGAAAGGGCGCCGAGGCCATTTTTGCGCGTTACGGGGCCAGCCTTCTCGTCTATCTCCGCAGGCGCCTTGGCCGGCGCGATCTGGCGGAAGACGGGCTGCAGGAGACTTTCTGCCGGCTCCTCGAGAGCGCGGGCAGGCTGGTGCACCATCCGAAGCTTGAAGCCTGGATCTTCGCGGTCGCGCGGAACATATGCGCGGACGCGTACCGCCTCCGCCGGCGGGCCGAGGCGGCTGCGGATCGAGCCCCTAACCTGGCCCGCGGGGCGTCGCGTTTTTGTGAGTCCGAAGCCAATGGGCCGGACCGGAATCTCGAACGGCTCGAGCTCAACCGCATCCTGCGCCGAGTGATCACGGAGATGCCGCCGCCCGAGCGAGAAGTTTTCCTCCTGAGAACGGAGCGGGCGCTCCCTTTCCGCGCCATCTCGGAGCAAACGGGGGCGCCACTCAACACCGTGCTCAGTCGGATGCACCGTGCGCTGAAACGCGTTCGCCGCGCTCTCATCGATGAGGGCTGGATCGGAGCGCCCAGGGGAAGGAGGGTCGAATGAATCGACCCGGCCGGCACTGCAAGACCCTGCGCCCGGTTCTGATTGCTTTAGCGGAAGGTGAGCCCCATCCCGAGCGGCAGCTCCTGTCGAAGCACCTGCGCTCGTGTCCCACGTGCCGCCGCGAGCTCCAGGAGATCCGGGATGCACGGGATTGGGTCGAGCTCGCAATGGCCGAGCGAGACCGAAGGGCGGCCGGCGCGCGCGACCGGACCGTAGGGAGGAGCGGATGGCGTCAGGCCGTCGCAGTCGTCGCCCTCCTGCTCGTGGTCGGCGTCTTCTTTTTCGCAGAATCGCAGCGAAGAGACGAGGGAGCCCAGCGCCTCACATTGACGCACGGCGAAGGCGCCGATCCCCGCCAGGTTGCGGTCGCGTGGGAGGATTCTTCGCCGACGTTCGATGGCGACGAGATCGACGAAGGCATGAATCAGCTCTCCGCTGCGCTGTTCAGCTTGCCGAGTGACCCATGGTGACCGTGGCATTGCGGCGCACTGCGCTCGCCCTGCTTGCCTCCGGCCTGCTCCTTGAGGGTCCGAGCGTGTTCGGCCAGGCAAAAAGCCCCGACTCGCAGGTCCAGGAGCCTGGTCCGACGCCGGGAGCCGAACCGGAACGGCGTCCGGGGCGGCCTCGCTCGAACTCGGGCGCAGCGCCCGAAGACGTCGAGCTGCGCCGACTGGAAGCCGCCGTGCTGCAGGAGATCATCGACCTGGAGGGTCGGCTGCGGCGTCTCCGCACACGCTTGGAAGCTTTTCTGAAAGCTCCGCCGGGTAGCGCCGGTCCCACCACGAGCTTTCCTCCCGATGCCGTGCCGGACGCGCCGGGCGGTCGGAGTCTTCCGCTGCGCGAGGAAGAAAGAGAGGCAGAATCTCGCCTCCTCGCTCGCCAGACCGAAATCCTCATAGAGTGGGGCAAAGTCCGTCGCGATGGCGGGCCGCCCGCGGAGCGGGAGCAGCGGGTCGCGCGATTGCGATCTCAGCTCATCGACGTGCTCGACAGCCTGCTTCGTCTTCGCGACGCGGCCCGGCAGCGGCGGCTGGAGGCGTTGCGGCAGGAGCTGGAGAGCCTGGAGCAGGCACTCCAGCGGCGGAAAGACAAGCGTGAGCGGCGGCGGGTAGTGGAGGAGCGCGCAACCGAGCTGCTAGAAGAGGCGCCTCCGGCGCCGCAATCGCCCACGCCTCGCCAGCGGCAGTGACCTGCCGGGCGCGGCGGCTTGCAATCCTCACCGGCGAGCCGTATACGGTCGCCCATGAGCATGCTGCATTCGGTAGTCGTGCATACGCTTCCCTGGGTGCCGAAGCCGATCATCCGGAGAATCGCGGGCAGGTACATCGCGGGGGAAAGCCGGGAAGGGCTTCTCCGCGTGGTCGATTCTCTCCACGCTCAGGGATACCTGACGACGGTCGACGTCCTGGGGGAAAACGTGACCACGCGAGAGGAGGCACAGGCCGCTGCGCAGGAGTACTCTCGCTTAATCGAGGCCCTTTCAGGGCGGAGCGACTCGCCGCAGATCAGCGTCAAGCTGACGCTTCTCGGCCTGCGGCTCGATGAGGGATTGGCCAACGAGCTGCTGACCCATGTCATCGGAGCCGCGGAGGCGCATCGCGTCGGAGTCTATCTCGACATGGAGGACTCCTCGACGACGGACGCCATTCTTAAGGCCTTTCGCGCATCCCGAGCCCGCCAGGCAAACGTCGGCGTTGCGATCCAGGCCTACCTGCGGCGCAGCCAGGTTGACTTGATGCGGCTCCTCGACCTTCGGCCATCCGTCAGGATCTGCAAAGGGATCTACAATGAGCCCGCGTCGATCGCGCTCAAGGACCGGATGGAGATCCGTGAGAGCTTTCTCGATCTCGTGCGAAGGCTCCGTGAAGGGGGGGGATTCTGCGCGATCGCGACGCATGACCCTTGGCTCCTCGACCGATGCCTGCCGCTCGTGACCGGAAGCAATGGGGGAGGAGGGCATGAGTTCCAGATGCTGCTCGGCGTCGGCGACGCTCTGCGTCCTCGAGTGCTCGCCACGGGCAGCCGCATTCGGCTCTACTGCCCTTACGGGCCCGACTGGTACGCCTACAGCCTGCGGCGGCTTCGCGAGAATCCGCACATGGCCTCGTACATCGCACAGACTTTGCTTTCTCGAAAGCTTCTCGAGCGAGGACATCTAGAGCGAGGGTGACGCAGTCAAGAGCCTCGGCATTGTGCAGAGTGCTTCCAAGAATGCCGCGAGCGCCCTGCAAGAAGGAGGAGCGCCTGTCGTTCTTACACGGCTGGCCGCCATTCTGGCAGCCGGCGACGGCGCATAAGCTCCGCGCTCCTCGCACGCTCCGTGGCGGCGCCGAATAAGTGTCGCGAAACTCGACTACCCGAAGCCGCAAGCCGCGTTCGACTTACAAAGTTTTATTCCGTGGCCGCGCGCATCGGAGCCGTTGGGAGCGGCCTGCAGCGCTCGCCGGCGCAGCGCCCGGACAATTTTGACTGTAACAGGTATGACTTTTGCGCGTCATCATCTTCAGCGCTTCGGCTCGCAGCTCTGAAAAACCAAGAGCGAGCCGCCAGCGTAGAAAGAGGAGGTCCTATGATGCGCAGAGGCAGTATCCCGAGGAAAAGAAAGCTGACAGGTGCGCTCGGCAGCGCCATGAAGAGCAGTGCAGGGTCTGTCCTCTCTTTTTCTGACCTTGAAATCCCCGTCGAGCCACTGCTGACGAAAGAGCAGGAGTTTCGAAGTGGACGGAAAATCCGACTCTGCTTGCGGCGCCTAGCCTTTCTGCTGCCGCGCCATCCGGTAGGGTACCGCAGGTTCCTGGCTCGAATGGCAGAGGTCCTCGAAGGCGGGAGTCTGATGTTCTCGTGGCTCTCGCTACGAGAACGGATGTCGAACGACTTGAAACTGGCCTCCCGTGGACTCGAGCGGGCTGAAGCGTATGCACCGCGCTCCGCAGTGCGTGCCATGAATGCCCTGGAGGAGGGCGTGAAGATCCTCCTCACGTACCCGCTGGACCCAGAGACCCTCACGCAGTGGTCTAGGGAGGTGCTCACGCAGCGGATTCCGAAGGCCTTTTCCAAGATCCAGCGCGTGGCGAAAGTGGAGCGTTTGCTCCGGAAGGCGATGGAAGCGCTCGAGAAGGAGCGGGATCGCCTCGTCATGCCCAATCTCCGTCTCGTCCTGAAGGAAGTCTTCCGCTACCACCCGACCGGGATGAAGCGCAGCGACCTCTTCCAGGAAGGGATTCTCGGGCTGCAGAAGGCGGTCTTCCGGTACGACGCGGAGCGGAACATCCGGTTCTCGACCTACGCGACTTACTGGATTCGACAGTCCATTCGGAAGTCGTTGATCGACAAATCGCGCATGATCCGTGTCCCGCAGGCGATTCAGGAGGAGTTGAGGAAGGCCAATGGCACCCTCAGCCCTCGCGAGAAGGAGCGCGTGCGGCGCATCATGAGCGAGACCGTCCTCTTCTCGTATGGAGAGGCCGATGACTCCAATGACCGCTTCGCGTTCGAGATCAAAGATCCTTCGGTTCCCGAGCTGGGCGAGGACCTCCACACGGGTACGATTCCGACGGCGGTGGAGTCGGCGCTCCGCGGTTTGAACTCGCGCGAGCGCGACGTCCTGCAGCGCCGGTATGGCCTGGCGGGCGAGCGGCCGCAGACTCTCGAAGAGATCGGCACGCAGCTCAACCTTTCGCGCGAAAGGATCCGCCAGATCGAGCAGGAAGCTCTCTCGCACATGCGAAAGTCTCGAGAGCTTCTCGAGGTATACGAAGACCTCGACCTCGTCGCGAACGCCAGCGGCTCGTTGAGAAACTGAAACTGATCCCCTAGAAATCGAGCCAAGCCAGGGGCTCCGTGGCGGCAACGCCCGGGCCCCCTGGCTAGCTCATCCGAGGGCAGATAGAGAGAGAGCACGGGAGGGCAGGGGATCTAGGTTCGCGGTCCGAGCTTGCCCTGCCGCTCGCGGTTTCTCACAATGCGGAGGATGGAAGCTTCCTCGCGCGCGGAAAGCTCGCTCCTCATCAGCGGGCGCTGGGTGCTGCCCGTGGCCACTCCGCCGCTGGCCAACGGTGCGGTCCTGGTCGCGGGCGAGCGAATCGCGGCGGTGGGGGGCCTGGAAAAGGTGGCGCAGGCTGCTGGCCCCCAGACGCAAAGGCTGCACTTCTCCGACGGGGTCATCCTTCCCGGCCTCGTCAACGTGCACACCCATCTGGAGCTGACGGCGCTGCGTGGCCTCCTCGAGGAGACCGATTTCTTCCGTTGGATTCGGAAGCTCGTCGATCTCAAAGCGCAGCGGCTCGACGCTCGGTTTTACGAGTTGTCCGCGATGTGGGGAGCGCTCGAGGCGGTGCGCGGGGGCGTCACCATGGTGGCCGACGCCTGCGACAGCGGGGCGACGGTGCAAGCTTTGGACAAAATCGGGCTCCGTGGGATCGTCTACCAGGAGGTTTTCGGGCCCGATGAGCGGCAACGCGAAGAGAGTCTCCTCGGCCTGCGGCGCGCCCTGGATCGCCATCGAAGCCAGGCGTCGCAGCGTGTGACCATCGGCGTCTCGCCGCATTCCCCGTACACAGTGTCCGCTCCGCTCCTCCGGTCGGTGGCCGAGTTGGCTCTTGCGGAGAGACTACCTCTGTCGATCCACGCCGCGGAGTCGAGCGCGGAGCGAGATCTCCTGACTCGCGGGGAAGGGAGCTTCGCTGAGCTGTTCGCTGCTCGCGGAATTGCCTGGAAAGCGCCGCGCACGTCGAGCCTGCGCTACCTCGAGGAGCAGGGTGTGCTCGACGCGCGCCCCCTCCTCGTGCATTGCGTTGACTTGAGCGCTGACGACATCGCCGCTGTCCATCGATCCGGCGCGAGCATCGCGCATTGCCCAAAATCGAACGCGAAGCTGTGTCACGGCGTTGCGCCCCTCCTCGAGATGCTGGCGGCTCAGATCCGCACGGGGCTCGGGACGGACGGCTCCGTGTCCAGCAACAACTGCGATTTGCTCGAAGAGGCGAGAGCGGCCGTCTTCCTCCAGCGCGCCCGGTCGGGCTTGGCCCGGGCCGCGAGCGGGAGCCTCGACGCGCGCCAAGCTCTTCGGATTGCGACGCTCGGAGGCGCCGAAGCCCTGGGCTTCGAAAGCGAGCTCGGGTCGCTCGAAGCAGGGAAGCGGGCCAGCCTGGTCGTCCTCGACCTTCGAGCTCCGCGCCATCAACCGATCCACGACGCCGAGGCTGCCGTGATATTCGGCGCGGGCGCCGCGGACGTGGCGCTCACCGTCGTCGATGGCCGCATTCTCTACGACGGCCGTACCGTGGCCGGGATCGACGAATCGGAGCTGCGCCGCGAGCTCGACTCCGCGTGCAGCGCCCTGCGCGCTCGAGCTCCGGCCGACGGCTAGCCCGCGAGGCCCGCCGCTTTGCGGGTCTCCAGCACGGAGTTTGAGGGGGCGACAGGCGCGTCGAAAATCATGACCTCCGGCTTGAGGCTCACGGAGGCGTACTCATCCCCCACGGGCCCATCGCGCAGCGGGCTCGTGGCAGTCCAGAAGACCGGAACTTCGCGGAGCTTCCTGCCGGCTTCCTGAATTTTTTGCCATGTGATGACGTAGAGCGCCTTGGTCCTCTCCGCTTTCGAAAGCGTGGCCCAGCGCCCGCGCGCAGCGAGGTCCCGAGAGAGCCGCGCCTCGGTCCAAAAAGTCTTCGTGTGGTCCAGCTTGCCGCCGGACAGTCTTTCCGCCTCAGTCTGAAGCGAAAAAAGAAAAAGCACTTTGAGCTCGTTGTCGTCGTCCGGCTTGGTGTTGCGCCAGCCGTGGAACTCGAGAACCATTTGGGACATTCTGTTCCTTACAGTGCCGCTCGCGCGGGGGCAGTGCCGCTCGCGCGGGAAGCAGTGCCGCTCGCGCAGGAAGAAGATTCGTCCATCTGCCCCCTCAGGGGCGAAGAAGCGCGCTATTCTATGAAGTCTTCCTCGCGTCGTAAATCCCGAGGCTTTGGGTCCTGGCCTCCTGCCAGGCGTCGACGTCGTGGGGCGTCACCCGGTCGTGGCTCCACAGCGCCCAGTTGAGGCACGCGATGATGTCGTCGGGCTCCTCCACGCCGACCCCGAGGCGGACGAGTCGGTCGATGTCGGAGCGCCGCAGCTCCTCCTCGGGAGTGAAATACTCGGAGACGGTCCTGTGGTGGTTCAGCTTTGTCGCGAGGCCGTCGAAGCTGAGGGCGTAGCGCGGGACCGTGCACGTCGCGAGGACGTCGCAGAAGTGCCGGGCGGCGTCTTCGTCCGCGCCGGCGAGGCGAAACGAGAGCAAGGAGCCCGGCAGCCGATAGTGGCGCTCGACGGCCGCGCGGTCGGGATGGTCCGGCAAGCTCGGATGGTGCACTTCGGAGACGCGCGGATGGCTGCCGAGGAAAGCTGCGACGCGCGAGGCGCTCTGGGATCGCCGCGCGAAATTGCGCTCCGCTTGCGGCAACCCTGTCAGAATCGCTTGCGCGCGGCGGCCGTCGAGGATTCCGCCCCGCATGGCCTGCAGGTCCATCAGTTCGTTGAGCGCGTCGATGCGGTGGGACGCGATGTATCCCCAGAGGTCTCGATCCTGTCCTGCCAGGCTTTTCGTGCCGCTGGCGACGACGAAATCGATGCCCTCGAAGTCGAGGAGCGGCCGTTTCACCCCCCAGGGCGAGGCGATCGTGTCGTCGAGCACGAGCCTGAGGCTCGGCGCTCTCTGCGCCCTCAGCCGCTGGACGAGGCCGCCGAGCTGCTCCGGGTCCACTGCGCGCAGCAGTGGATTCGTGTAGGTCTCGGCGAAAATCAGCGTGGTGCGCTTGTCCACGGCCGCCTCGATGCCGGCCAGGTCGCCGTCGTCGACGATCGTGACCGAGCCGCCCGTGCGTGCGGCGAGCCACTCGCAGTACTTGCGGGTTTTGTTGTAGATCTGACGGCACAGCACGGCATGGCTGCCGGGCTGGAGCAGCACGTCGAAGAGCATCGCGCAGGCCTGCATGCCACTGTCCGCGAGGACCGCCCCACGAGCGTTTTCGAGACGGCACACCTCGTCGAGTAGGGAGCGGGTCGCCTCGACGCCGTAGCGGGCATAGACCTGCGGAAGCTGCGACCAGCATTTCTCGGCGTCGAAGACGCAGCTTGCTTTCGCCTCCTGCCACGCCACCATCCGCTGCGAGCCCAGCAGGTCGAGCTGGATCGTGGTGTCGGTGGGGTGGAGGTAGGGGACGCCGCTTCTGCGGATGGCGGCATCGATGGCGTCGTGAAGCTCGCGCGTGGCCGGGGCCATGTCTTCGAGCCTCGGGCGCTCGATCGGGCAGTGCGTCGGGTGGAGGTAGTCGTGGATGGGCAAGGGGGCCTCAGGGGGCGTTGATTCTGACGCGCCATGATAAGCCTCCGGGCGGCACTTGGCATCGCGCAGGAATCGACCTCTCGGCCCGGACGAGAGGTCCTCGGGCGAGTCGAGAGGTCGAGAACGCCAGCGCGGATCAGGTTTTGAAGAGCTTCAGCTTGCCGTCATCCTCAGAGATCGAGCCGAGTATGCCGCGGCGCAGGGACTCGCTTTCGGGATGGCGCGACGTCGGCGGCGGGGTGGCGAAATCTTGCCCCGCTTTCTCGGACAGGAGCAGTGCCAGCAGCGCCTCGAGGATGCTGCCAGTGCCTCCGAAGCTGGAGCCGTCGCCGTTGCCGCCGCCGTTCGATCCATGGCCCGCGCCGATGACGATTTTCGGCACGACATCGACGCGAGCGGTCTCGATGGCTTCCGCGAAGCGGCGCATCACCTGCTGCGTGAGTTGGAAGCGCGGGCCGCCGTACGCGCGCACCTGCTCCTCGATCGCGATCGCTTCGCCAATGCCGACCCTGGCTGCTTTCTCGGCTTCGGCCTCTGCGAGTGCTCGCACTTTGGCTGCCTCGGCCTCGGCCATCGCGCGCACCTGGGCCGCCTGTTGCAGCGCCCTTTCATACTCGGCTTTGCCTTGATTCGACTGGATGGTGATGCCGAGCTCGGACTCGGTGAGCTGCTGTTGCTGCCGAGCGCGTGCCTCCGCTTCGCGGAGCTCTCGCTCTTTCACGGCGGCTTTTTCCTGGCGCGCGTACGTCTCGACCTGCTCTTCAGCGATCTGTCGCGTGCGGAGCTGGGCGAGGATCTCCTCGATCTTGCAGTCGCCTTTGGACGATGCGGGGGTGCCGATGAGCACCTCTTCGAGCTCGAGGTTGTAGTGCGCGAACTTCTCTTTCATCGCTGCGCCTGCCACTTCCTGGATCTGGCTGCGCTCCTGGAGGAGCTGGATCAGGGTCCGTGTCTGTCCGATGTTTTTGAAGTAGGCCGCGACCATCGGGTCGAGCGTCTGCTCGACGAGGCGGCGGATGTCGCCGAAGCGCTGGATGACGAGAGGGGCTTTCCTGTAGTCGATGTGGATGACGACGGACAGCGGCAGAGAGGGCTCGAAGGCGTCCTTCGTGATGAGCGACACCTCGGCGAGGTTCTCATCGAAACGATGCGCACCCGTCTCGCTTCGAATCCACTTCAAGATTATGTTCGTCGTCGGCACGAGGATCACTTTGCCCGCATACGTGTTGAAGGGGTACTTTCCGGGCAGCAATGGCTCACTCCACACGCCGCGCTCCCCGCGTTGGACGAGCTCGCCATGCTTGTAGTCGGCACCCGAGAGGTCCAGGCCGGCTTTCCCCGCGTACCAGACGACCACGCCGACTTGGCCCACGTCCACGACCGTCTTCGGGATGAGCTCGACGGTCGCGAAGAGGCGGTTGATGTAGTACGTCCCCTCCACAAGCACCTTAAGCTGCCTTCCGCGGCGGCCACCCGCTAGCAGGAACTTCTCCGGGTCTTGGAAGTTGTTGTGGTAACAATCGAAGGCGTCGGGATCGTTGCCGACGACTGAGGCGATGATCTCGCCTTCGAGAAGAGCCGGACCGTCGTGCACGGTCGCGACGCCGAGAAGGTCATCGCTGCCCGAGATCACCACGGGCTCGAAGCCATTGCGCTGCGCGATGATCTCCGCCATTTTTGAGAACACGCGGTCCTCATCGCGATGGAGTGGTAGGCAGTAGATCCGCTCTTTCGTTATGACGATGAATTGCGCGAGGTTGATCGCGTAGGTGCCTTCGCGGAGGATCTGGCGCTGCGGGCCTCGTTGCCCGCCGCTCCGCAGGAAAGCTGCAGCGTCCTCGAAGTTGTTCGCCCGCGTGTTCGACGCCAACGCCTGGGTCGACGGCAACGGTTTGCCGTCGCGAGCGAAAGCGTAGCCGATTCTCCCCTGCGGGATCGTGACGAGGGGAAGGATGTGCACGCTGTACTGAAAGGGCATGAGCCAGTGGATTCCGCCGCGCAGCACGTGCGGCTGGAAGCCGGCTTCGCCATTGAGAGCGATGAGACCGGTTTCAACGGAGCCGCGGCTCGACCACCGCTTCTCCACGATGCCGATGCGCTTGTTGGGGATGTAACGGACGCCGAGAAGAGCGGCGACCATCAAAACCGAGATGGGCAGAGCTGTGATGATGGCGAGGTACGTCATGACGGATTACCCCCATAACCTCGGAGCGTACTTCTGCCGCCGTGGGCCGACAGGAGACGTTCCTGGATTGATTCGCTGCCACGACGCGGCGCGGGAAACAGCCGCAGCGCAGCAGCAGGGAAATCGCTAGACCTTGGGCGCCCGGGGCTCTCTGCGAGCGGATCGAGCGCCGGCGGAATGCGCCGGGAGGACGTGGAGCGTCGGGCAGTCCGCTTCTATTGGCCCGACGGTTGGATCGTCCCGGCGAGAGTCTCCGATCGGAGGCCGGCGAGGGCAATTCCCTCGACCGGCAGGCGAATCCTGCGAGTCACCATGGCTCATCCTCCAGCGTTCGCCTACGGGGTTAGCTGACGGGCTAGATAGCGCTGAAGTCTTCTTCCACCGGGCTTGGTGGATTCGCCCCTGAAAGCCGAACGCTTTCTGCGTTCGACCTTCGGTGGGTCCCCCGCTGCCAGGCCTGTCGCCCAGCATTCGGCAAGGATCAGCAAACGTGCAGATGATGCTAGCCAGATGACGCCTGCCTGTCAATGACACCCCGTTTCGGGCGCCGCAACCTCGCGCAGCGCAATTGGTTCCGTGCAGCGGCTTCGCGCAGCCGCTGCCGTGTGGCACGCGCGCCGGGGCTCCTCGAGCGTGTCCAGAGTATCGAGCACCTCTTGGGACCGGAAGCCGCCGAGGCCGGAGCGTTAGTGCTTGGAGGCATCGCTGGCTGTGGCCGCAGGGAGATCAGGCCCGGTCTGGTGGAGCTGCTCCAACAGGATGCGACGCACTTCGAGGACCGTCACGGGGCAGGCCTGACAAGAGTGCGTAAAGTGAACGATATACTCCGACTCGACTCCGTCCAGGTGAGCGCTCGTGTACTCGACCACACCGTCATTGGCCTCTTCGAGCGGCCCATCGCCGTCCACCGCGATGATCGAGTGACTCTTGACCGTCGGGTCGATATTGAGACCGAGCAGGCTTTGAATCCATTTGTTCCCGGGCTCCATGTTGTCGATGCTCGTCAGTATTTTGCCGGATACGGCCTGGGACAGGCCCTCTTCGGTGTTCCTCTCAGCAACTTTTTTGACCATGCCAGTGACTGCGGTGGCGGGCGTCATGAACCAGCGAAGGAATCTTGACCCCCAACGCGCGGCGAGGAAGGAGCCGCGGTGCGGCGTAGAGATAAAAACCACGCGCCGAATGTTCGGCGATGGCTTGAAGATGAGGAGGCAGTTGAGGAAGTCCCGTTCGTGGTCGGTGAGTTCGAGGCTGTCCATTTTGCCTCCCGCCGCCATGTCCCAGAACGTACGGCCGCTGTCGACGACCTGCAGCTTGACGAGCAGTCCCCCCTGGCTGTGCCCGATGAGGACCATCTGCTTCAAAGCAGGATCCTTCCCCTCGGGGTCGAGCACGCGGACCGCCTCTTCCAACCTCTCGCGGAGGAGATGCGCGGAGTAGAGGATGGGATTCCCCGTGTTGTATATGAAAAACCAGAACTGGAACTTGTCGCGCAGCGCCGGGTAGCCGTTCAGCGCATCGAAGAGCTGTGCCCACCGAGCTGGGCTCGACGCAGTGCCGTGCACGAAGACGACGGGAATTTTTCCTGGCGAGTAAGGGAGGTGAAAGAAGATGCCGGGGGGGTAGCCGCTGCTCTCGCCGGAGAGGAGCCCCTGGGTCTCGAAGCTCCAGAGGCGGCTCTTGCCAAGGCTCAACGCCGTGGGTGAAGTGAGGTCCGCCTCGAGAGGGATGCGCTGCCCGTCCACCTCGATCTCAGATTGGTTGAATGGCGCGTAGAGCTCAAGGGAAGCATCATGGATTCCGTCTGCGCCCGGCTTCATGTCGTTCATGCGCAGGAAGGCCGTCGCCGGTACGCGAAGTTGAGGTGCCAAGTAGTCCGAGGCGACATGGCGCTCCTCGGGGATCTTGTCGTTCGGCGGGGGTGTGCGAACGCCGATCAGCGGGACACCGAGCCCGTGGATCCAGTTGCGCGACCAGAGGCCCTTGACGCTGTAGTCGAGCGCCGAGACGAAGGTACGGAACTCTTCGGGGCCCCAGGGGAAACCTGGCCGGCTGGTGCGGATGCGTAGCTTGCCGAACGTCAGGTCGTAGACGCCATCTTGGAAGACGATGTCCCCCGAATCATCGGCAAGAAACTCTGCCAGGGCGCATTCGTAGATGTCGCAGGCGAGACGGAAGTGAGGATCGAAGGGCTCGCTGCTGCCGCGGGTCAGAGGGTGGAAAAGATACGTGTAGGCGTAGACAGCGGACGTGAGGTAGTGCTTCTTGCTCGAGTTTTCATGGCCGACAATGAACGCCAGCTCCGCGAGCGCGAGAACTCCCTCCCGATCGGCGTCGGCTTTGACGCGAGCGTGCAGCTCCTCGAGCGTTTTTGCGGGGTCTTCGGCGAACAGCGTGATGAGATCGTTCCGCGCAAGGACGCGGACCGTAGCGTCGCTCGGCGTGTCCCGCGTCAGGGCGCTCGAGGTGATCTCCCGGAAGACCTTCTCGCGCCCTTCGCGTCGGGCCGAAACAGGAGGTCCGCCGCAGCCCGAGGCGAGCGCGAGGCAGAGGGGAAGATGGAGCCAGCGCGCCCGGTGAAGGGTAGCAACGGCGGCCCGGAGGTAATGCGCGGCGGTCCGTGCCGCTTGCAGCTGGCGTCTCATTGCGATAGCGAGCAAGTGATGTAGCTGACCCGCTGGCCGAAAACAAGGTCAGGAATCGCGAAAGGAGCTCGGCCGGGACTCGGTAACGGGTGAGCCACGTGCGCGACATTGGCGGCGGCCCGCCTGAGAAGATGAAAAGGTTTTTCGAGCAAAGGCCCAGCGTGGGAAGCGAAGGGAGCGTAGGATGAGGCGTCCGGTGGAATGCCAGCATCCCCTGGCTCAAGGTGGAGGGTTACTCCCAACCGAGATTGGCCATGGACTTAGACGTTGCCCTTGAGTTCCAGAAGGCCCTCCGACGGGCGGGGGTAGCCCAGCGGCGATACGTGCGGCTCAAGACGAACAGCCCGGCGGATCGCCACAATGCGATGAGCTTGTGGATGGCAGTGCTCCACGACTTGTGTTACTTCACAGAGCTCAAGGCGGCAGGCGTGACCCGCATTCCGGCGCTCTGAGGATGAATAAGATAGTTTAGCATTTCTCCGAGCGTGAAAGCAGCGTTCTTGAACTTGTCGTGGTCAGTACGACTGGCTAGGGTTTCACGCGCGCAAAATGATCTTCACGCTTCTCGAAGAGCTCGAGGAGCTGCTTGACCAAAGTCTGGCCAATGCCGAGCCCACATTGCGGTCGCTCCGACAAAGTGTCTACCTGTGTGAACAGGTCAAATACTTTGGGCAGCATTTGAGCCGAGATGCCAATACCGCTATCCTTGACAGCAATCACGACCGAACCATTTTCCTCTTCTGAATCTTCTCCCGCCAGAGGCGTATCCGCGCCTCACGAGCGTCCTGACGTGAAAGCCCCGTTCCGGCGCCTCGTTCCGCGGCGCTCATAGGCCGGCAGCGGGGCATCGTCTTTCACTTGCGTCTCCCTGCGCTCGTGCCCGGCTCGATGGTGAACGAGTAGAGCGCGCCTCCGCGCACTGTGAAGCGAAGGCGAGCGCGGCCCTCCGGGGCGAGCTCGCGTAACGAGAGGCCGGCGAAGGCAACGCGGTGGCGGAGCGAGTCGCCGTCGATAGAGAACTTTCCCAGTGGTCTGCCAGCCGCATCGAGCGCCTCGACGTCGATCGGACCAACGCCGTTGACCATGAGCTCTCGGCCATCAAAGTCGAGCGGGCGGGTGGTGAGCATGCCGCCGCGCACCGAGACGAAACCGTCTGGCCGCAGCCGTGCCCGGAAGATGCCCCCGCCGCTGACGCGGTAGGATCGCGGCTGATTCTTCCCCCACGACGAGGCGCCGTAGTAGTAGATGAGCTCGTCGCCGATCAGGAGCGGAGCATTCGAAAGCTCGGTCATGTAGCCGCCGTCGTTGCGGCCGCCATTGCCGCCCTCCTTGCCATTGGGGATGAATACCTCGAGAACGCCGTCGTCGTTCTTGAACTGCACCTTCTGCCAGGTGAGGCCGTCGCGGCTCGAGACGAGTTTGAGGTATGCGGCGCCGGCGGCGGAGTAGGGGTAGTCTCCCGCGGAGTGCCAGATGCGGAGGCCCCCCAGCCACAGGGAGCCGTAGCGCCACGCCGTGGAGGAGTAGTACTCGTCGAAGGGCTGGTCGCCGTTCCGCTCGGCCGCTGCTGGCACCAGCCCGAGCCGGTCGATGCGGGCGAGATCAATCGGCCGATCAAGCCGGTCCGTGAAGATGAAGCCTCGGGAGCGCAGACGATTCTCGTTCTCGACGTTGGTTGCGGCCGCGAAGCGGATGCAACCGAGGAAGCGGTTCGCCTGCCGGTCGTGGTAGAAGGTCGTGACGTCCCCGCTGCCGTTCATAAGCCGGCCGTCCTGGAGGAGCGTGCGGCTGCCGGCGACCAAGACCTGCGGCCCGCGCTCCCAGCGGACGCCATCCGCCGAGCGCAGGAAATACGTCCCCTCCCGGGCCTCGCCCCAGTTCGCGAAGTGCAGCCAGCCCTTGTAGGGGTGGGAGGCGTCGGCGTCGTCGTACGTGCAGGAGAAGAGGTCGATGTTGGTGGCGCTGGTCTTGCTCTCCGGATCGTACAGGTCGATCGCGATCCGCTGTGGCTTGCCGTCATCGCCCTTCATCCAGCGCATCGCATCGGGCGACGTGAACCGGTAGAGCCGCACGCGGTCCGCGGAGGCGCCGGGATACCC
>Ga0111538_10004931_pt1 | contig 18354 bp, 17 predicted proteins | sample SoiMethybrSBSTD1_FD_79669 | JGI IMG/M metagenome (GOLD analysis project Ga0111538, IMG submission 79669) | Bulk soil microbial communities from a Populus tree surrounding site in Tennessee, USA - Soil MetaG P. TD hybrid SBSTD1 (version 2)... | ecosystem: Environmental > Terrestrial > Soil >...
CCGAGGAGCGCAAGACGTCGTCCTGAGCTTGTCGAAGGACGGGCCACGCGCACCTGAGCCGTGCTTCGACAGTCTCACGGTGTTCTCTGCCGCGCGCCTCGCACGGCAGCTCACCTGCTCAGCGCGTAGGCCAACAGCTTGTAGGCGAGCGCGGCCGCCGTGTAGTCGAAGGCGTGCATATTCGGAATGGGCGCGAACTCCACGAGATCGGCAGCCACGATCCGGCCGACTGCACAGGCGCGTCGCAGGATGGCAAGGGCCTGCCAATAGCCGAGCCCTCCGGGTGTCGGAGTGCCCGTCGCCGGCATGATGGCGCCGTCGAGCGCATCGATGTCGAACGTGACGTAAACCGGGCGCCCCGCGAGCGGCCCCACGATGCGCTCGATGTCCCAACTCGCCTGATCCTTGGCCCAATGGATGGTGATCCGGTCCCGGTTGGCTTCGTAGAACGCGGCCTCCTCCTTGGAGATCGCGCGAATGCCGACCGAGACGAGCGTCACACCCGGCTGGTCGAGCACGCGGCGCATGGCGGCCGCATGCGAGAATGGCTCGCCCTGATAGCCGTCCCGCAGATCGGCATGAGCGTCGAGTTGCAGCACCACAAGATCGGGGTGGCGGACGACGAGCGGCCGGATGGCACCCGCCGTCAGCGAATGCTCGCCACCCAGCACCAACGGAAACTTGCCCTGCCCTAGGACCTCATCGACGAGGCCGGCCAGCTGGTCCAACGCCGCTGCGATGGGTCGCCTGATGACGGGCTCGCGCAGAGCGGCCACACCCCAGTCGAGGTATGGTTCCTTGGCAAGCTCCTCGTCGTAGAACTCGAGCTGCTGGCTTGCCCGCAAGATGGCCGCCGGCCCCGCAGCCGTGCCGCCGCCGTAGCTGACCGACGCCTCCAGTCCGAACGGGATCACCACGGCGCGCGCGTTGCCGGGATCACCCGCATCCGTGCGGATCGGATCAAGAAAGCTCTCCGCGGCGGGCAGATACTCGAGCTTCGCGCTCACGCCTGAACCTGCCGGGCCTCCGGGCTCTCCGCCACCTGCTCTTGCGCGGCACCCGTCGGATACATCGTCAGCATCGGCTCATCGAGAAGGATCGCCTCCTCGAAGGCGCCGTAGCCGTTGAAGCGTCCGGCAATCGCCCGGCAGTAGGCCCCGGTGTTGCCGACCTCGATGTAGTCGCCTTCCTTGATCCCGGCGGGCAGATGAAACGGCCCGCGCATGAAGTCGACCGTGTCGCAGGTCGGTCCCCAGAACGAGAACGGCACCAGCGGCTCGTTGGCGGCCGGCGGCTGGCCGACGCGACGTACCGGGAAATTGAAAGCCAGGTGGGCGGCATCGAACAGCATGCCGTAGCTGCCGTCGTTGATGAACAGCTCGTTGCCGCGGCGGTGATCGACGCGAACGATGAGCGACTCCGCCTCCGCCACCAGCGCGCGACCTGGCTCGCACATCAACCGGCAATGCTCGCCGATCGGCAGCCGCTCCACGCCGTCGCAGATTGCGCTCATGAAGGAGGACAGGGGCGCGGGCGCCGCGTTCTCGTCGTAGATCGAGGGAAAGCCGCCGCCGACGTCGAGGTGGTCCAGCATCACGCCGGCCTTCACGATCAGCTTGCCGACCTCGGCCAAAGCCGCCACGTAAGCGTCCGGGGTGACCGTCTGCGAGCCGACGTGGAAGGTGATGCCGAGCTCCCTGGCGGCCTGCCGGGCCTTGACCAGCAGGCGCGCGGCCTTGGCACCGGTCGCCCCGAACTTGCGCTCCAGCGGAATCTTGCTGTTGCGCGAGGACACGGCCACGCGCACCCAGAGCGTCAGGTCGCGGCAGCCGCCGGTCTCCTCGGCGATCTTCTTGAGCTCCTCCTCGCTGTCGAGTGCGAAGCTGCGCACGCCGAACTCGGAGAACGCCCGGCGGATGGCCGTGCGCGACTTCACCGGGTGCATGTAGTGCAGCTCGGCACCGGGAATGGTCGCGGCGTCCTCGATCTCGGGGAGGGAGGCTACGTCAAAATTGCGGATGCCTGCCCCGTACAGCGCTCCGAGAAGGAACACGGAGCTGTTGGCCTTGTAGGCATAGGCCACATCGCCAGGAAAGTTCTGGAGAAACCACCGCGCCGCGCGGCCCGCTGCATGCGGGCGCAAGCCAATGATGGGACGGTCAGGCTTGACCGCAGCGATCAGGGCAGTCGCAGAAGGGAATCTATCCATCTCATGGGACCTCCACCAGTCGGGTTGGACCAGGGCGCTGCTCGAACCAGCAGAAGCCGCCGTTGACGTTCCGATCCCAGATAGGGTCTGGAGAAAGTGCTGTAAAGTGCTTTTCTTTGCTCAGGGTGAAAAATACCCAAGCGCGGCCAAGCGCTTCAGCCGACGTTTGCAGGCAGAATCTCCTGCAGCACGCCGTTCTCGAGCCGCAGAACGCGATGCATGCGCCGCGCGAGGTCGAAGTTGTGAGTGGCGATCAGGGCCGCAACTCCCGTGTGCGAGATGAGCCCCAGAAGCTCGTGGAAGACGTGGGCGGCGGTGTCGGGGTCGAGGTTGCCGGTCGGCTCGTCGGCCAGCAGAATGTTGGGCGAGTTGGCTAGGGCGCGGGCGATCGCGGCGCGCTGCTGCTCGCCGCCCGAGAGCTGCGCCGGGCGGTGATCGGCCCGCATGGCCAGCCCCAAGGCTCCCAGCAGTTCGCCGGCGCGACGCTCCGCCACACGGCGCCCCACACCGCGGATCATTTGCGGCAGGGCGATGTTTTCGAGCGCGGAGAACTCCGGCAGCAGCTGGTGGAACTGGTAGACGAACCCCATCTCCGCCCGACGGACGCGGGTACGCTCTCCATCGCTCGCCCGCGAGCAGTCCTCGCCGTTCACGATGACGCGGCCGGCATCGGGCGTCTCGAGCAGCCCCGCGATGTGCAGCAGCGTAGACTTGCCCGCGCCCGAGGGGCCGACGAGTGCCACGGCCTGGCCGGGATAGAGCTCGGCGGAGGCACCCCGCAGCACCGGAATCTCGCGGCCGCCCTGGCTGAAGGTGCGGGTCAACCCAAGCAACTGCAAAACGGGGCGAGCGGTCACGTCCTGCACTGGCCTGCTCCTCGCCTCCAGAACTCACTCGTAGCGCAGCGCTTCGACAGGATCGAGGCGTGAAGCACGCCAGGAAGGATAAAGCGTGGCCAGCACCGAGAGCACCAGCGCCATCACGACGATCGTGCCGGTGGTGTGGGCATTGATGTCGGCCGGCAGCCGCGTGAGGTAGTAGATCTCGGGGTTGAACAGATTGGTGTTGGTGAGCCAGGCCACGAACTGGCGGATTTCGTCGATCTTCCAACAGAAGAGAACGCCCAGCAGGGCGCCGGCGAGCGTGCCCACCACGCCGATGCTGGCCCCCGTGATCAGGAATACGCGCATGATGGCGCCCTTGCTGGCACCCATCGTGCGCAGGATCCCGATCTCCCGCCCCTTGTCCTTCACCAGCATGATGAGGCCGGAGATGATGTTGAAGGCCGCCACCACCACGATCACCGACAGGATGATGAACATCATGTTGCGCTCGACCTCGAGCACGGTGAAGAAGCTTTCGTTGCGCTGGCGCCAGTCGGAGAAATGCAGGGACGGGATGCCGGCCTGGTGCATGGCGGCGACCTGCTCGGACACACGTTCGGGGTCGTCGACCAGAATTTCCAGCACGTCTACGGCGTTGCCTTTGTTGAAGTAGCGCTGCGCCTCCCCGAGCGGCATGAAGATCATGGTGCGATCGTATTCCGACATGCCCATCTCGAAGATCGCCAGCACCTTGTATGGCTTGATGCGCGGCGCCGTGCCGAACGGCGTGACCGCGCCACGCGGCGACACCAGCGTGACGTTGTCGCCGACCGCAACGCGCAGCATGTTGGCAAGGCGCGTGCCGATGGCGATGCCCTCCTGCCGGTCGAAGCCCTCGAGCGTGCCGGTGCGCACGTTGCCCGATATGAGCGGCAGGGCCCTCAGCCCATCCTCGCGAATGCCGCGCACGAAGCCGGCGACGGCCAGGTGCGGCGTGGACGCCATCGCCTGCCCCTCGATCAGGGGTACTGCATGCTTGACGCCGGACATGCTGCCAAGCCGCTTGGCGACCTCGTCGAAATTGTCGAAGTCATCCGCGCCGACCTTGTTGACGATGATGTGCCCGTTGAGGCCGAGAATCTTGTTGAACAGCTCCTTGCGGAAGCCGTTCATGACGGCCATCACCGTGATCAGGGTGAAGACGCCGAGCAGGATGCCGAGGAACGAGAACCCCGCCAGCACCGATATGAATCCTTCCTTGCGGCGCGCACGCAGGTAGCGCAGCGCCAGCATCCATTCGAACGGCGCGAACGCCCGCGTGTCGGTCGATGACGCTTTCGCCTGACCCAAAAGTTCCCCCTTCTTGTCGCGCCGCGCCCGCGCTCAAGCCAGCATGCGGCCGGCGGTCACGCTTTCCGTCAGGCGCTTGAGTGCGGCGTCGGGCGTCATGGCGGCCCGCTCGCCGGATTTGCGCTCCTTGACCTCGACCTCGCCGCTCTTGAGGCCCTTCGGCCCCACGATGAGCTGGAACGGCAGGCCGATCAGATCCATGGTCGCGAACTTGGCGCCGGCCCGCTCCTCGGTGTCGTCGAGGAGCACGGATACGCCGGCCCGTCCGAGCTTGGCATAAAGCTCGTTGCACGCGGCATCGGTATCCTTGTCGCCCGCCTTCAGGTTCACGAGCCCGACCTCGAACGGAGCCACCGGCACCGGCCAGACGATGCCGGACGCATCATGGCTGGCCTCGATGATGGCACCGACCAGCCGCGATACGCCCACGCCGTATGAGCCCATTTGCACGGCGATCATGCCTCCGTCGGGCCCCTGCACGCGGCAGCCCATGGGCTCGGAATACCTGGTGCCGAAGAAGAAAATGTGGCCGATTTCGATGCCGCGCGCCGTCACCCGCTTGTCAGCGGGCACCTCGGCCTCGAAGCGGGCCTGGTCGTGCTTGTCGTCGGTGGCGGCATAGGCCCGGGTCCACTGCCCTATGAGCGGGCTCAGGTCCGCGTCGAAGTCTATGTCGGCGGCCGGAGGGCGCTGGGCGACCAGGTCAGCGTGGCAGAACACCCGGCTCTCCCCGGTCTCGGCCAGGATGATGAACTCGTGGCTGAGGTCGCCGCCGATCGGCCCGGTCTCGGCTGCCATGGGAATGGATTGGAGGCCCATGCGTGCAAACGTGCGCAGGTAGGCAACGAACATCTTGTTGTAGGAATGGCGCGCGGCTTCCGCCGTCAGGTCGAAGGAATAGGCGTCCTTCATGAGGAACTCGCGCCCACGCATGACGCCGAAGCGGGGCCGCACCTCGTCTCGGAATTTCCACTGGATATGGTAAAGGTTGCGCGGCAGGTCGCGGTACGATTTCACGCCGTCCCGGAAGATCTGCGTGATCAGCTCCTCGTTGGTCGGCCCGTAGAGCATCTCCCGTTCGTGCCGGTCGAGAAAGCGAAGCATTTCCGGCCCGTAGGCGTCGTAGCGCTTGCTTTCCCGCCAAAGCTCTGCCGACTGGATCGTCGGCATCAGCATCTCGATTGCGCCCGACCGATCCTGCTCCTCGCGCACGATCTGGGCGATCTTTTCCAGCACGCGAAAGCCGAGTGGAAGCCAGGAATAGATGCCGGCGCTCGCCTGGCGCACCATGCCGCTGCGCAGCATCAGCTGGTGCGACACGATCTCCGCCTCTTTGGGCGTTTCGCGGAGGACAGGCAGGAAAAACCGGGAGAGGCGCATGGAGCCCGTGACTAATTGTTAGGCAGACATTGGATGTGGGCGCTGCCCCAGCGCCGCGGCCGGTGTTGACGCGAGTGCAGCCTGCTCGGACCGTCGTGAGTGCCTAATATCCTGTTCCCGCCGAGGTGACAATCGTACGCGGAGCCCGCATCTCCGGTGGGACGGCCTGCCCCGGCGCCCGGTTGACCTTCCTGCACAGGAAGGTTTGCGCGTTGATTTTTTTTAATGGAGCCAGGGGGTGACAGAAGGCCGCGCCTTAGGTAGTGTGGTGCCATAAAAAGAGGTCATAAGACCATCCGTTGTGCAGGGGCTTGTAACGCCCAAGTCTAGGGGAAGGAATTCATCTTTCGCGCCGCCAACGAGCGGCCAATGCAAGAACAAGGCAATTCCACCTTGGGCAGGGTCGACGCGGCCTTGCTCTTTTCGTTTGTGGACTTCAAAGCGCCGGCGGGCGGCCAAGCAAGCGCTCGAGATTGATAAGGTCGACGCGCACGGCAACCCACAAGCCTCCAAACACCAGTCCCGATACCAGTGTCGTCAACAGGAGGACGCGCAATAGGCGCGGACGGGTCGGCGCGCTTTCAGGCGTGCCAGGAACTACCTCACCATCCTCGGCCTGAGTGCGCACGCCGAACGGCAGGATGGCGAACAGCACCGTCCACCAGATCACGACATAGATGGCTATGGCGAATGACAGCCTCACGTCAGCATCACCACCTCAAGCCTGCTCGAGCTCGACCAGCGTGCCGTTGAAATCCTTGGGATGCAGGAACAGCACGGGTTTGCCGTGTGCGCCGATTTTCGGCTCCCCGTCGCCCAGCACGCGCGCGCCCGCCGCCTTCAGCCGGTCGCGGGCACCGCGGATGTCCTCCACCTCGTAGCACACGTGATGGATGCCGCCCGCCGGGTTGCGTTCCAGAAAGGCAGCGATCGGAGAGTTCGCCCCCAACGGCTCCATCAGCTCGATCTTGGTGTTGGGCAGCGCAACGAACACCACGGTGACGCTATGCTCGGGCATCGGCGTGGCTTCCGACACTTCGGCGCCAAGGGTATCGCGGTACTGGGCCGTCGCGGCGGCCAGATCGGGGACGGCGATGGCAACATGGTTCAGGCGTCCGATCATGGCAGCTCCAGATAGCTATTCGGCCCGGAGGCCCGTTCGCGACCGCCAGCGATGCACCCCCACGGCGGCCCAGACAGCCTCCACGACGCCGAACGGCCATGCGCCCTGCAGGAAGCCATAGGCTGAGGCCAGAGCGCAGGCACCGGCAAAGGCCAGGATGAACCAAGGGCTGCGGTCCTCCAAGGCGTAAAACACAAGCATGGCTGTCACTGCCAGGAGGCCGAACAGCGTCAAGCTATCCATCACCTTGGCGCCTGCACCAGCAGCACCTTGGCGATCGGACGCTTGCCCCACGCGTCCTCCACGGCCGATCGCACCGCGCGCCGAACGGCCTCGCGGACCAACTCGCCGTCGCGCCGGCGCTCGCGCGGGATGCTCGCAATCGTGCCTTCGACCGCCGAGCGCACGATGTCGACCATCGGCCTCCCCTCTGCATCGGCCGCCGGCACACCGTCGAGGGCGATTTCCGCTTCCGGCGATACCTCGCCGCGCCCCGACCGCACCAGTGCCACGAAGACGGCGCCGGCAAAGGCGAGAGACCGGCGTTCCCGCACCGGCCCCTCGTCGCTCGGGACCAGCAGATCGCCGTCGCGGAAGAGCCGCCCCACGGGCGCCTCGTCGATGATCTCCGCCTCGCCGGGGGCCAACCGCACGATGTCGCCATTGCGCACGTCGAGCACATCCTTCACGCCGGCGCCTTCCGCCAGCTTGGCGTGCTCGGCAAGGTGCCGCGCCTCCCCGTGCATCGGGATGGCGACGCGCGGCTTGATCCAGCCGTACATCTCCTTCAGCTCCTCGCGGCGGGGATGTCCCGTCACGTGCACCAGCGCATCGCTGTCGGTGACGATGTCGCAGCCGAGGTCGACGAGCTTGTTCTGCATGCGGCCTACGGCACGCTCGTTCCCGGGAATGGTGCGCGATGAGAAGATGACGATGTCGCCCTCGTCCAACCCGATGTCGGGATGCTGGTCGTCGGCAATGCGCGCCATGGCGGCGCGCGGCTCGCCTTGGCTCCCCGTGCACAGCAGCACCACCTCGTGCGGCTCCAGGTACGAGAAGTGCTGCTGGTCGTGGTATTTGAAGCCGGCTGGCAGGTAGCCGGTCTCCATCGCCACGCCGATGATGCGGTGCATGGCTCGTCCCGCCACCACAAGCTGGCGACCGGCCGCCTTCGCCGCATCTGCGACGGCGCGGATGCGCGCCACGTTGGAGGCGAAGATAGTGACGGCGACGCGCCGCTTCGCGCGCTTGATGATGGCGGCCAAGGATTTCGCCACATCCAGCTCGGAGGGGGACCGCCCCTCGCGCAGCGCATTGGTGCTATCGCACACCATGGCCGCCACGCCAGCGTCACCGAGTTGCATGAGCCGGCTTGGATCGATCGGCCGGCCGAGCACCGGATTTGACTCGAGCTTCCAATCGCCCGTGTGCAGCACGACGCCGTGGGCCGTGTGAATGGCGACCGCGTTCGACTCGGGGATCGAGTGCGCGACCGAGATGTACTCCACATCGAATGGGCCCACCCGGAAGCGGCTCTCGAGCGGCACTTCCGTGATAGGCAGCGCCCGCTTGCCTCCGAATTCCGCGAGCTTGGACTTCAACATGGCGGCCGTGAACGGAGTTGCATAGATTGGCATCTTGAGCCGCGGCCACAGTTCGATCACCGCGCCCAGGTGATCCTCGTGCGCGTGGGTGAGCACCAGCCCTGCGAGGCTTGCTTTTTCGGCCTCGATGAAGCGCAGGTCCGGCAGGATCACGTCGATGCCCGGATCGTTCTCGCCCTCGGGAAATGTGATGCCGAGGTCGATCATCAGCCACTGCCGCGCGTCCGCGGGCCCTAGCCCGTAGAGGTAGCAGTTCATGCCGATCTCGCCGATGCCGCCGAGCGCCATGAAGACGAGCTCGTCGATGCCCGCGGCGCGGCCGGGCCTGCCCTGGCGCGCCATCAGCGGCCATCCTTGGCGGCAGCATGCGTCAGCGTGACGTCGCCGAACGTGAGTTTGCGCGTGCGCCCGTCGGCATCCGCCATGAGGAGAGCGCCGTCGGTATCCAGATCGAGGAACCTCCCCGCCACCCGCTCGCGGCCCGTGTCGACGGCTATGCTCTCGCCGGCTGCTCCTCCATGCTGCAGCCAAGCCTTGCGCACGTCCGGGAAGCCGGCGCCGCAGTTCCACAGGCCAAGCCAGTGCTGCATGGCGTAGGCAAGATGGCCCAGCATCGCTTCGGGGGAAACGGCCACTCCATGGGAAGCCAGGTGGGTTGCCGCGCGACCTAGTCCTTCCGGATGGGATGCCAGGTTGATGCCGATGCCGACCACCACGATGACCTCCGAGCCTTTCCCGCCCATCTGGCTCTCGGGCAATATGCCCGCACACTTGGCGTCGCCGATCAAGACATCGTTGGGCCATTTCAACCGGAGCCGGGGCACCGGCCGACCTGCGGCGGCCGTGATCGCCTCGACCGTGGCAACCCCGGCAAGCAGGGACAGCTGGTGCACGACTGCCAGCGGACAGGCCAGCCGTTGCAGCAGACTGGCGTAGAGATTGCCCGGTGCAGGGGCCCATTGGCGCCCCGACCGGCCCCGACCCTGGGTCTGCAGGCGGGCCATGATCCAGAGTGGCCCGGCCTCGCCCACGGCGGCCCGCTTGAACGCTTCCGTGTTGGTGGAGCCGGCTTCCTCGAGTATCTCGCTGCGAAACGCGAGTGGAGGCCGCGAGGGGTCCGTCAATGCGAGCATCCTGGGCATGGGTCGGGTCGGCGACGTGCAGACCCAACGCCTCTGATCACGGGCATTTCTGTATCGGGCCAGGGTGGTCGCCCCACCCAGCCCGCTAGAACAGCGATCGGGCGGCCGCGTCGGCTGCCGCGACCAGCGGCGCCGGCCAGGCCACATAGAGCAGCACGAAGAGGCCGCAGACCGCCATCACCAGTCCAGCCTTCACGGGAATGGCGAGAAACTTTTCCCTGGCGTCGTCGAAGAACATGACCTTGACGATGCGCACGTAGTAATAGGCCCCCACGACGCTCGCCAGCACGCCGAAGATGGCAAGCAGCCACAAGCCTTCCTTCACGGCGGCGGCGAATACGTAGAACTTGGCGAAGAAGCCGGCAAGGGGCGGGATGCCCGCGAGCGAGAAGAGCAGCACCGCCAGCACCGTCGCCATGCCGAGGTTGGTCTCAGCGAGGCCCGCAAGCTCGTCGATCTCCTCCACCATGCCGCCCGGACGGCGCATGGCAAGCACGCAGGCGAAGGCGCCGAGCGTCATCGCGACATAGATGACCATGTAGATCATCACGCCCTGCGCGCCTTGGGGCGAGGCGGCCGCAAGCCCGATCAGCGCGTAGCCGATGTTGCCGATGGCCGAGTAGGCGAGCAGCCGCTTGATGTTGGTCTGGCCGATGGCGGCGAAGGCGCCAAGCCCCATGGAGGCCATGGCCAGCACGCTCACCACCTGCTGCCATTGCGGCCCGATGCCCGCGAAGGCGCCGAGCGTCACGCGCATGAGCAGGGCGACCGCTGCGGCTTTGGGCGCGGCGGCGAAGAAGGTCGTGACGGGCGTCGGCGCGCCTTCGTATACGTCGGGCGTCCACATGTGGAACGGCACGGCCGAGATCTTGAAGGCGAGACCCACCAGCAGGAACACGAGTCCGAAGATGAGCCCGATGTTCTGCCCGGCGCCGGCGACCTTGGCGGCCGCAGCAATGCCGGCAAAGCTTGTCGTTCCCGTGAAGCCGTAGATCAGCGAAGCGCCGTAGAGCAGCATGCCCGACGACAGGGCGCCGAGGACGAAATACTTCAGGCCCGCCTCGCTGGAGCGCAAGTCGTCGCGGCGAATGGCGGCCGTCACGTAGAGCGCCAGGCTCTGCAGCTCCAAGCCGAGGTAAAGGGCGATGAGATCGTTCGCCGAGATCATCATCATCATGCCGGCGCTCGCCAGCAGGACGAGCACGGGATACTCGAACTTCTGCGAGTTGGTCTCGCGCATGTAGTCGAAGGACAGAAGCAGCGCCCCGGCGCTTGCCGCCAGCGTCAGCACCTTCATGAAGCGCCCGAAGCCGTCGATGACGAAACCGCCGTCGAACAGAGTGTGCCGGCCCTCGGGCTGGTCGATGACGAGCCAGCCCGCCAGGATGATGACGGCAATCGCGAGCCAGCCGATGGTCTCGGCTTCCCGTCCGTTCTCGGGTCGGAACACGCCGAGCATCAGCAGCGCCATGGCGCCGACGACGAGCACGATCTCGGGCGCCATCAGCCAGTACGTGGATGCCAGCTCGCTCATGGCTTCGCGCTTTCAGAATGTGCTTGCCGGTTTGCAGCCTGAGCCGCCTTGATGGCCATCTCGTAGCCGGACACCAGCTTCTTCACGGACACTGCCGTCACGTCGAGCAGCGGCGCCGGGTAGAAGCCGAAGAGGATCACCAGCAGCACGAGCGGCGCGAACACCAGTTTCTCGCGATAGCCCATGTCGGCGATCGAGCGCAGGCTCGGCTTCTCGAGCGGTCCGAAGATCATGCGCCGGTAGAGATAGAGAGCATAGGCGGCGGACAGGATTACGCCGGTGGTCGCCAGGAAGGCTACCCAGGTGTTGGCCTTGAAGGCGCCGACCAGGGTGAGGAACTCGCCGATGAAACCCGAGGTCCCGGGGAGCCCGACGTTGGCCAGCGTGAACACCATGAAGACCACGGCGTAGACCGGCATCCGGTTCACGAGTCCGCCGTAGGCGGCGATCTCGCGTGTGTGCACACGGTCGTAGACGACGCCCACGCACAGGAACAGCGCCGCCGACACCAGGCCGTGTGACAGCATCTGGAAAATGGCACCGTCGACGCCCTGCACCGTGAAGCTGAAGATGCCCATGGTCACGAAGCCCATGTGGGCAACGCTGGAATAGGCGATGAGCTTCTTCATGTCCTCCTGCGCCAGCGCCACCAGCGAGGTGTAGATGATGGCGATCACCGACAGGGTGAACACGAAGGGCGCGAACTCCTGGCTCGCCAGCGGAAACATCGGCAGGGAGAAGCGCAGAAGGCCGTAGCCGCCCATCTTCAGCAGGATGCCGGCCAGGATGACGGAGCCGGCCGTGGGCGCCTCCACGTGGGCGTCGGGCAGCCAGGTGTGCACCGGCCACATCGGCAGCTTCACCGCGAAGGAGGCGAAGAACGCCAGCCACAGCCACCACTGCATATCGGCAGGGAACTTGTGCGTCAGCAGCGTGGGGATGTCGGTGGTGCCGGCGTGCCAGTACATCGCCATCAGGGCAAGCAGCATGAGCACGGAGCCGAGCAGCGTGTAGAGGAAGAACTTGAAGCTGGCGTAGACTCGCCGCGCCCCGCCCCAGATGCCGATGATGAGGAACATCGGGATCAGGCCGCCCTCGAAGAACAGATAGAACAGGACGAGATCGAGCGCGCAGAAGACGCCGATCATGAGCGTCTCGAGCACCAGGAAGGCGATCATGTATTCCTTGACGCGATCCTCGATCGATTGCCAGCTCGCCAGGATGCAGAGCGGCATGAGGAACGCGGTGAGCACCACGAACAGCATGGAGATGCCGTCGACGCCCATCTTGTAGCGGATGGAGCCGCCCAGCCAGTCCATCTCCTCGACGAACTGGAAGTTGGGCGTGGCTGGATCGAACTGGGCCCACAGGTAGAGCGAGCCGGCGAACACGAAGAGGGTGGTGTAAAGCGCAATCCAGCGCGCGTTGCCCTTGGCATCGCTGTTGAGGGTCGCGATCGCGATCGCGCCGAGCAGCGGCAGGAACGTGACGAAGGAGAGCAGGCCGAAGCCGGTGCTGGTCATCGCCACGCCCCCGCGAACATGAAGGCCGTGATGATCAGCGCCACGCCGATCAGCATGGCGAAGGCGTAGTGATAGACGTAGCCCGTCTGCAGCCGCACGACACGGCCGGTCGTCCAAAGCACGCGGCTGGCGACGCCGTCAGGTCCCAGCCCGTCGATGATCTTGCCGTCCCCGCCCTTCCACAGCAGGCGGCCGATCCAGAAGGTCGGACGCACGAACAGCCAATCGTAGAGCTCGTCGAAGTACCACTTGTTGAGCAGGAACAGGTAGACGGGCCGGAACGCCCGCGCCGTCGCCGCGGGGAGACCGGGGGCCGCGATGTAGTAGAGGTAGGCAAGCGCGAAGCCGCTCAGCATGGCGAGCGTCGGCGCCCACGCGACCCAGCCCGGCACCTCGTGCAAGGCGTGCAGGATGTGGTTCCCCTGTCCCTCGAACAGGGCCTTGCCCCAGAACGCCTTGTAGCCCTCGCCGATGAAGAAGTACTTGAAGCCGAACCCTGCCACCACCGATCCAAAGCCCAGCGCGGCCAGCACGATGAGCATCGTCATCGGGCTCTCGTGCGCGTGGTCGTAGGTGTGGTGGTCGGCGCGGGTTTGCCCGTGGAAGGTCATGAACATCAGCCGCCAGGAGTAGAACGCGGTCATGAAGGCGGCGACCGTCAGCAGCCAGAAGGCATAGTTGTTGGCCGTATGCGCAGCAAACGACGCCTCGATGATCGCGTCCTTGGAGTGGAAGCCGGCAAAGCCGATGAGATGCGGGATGCCGACCCCCGTGAGCGCCAGCGTCCCGATCAGCATCATCGCGTAGGTGAAGGGAATCTTGCTGGCCAGGCCCCCCATCTTGCGCATGTCCTGCTCATGGTGCATCGCGTGGATGACCGAGCCAGACCCCAGGAACAGCAGCGCCTTGAAGAAGGCATGCGTGAACAGGTGGAAGATGCCGGCCGCGTAGGCGCCGACCCCGCAGGCCACGAACATGTAGCCGAGCTGCGAGCAGGTCGAATAGGCCACCACCCGCTTGATGTCGTTCTGCACGAGGCCGACGGTGGCCGCAAAGAAGGCGGTGACCGCGCCGACGAGCGTCACGACTTGCAGCGCCACCGGAGCGTACTCGAACATCGGCGACAGCCGCGCCACCATGAATACGCCGGCCGTGACCATGGTGGCGGCATGGATGAGGGCCGACACGGGGGTCGGGCCTTCCATGGCGTCGGGCAGCCAGGTGTGCAGCAGGAACTGCGCCGACTTGCCCATCGCGCCCATGAACAGCAGGAGGCACAAAACGGTCAGCGTATCCCATTGATGGCCCAGGAACTCCATGGGCTTGCCGGCCATGTCGGGAGTGGCCCGGAAGACGGCATCGAAGCCGATGCTGCCGAAGACGGCGAAGGTGCCGAAGATGCCCAGGGCGAAGCCGAAGTCGCCGATGCGGTTGACGATGAAGGCCTTGATGGCCGCGGCGTTGGCCTCGGGCTTCAGATACCAAAAACCGATCAGCAGGTAGGAGGCGAGGCCGACGCCCTCCCAGCCGAAGAACATCTGCAGGAAGTTGTCGCTCGTCACCAGCGTGAGCATGGCGAAAGTGAAGAGCGAGAGGTAGGCGAAGAAACGAGGGCGGCTGTCGTCCTCGTGCATGTAGCCGATGGAGTAGAGGTGCACGAGCGCGGACACCGTATTGACGACCACCAGCATGACCGCGGTGAGCGTGTCGATGCGCAGCGCCCAGGAGACGTCGAGCTCGCCGGAGGCCACCCAGCGCAGCACCGGCACGCGCACGGTCTCGGCGCCCAGCCCCACGTTCCAGAATGCGACCCAGGACAGCACCCCGGCGATGCCGACGAAGAGGGTGGTGATGATCTCGCACGGTCGCGCCCCCAGCGCGCGCCCGAACAGGCCGGCAATCAGAAAGCCGATGGCCGGCAGAAAAACGATGGCCTTATAGATCATCGGCTGTCATCCCGGCCGGAGCGAAGCGGAGAGCCGGGAGCCTGAGCCGGGCATACCGCGCCCGCCTTCTGAGCCCTGGTTCCCGGATATTCGCTGGCGCGAATTCCGGGATGACAGATGCTGCTCATCCGCATCTCACCCCTTCATCATGTTGATGTCTTCCACCGCGATCGAGCCGCGGTTGCGGAAGTAGACGACGACGATGGCGAGCCCGATCGCCGCCTCGCCGGCCGCGACCGTCAGCACGAACAGGGCAAAGACCTGCCCGACGAGGTCGCCCATGAACGAGGAGAACGCCACCAGGTTGATGTTGACCGCAAGCAGCATCAGCTCGACCGACATCAGGATGACGATGACGTTCTTCCGGTTGAGGAAGATGCCGAAGATCCCCAGCGTGAACAGGATGGCGGCGACCGTCAGGTAATGGCCGAGCCCGATCGTGTGCATCCCTCGTGTCTCCGCCCCGCTGTCTCAAGAGCGCCCGTCGACAGCCGGGATGACGGCGCTGCCCGAGGGCACTTGCACCACATCTATCGCCGTCGTCTTGCCGCGTGCCACCTGCGCCGCGATCGACTGGCGCTTCACGCCTTCCTTGTGCCGCAGCGTCAACACGATCGCCCCGATCATGGCTACCAGCAGGATCAGGCCCGCACCCTGGAAGAAGTAGACGTACTTCGTATAGAGCACCCGGCCGATGGCTTCGGTGTTGCTGATGCCGGATCCGGCCGTCGGGATCGGCACAGCGGGCGTCGCCAGCACCTCGGGCCGCACGAGGCGGAAGCCAAGCACCAGAATCAGCTCGCCGAGCAGGATGAGTCCGACGATGGCACCGAGCGGCGCATTCTTGATGAAGCCTGCCCGCAGCGCCGCGAAGTCGACGTCGAGCATCATGACGACGAACAGGAACAGCACCGCCACGGCGCCGACGTAGACCACCACCAGGATCATGGCGAGGAACTCGGCACCCAGCAGCACGAACAGCCCCGCCGCGTTGAAGAAGGCGAGGATCAGGAACAACACGGCGTGCACGGGATTGCGGGCCACGATCACCATGCACCCCGATGCCACCGTCATGGCCGCGAACAGATAGAAGAAGGCAGCCGCCAGCGTCATTGCGCGCCCTCAAATGCGTAGGTTGGGTCGAGCGAAGCGATGACCCAACACAATGCTTTTCCGTCTGCCTGTGTGTTGGGTCTGCGCTGCCGCTTGAGCCAACCTGCGAGGCGTGATCCTTCCCGCATCATCTCACCGGTACTTCGCATCGAGCTCGATCGCCTTGGCGATCTCCCGTTCCCAGCGGTCGCCGTTCGCGAGCAGCCGGGCCTTGTCGTAGTAGAGTTCCTCGCGCGTCTCGGTAGCGAACTCGAAGTTCGGCCCCTCGACGATGGCGTCCACCGGGCAGGCCTCCTGGCACAGCCCGCAGTAGATGCACTTCACCATGTCGATGTCGTAGCGCACGGTGCGGCGGGTGCCGTCGTTGCGGCGCGGGCCGGCCTCGATCGTGATGGCCTGCGCAGGACAGATGGCCTCGCACAGCTTGCAGGCGATGCAGCGCTCCTCGCCGTTGGGATAGCGCCTGAGCGCGTGCTCGCCGCGGAAGCGGGGTGACAGCGGTCCCTTCTCGAAGGGGTAGTTGAGCGTCGCCTTCGGTTTGAAGAAGTAGCGCATCGACAGGAAGAACGCCGACACGAACTCCTTGAGGAAGAGCGAGCTGACAGCTTGTCCGAGGGCGGCCATCGTCGGAAGACCTCTATGGCGCGATTTCGAAGACGTGGAGCACGCCCGCCACCACCACGACCATGGCGAGCGACAGGGGCAGGAACACCTTCCAGCCCAGACGCATCAACTGATCGTAGCGGTAGCGCGGCACGAATGCCTTCACCATGGCGAACATGAAGAAGACGAGCACGACCTTGGCCAGAAACCAGAAGAGGCCCGGGACTGCATTGAGGGGCCATACATCGCCAGGCGGTAGCCAGCCGCCCAGGAACATGATGGTCGTCAGCGCGCACATGGTTACGATCGCCACGTACTCGCCGAGCATGAACAGCAGGTAGGGCGTGGAGGAGTACTCGACGGCGAACCCAGCCACCAGCTCCGACTCCGCTTCCGGCAGATCGAACGGCGGCCGGTTGGTTTCGGCCAGTGCCGAGATGAAGAATACGACGAACATGGGCAGCAGCGACAGCCAGTGCCAGTCGAGCAGCGTCGCCGGCAGGCCGGCGCGGGTGCCGGGTCCAACCTTCTGGGCGTTGACGATGTCGGTCATGTTGAGCGAGCCGACGCAGAGCAGCACGGTGATGATGACGAAGCCGATGGAGACTTCATAGGACACCATCTGTGCCGCGGAGCGCAGGGAGCCCAGGAACGGGTACTTCGAGTTCGAAGCCCAGCCGCCCATGATGATGCCGTACACGCCGAGCGAAGAAATGGCGAACAGATAGAGTATTCCGACGTTGAGGTCGGAGATGACCCATCGCCCCCAGCTGTTCTCGTTCAACGGGATCACCGCCCAGGCCGCCAGCGCCAGAACGGAGGCCACGAGCGGGGCCAGCAGGAAAACGCCCTTGTCCGCACCGGCGGGGATCAACGGCTCTTTGAGCACGAACTTCAGCAGGTCGGCGAACGACTGCAGCAGGCCGAAGGGGCCGACCACGTTGGGGCCCCGCCGCAACTGCACGGCGGCCCAGACCTTGCGGTCCATCAGCAGCAGAAAGGCGATGATGACGAGCAGGGCCACCAGCAGCACCACGCTCTGGAACACCATCACCAGCAGCGGCCAGACGTAGGCCTGCCAGATCTCCGGCCAGGACCAGGCGCTATCCATGGGTTCCGGTCGTCCCCTGCTGGGTCGCTTTCTTGAGCGCGCTGAGCTCTGCCATGATCGCCGACGCCCGTGCGATCGGGTTGCTGAGATAGAAGTCGCGCACCGACGTGCCGAACGGCTCGGTACCCAACGCCCCGCCCCGCGCTGCCAGCGCCTCCACCCCGGCCGGCCCCGCGGGAGCGACAGTGTCGAGCCGGGCGAGCATCGGCGCCTCCTTGTACATGGCAGCGCGCAGCGCGGAAAGACTGTCGTAGGGAAGCTTGTGGCCGACGAGCGCCGACAGCGCCCGCACGATCGCCCAGTCCTCCTTGGCATCGCCCGGCGGGAACGCGGCGCGGGCGGTCAGCTGCGCGCGACCCTCGGTATTGACGAAGGTGGCACTCTTCTCGGTGTAGGCGGAGCCCGGCAGTATCACGTCGGCACGCTGGGCGCCGGCGTCGCCGTGGCTGCCTTGGTAGACGACGAACGCCTTGCCGAGGCTCGTCATTGGGATCTCGTCGGCGCCCAGCAGATAGACGACGTCGAGCTCACCCCTGCCCGCCGCCGCCAGCATTTCGGATGTCCCGAGCGCGCCGTCTGCCGGCACGAAGCCAAGATCGAGACCCGCCACCCGCGATGCTGCCGCGTGGAGCAGGTTGAAGGCATTCCACGCCGAATCCTTGCCGGCGTTGGCCGCGAGCGCGATGCGGGCCGCCTCCGACAGAACCTCGGTGCTGTCCGGCCGGGCCGCCGCGGCAGCCCCGACGATCACCAGGGGATGCTTGGCCTCTCGCAGCACGGCGGCGAAGCTATGCTTGCCGTCGGCGACGTCCTTGAGGGTCTGCGGACCGGCGCCCAGATACTCGTACGGGTAGGTCAGGTCGACGCGCTCGCCAATGACGCCCACGGTGCA